>PDWI01002394.1_pt1 | contig 28266 bp, 14 predicted proteins | sample 1430891 | NCBI WGS metagenome assembly PDWI01 (sample SAMN01162508, study PRJNA174530) | Oral metagenome, whole genome shotgun sequencing project. | biome: Marine environment; feature: Marine mammal; material: Swab sample of the gingival sulcus; isolation source: swab sample of gingival sulcus... | reverse complement strand
GAGGAAAATTACGATTTCCTTGAAAAGAAAGGGCTTCGCTCTTTTATAAAACCGATGAATTATGAAAAATCCAAAACTCGAAACTATAAAAAGGAAATGAAATTTCGTGAAAATATGATGTATGATTCCTTAAACGATACTTATACTGCTGAAAATGGAAAAGTATTTTACCGTATTAAGGATCGAGTGAAAAAAGAGTTTCTGGATATACCTCTGTTTCGAGAATTTATAAGTGTTTTGACTGGAATCAAGAAAATAAAAAAACGAAAACAATACAATTCTCTGATAAATTTGAACGGTTACGAAAACAATCACTCGATAATATTCTTTCTCCTGAGGGGATTAATGAACGAATTAATCGTTCAATCCAAGCGGAAGGCGTTTTTTCAAAGTTAAAAATTGGAATGAAATATCATAGATTTCGACATACCGGTCTTAATAATGTATTAGCTGAGATGAATTTAGCTGCCTTTGCCATAAATTTAAATGTTTTAGCTGGGAAAATCACTTCTCAAAATACTGGAATAATACAATATAAAAAAGTTGCCTAAATTTTAAACAAAATTTCGCGAACCTTTAGTTTGGGTTCGCTTTTTTTTTCTAAAAATTTTCAAAAATCAGAAAATAGCTTTCTCAAGAAACTCTTTCTTTTCAAAGTATGTAAAAAGAGCTGCTGCAATCTAATTTTTTATCATTTTGCAACATCCCCTCTGTAATTCCTGATTTCTACCGATAAACATAGAATACCCCAATTTTAGATAATATAATTATCTATTTAATTTAAAAGTAGTGTAGCACAGAAATATAATTTAGTTAACTATAGTTGACCTAATCGTAGTTGAGTAAAAGTTTTTTGTTATAGTAAAGAGTATGAAGGGTATTAGAAAAAACTATATGCTTCAGCTTATAAAGGCAGTATGCCATCGTTTTTATTGCTATTATTATCATAATACTGTAAAATGGAATTGTGTCATATTAAGAAAAAAGGATAAGTAAGGGCGAAATTTATGGAGAGAATTGAAGAACTTTTGTTATACTATACACATATTCATTTAGATGGTATTTCTGAACAAAAAGAACGATTAAATTGGGAAAGAAATATCAGAAGTCTTCATGAATTAGATATGCACCAAAATGTTCAAATACAAGTTTTTAATGACAACCCTATTTTAGACAGTATTAATGATCTAAAGAATGGATATCTAGCTTCTTTTTCAAAAAAAATTCCGTCTTCTGAATACTATAGAATTGCGTTTTCTTTTCCTGAAAAAGTGATGTTTTTAGATATTGAAACAACAGGGCTTAGCAAGGTTTACTCCTATATAACGGTTATTGGATGGTATATAAATAAAGAGTATAAATATGTTCTTTATGGGAATCCTTTGGATGAATTTATAAACGATTTGAAGAATTGTGAAGTGATTGTAACATTCAACGGCTCACTTTTTGATTTGCCTTTTATTAATTATCAATATGAAGGATTAAAGGATATATTTGCATCAAAATGTCATATTGATTTGAGATTTTTTTCCAAGAGGTACGGTTATACTGGTGGGCAAAAATCCATTGAAAATCAATTGTGTTTTAAACGTCCAAAAGATTTAGAGTGTGCCGATGGGAAAGAGGCTATTTCTTGGTGGTATCAGTTTTTAAGCGGAAACAATAACTCTCTTAAAAAATTGCTTTACTATAATTGCTATGATATTTTGGGAATGGTGTTCATTTTGAATTTTTTGTTTTTTCATGAAATTTATGGAAGACAATTCCCGAAATTTGGGAATCCTGTTAAATTCAATCGTCAATACTACAAAAGATATACAGAGTTAAATGATGATATGATTCAACATGCAAAGGAAGCTGTTGCGAAAAATATTACATTCTTTAAGCATTCTCAATTAAGGGATGCGTATAATGATATTGTAGTTGGGATTGATTTAACAGGTTCTGAAAGTAAGGCTTCTGGTGTTGCATTGATTTGTGGAAACAATGTAAAAACTGCTTTAATTTATTCTGACGATGAATTAATTGATTATATTGTGGAAAATAAATGTGATTTAGTGTCGATTGATTCCCCACTATCCATTCCCGAAGGCAGAAATAGTGTTTTTGATGACGACCCTGCTCGGGAGACAGCCGGAATTATGAGGTATTGTGAGCGTATTTTGAAAAAAAGAGGGGTAAATGTTTATCCCGCTTTGATTCCTAGTATGCAGAGATTGACTCAACGAGGAATTCGTATCGCGGATAGGCTTAGAAAATTAGGAGTTCCCGTGATAGAGAGTTTCCCTGGCGCGGCGCAGGATGTTCTTCAAATCCCTAGAAAAAGAACGGATTTATACTATTTAAAACGAGGTTTGATTGAATTTGGCATTTCGGGTAATTTTATTCATCAAAAGGTATCTCACGATGAATTGGATGCAATCACTTCCGCGTTGGTAGGTCAGTTTTATATTGCTAATTATTATGAAGCTTTAGGGAAAGAGGAGGAAAATTATTTAATAATCCCTTCTACTCAAAAAAATAAAAATAGGCGATCTCAAAAGGTCATTGGTGTTTGTGGTCCTATAGCTACAGGAAAAACCTTATTTTCTAGGGAAATTGAAACATTGGGGTATCACTACATAAGATACAGTCAGGTGATTGCGGAGTATATAGCTTCCTTTGATTCGCCACTTGAACCCACAAGAGAGAATTTACAGAAATGGGGAAACATTATCTTTAAAGATTATGGTCAATATTGGTTAAATAAAAAATTATTTGATATAATTAAAAATAGCGAACACATCGTAATTGATGGATTACGGCATCCAGAAGATGTTGCTTTCTTACGGGAACGATTTTACGGCGTTTTTAAATGCGTATATATTGACAGTGATTTGGAAATTCGTAAAAAAAGGTATGCCTTAAAGAGTAAAGTCAATTATGAGGATGTCTTAAAACATGAAGTGGAACAACACATAGATTATTTGAAAGAATTATCAGATTGTGTTGTTTTAAATAATAATAGCAAGGAAGATTTGTTTCAATTAATTGATGGAATAATAGAGTAATAAGGAGAAAATATATGGCAGTTACAGTTATCGTCGGAGGACAATTCGGTTCAGAAGGAAAAGGCAAGACGGCTTACCATCTGTCACAAGAGATGCATGCTGACATAGCTATCAAAGTGGGCGGTGCCAATTCTGGTCATACCGCTTATAAAAAGGGAGAAAAATATGTCTTTAAAACACTTCCTACGCCAGCTTTACACGAAAATATCATCTCTGTTTTGCCGAGTGGTGCCTATTTTACGTTGGAAAATATAAAAAAAGAAATGAAAATGGTGAACATTAGCAAAGAACGATTGGTTATTGACCCTTATTCTGTGATGATATCCCCTGAACAAATAGGGGCTGAAAAAGAGTCGGGTTTGATAACTTCAATAGGTTCTACTGGGAGTGGTACAGGGGCTTGTATTGTAGACCGTGTGAATCGAAAAGAATCGTTATTGTTCGCAAAGGATTGTGATGATTTAAAGGAGTATATTGGAGATACAAAAATTTACTTAAGAAATGCGCTTTTAAAGAATAAGCATATTATGATTGAAGCTACACAGGGTTTTGGGTTGTCACTCTTGCATTCTAATCGATATCCCTATGTTACGTCGAGAGACACTACTGCGGCAAGTGTTTTATCTGAAGTTGGACTATCACCTTTTGATGTTACGGATATTGTTTTGACATTACGAGCGTTCCCGATAAGAGTTGCTGGTAATTCTGGCGATTTGCCAAATGAAATTTCTTGGAAGGAAGTGACTAATAAGAGCGGTAGTGATTCTATGATTGAGGAGCGCACTTCCGTAACAAAAAATGTCAGGAGAGTGGCGGAGTTTGACGAAGAGGTTGTACTAGAAGCGATTAGGGTCAATCAGCCTAGCATTATTGTAATGAATCATTTAGATTATGTTGATTATCATGTGCATAATGCGGACTCTATAAATGAGAACGTTCGAGTTTTTGTTAAACATATTGAAGAGAAGATTGAGCGAACGATTGATTATTACGGAGTTGATCCCTATAAATTGCTTAAACGGTAAGGTGATGTATGGTAGAAAATAGATGTAGTAATGAAGCTCAAAATAACGAGAAAAACGATTGTGATAATAATACTAATTCTGAAAATTCAAAAGAAACAAATGGAAATCTTAATGAAAATTCAGCATCAAAGGAGGAGGAATATCAAAAAAATCGAGAACAAGATCCTTTTATAGACATAACACCTTCTCTTTTAAATTCTGAAGATGTAATTAGGTATGTCAAAGCTACAGATATGATATCTAATTTTGATGAAAGTATGATGAAGGAAGCAACTTATACCGTGCGTATAGGTAAGTACTGTTACTACTGGGAGGATAACAAAACCGAAAGAAAGAAAAGAGACTTAGAAAAAGATGGTCCATTTAAATTAAAAAAAGATTCTATAGTTTTTGTAGAACTTGAACCAACTTTTAAAGTGCCTAATTATATAGCTTTAAGATTTAATTTAAAAATTGAACATGTTTATAAAGGTTTACTGCTCGGTACAGGTCCTATAGTAGATCCGGGTTTTGAGGGAAAGTTATTTATTCCTCTTCATAATTTAACCTCTAATGACTATAAATTTCATTATAGGGATGAGTTGATATACATGGAATTTACTAAGTTAAGTAGGCATAGTAAAAACGAACCAATTAAGTTTAATAAGAATCCAGATAGAGATTTTACCAATTATATCGAAAAAGCATTAAAAGGAACTAGTTCAGATAAGGTAGTAAATTCTATTCCTGATGACATAAAAAAATTTGAAGAAATGTATGAAAAAATTCAAAAACGCAAAAGGTTTGATATAGTAGCGGGTGTTGTGTTATTTTTGACTTTTATGGCAGTTATTGTTAGTTTGTATTCTTATGTACACTCTGTTAATGCCAGATTTGATAATTCAATTGAAAAAATATATATGCTTGAAAAAAATGTAGAAAAAACACAAGAAGAAAATAAAGAGTTAAGAGAAAAACTAAATAAAATGGAGCATAAAAATCAGGAACTGGAGCATATGATTGATATAAACAAACTGAATTCTAAGGACTCCATCGAATCCGAAAATAAGGACTAAACTTAATAGGGACTAATCTTGTAATAGTCCAAGTTTATGATAAATTGTGTCTACGTGTTGCAAACTAGTATTTATATCCATGAATTGATTTATTTCTTCTTGGCTAAATATACTTTCTAGTTTATTGAGACAAATTTCCTTGAGGTGTTTTTGTGTCTCAATACTCTCCAATACTAGTGATTTTACTAAGTCATATGCTTCTTGTCTGTTAAATCCCTTTCGTATCAATTGATTCATAATGTTTTCAGAAAAAACGGCGCCTTTGGTAATATCAATATTTTTTTTCATTTGCTCTACGTTGATTACTAATTTTTCTATGGTATTCGTATACCGCTTTAACATGTAATGCAATAATTGGCAGCTATCTTCAATGATTATCCTCTCTACACTAGAATTGGAAAGATCACGTTCATGCCATAAATTGATATTTTCATATGCGCTAAACATGTACCCTCTCATCAATCGCGCACAACCACAAATATTTTCACTAGATATTGGATTTTTTTTGTGAGGCATAGCGGAAGAACTTTTCTGTGAATCTTCAAAAAATTCTTGGACTTCATTTACTTCGGTTCGTTGAAGCTGGCGAATTTCTGTTGCTATTTTTTCTAAGATAGAACTGATAAGTGTTAAAATGCTAAAATAGTATGCGTATCGGTCTCTTGAAACAATTTGCGTTGAGATATCAGCAGAATGAAGCCCTAAACTTTTACAAACATGTTCCTCTACAAACGGAGGGATATTAGTATAATTTCCTACAGCGCCTGAAATTTTTCCGACTTCTATTTCTTCTCTTGCTCTCTGGAATCTTTCTAAATTCCTTTTCATTTCGTCGTAAAAAACAGCGAATTTTAATCCAAATGAGGATACTTCTGCGTGTACACCATGTGTTCTTGCAATACACGGTGTATCTTTGTAAATGAGTGCTTTTTTCTTTAAAACATCTATAAAAGTTTGTATTGATTGTTCTAACACATCGTTAGCTAACTTAATTTGATAGGCATTAGCAGTATCTACTATGTCAGAAGACGTTAATCCATAGTGAAACCATTTTTTTTCGTCTCCTAAATTTTCCGACACGGCTTCTATAAATGCCACAACATCGTGATGTGTAATTTGTTCAATCTCATGAATTCTTTTTAATTTAAAGCATGCTTTTTTTTTCAAACTTTCATATTCATTTTTGGTAATTAATTGATTTAAATATCTTGCTTCTAAAGCAAGTAATTCAATATTTAAAAAAATATCAAATTTTTTCTGTTCCTCAAATACCTCTTGTATTTCATCGGTTTTATACCTATCTATCATAATTTCTATCCTTTAACACACACCCCAGTATAGAAAATTATACCAAAAATTAAAAAAAATTCAACTGTTTAAAGTTGTTCTATATTTCTTTAATTCCTCCTTACCTAGATTATAATAAAATATGTAGGCACTGTCTAGTTTTTGATTTATAATCCAATTTTAATTGAGTTTCCTCCTTGATTTTTGTATAATTAGAGTATGATAAGATTTGTTGGCGTGAGCCTTAGGTATAAGAGGGGTGTGCAGGCACTTTCGGATGTTAATCTTCGGATTGACCCGGGGGAAATGGTTTTTCTCACGGGGGAAAGTGGTGCTGGTAAGTCCAGTTTGATTAAGGCGATTCAAAAAGAAGTGACTCCTGATAGGGGGCATATTTTCATTGATGGTGAGGATATTGTTAAGCTACATAGACGCAAAATCCCTGCGCTTCGGCGTAAGGTGGGTATGGTGTTTCAGGATTATCGGCTTCTTGATCGTCGTACAGTCTATGAAAATGTTGCTTATGCGATGGAGATCACAGGGGCATCGCGAAGTGCGATACGGCAAAATGTACCGATTGCCCTTAGGCTCGTTGGACTAAGTTCCAAGAGTGATTCTTATCCTAGTAAACTCTCTGGTGGTGAGGCGCAGAGGGTTTCGATTGCGCGTGCTATCGTGAATAAGCCAGAAATACTGATTGCCGATGAGGCGACGGGCAACCTCGACAAAAAAAATGCCTATGAAATTATGAAGATTTTGTCTGCGCTGAATAAGCGTGGAACAACTCTGCTCGTTGTGACACACGACGATTCCATTGTTGAAAAGTTCGGAAAACGTGTGGTTGAAATGAAGAGAGGGAAAATTTATAAAGACACGGGTGCTGCACGTAAAAATTCCTATTATGCTGGTAGTGCATCCGTGAACGATATGAATTCGTTTATGGGAGGGAGCTTTGAATGAGACCCTTTAAAATAATAAGAAGTGCTTTCGTGAATATGTGGCGAAATAAGGGAACGACGTTTTTTGCGATTGCTTCTGTAAGTGCGTCGCTTATTATACTGGGCATTGTATTTGCTTTAATTTTAAATATTAACGCAGTAGCGATGGCGGCTCGTGGACAATTTGACAGCGTGGTTGCTTTTATTGCGGAAGACCAAAAAGAACAAGATATATCGGATATGGTCAATGAGATTTTGAAAATCGATTATGTGAAAGATATAAAATATGAGACAAAGGCAGAGGCGATGGATAATTTGAAAGAGCGATGGGGCGAAAAAGCCTATCTTTTGGAGGGGTTTGATGAGAATCCGCTTCCGCGTTCGTTGGTTGTCTACGTGAAGGATATTGCGTATTCGGATTATGTGAAAAAGTCACTCGAAGCGTATAAAGGTATTGAGGACGTGCGTTCGCATGATGACGTTGTGGCGAAATTGATTGCTATTACCAAGGCGATAAAAAAGGCGGCGTCTGTGCTGATCTTTATTTTGATTGGTGTTTCCGTGATTCTGATTAACAATGCGATTTCAATGGCGGTGGCGTCGCGGGCAAAGGAAATTTCGATTATGAAGTTTATTGGTGCAAAAGACTGGTATATCCGTTGGCCGTTCTTCTTGGAGGGGATTTTGATTGGTCTGTTTGGTGCGGCGATTTCGTATTTTGTGGTGAAGTACGGATACGGTTATTTGTATAATTTATCCCACGAGAAGTTCTTTGCGATTGTGTCAAGTCATCTGGTGAGCAAGGAAGAAATTATGTCGGATATTTTGTATTTGTTTGTAGTGATAGGAGCGTCTGTGGGGGCGCTGGGGGCTATGTTTTCTACCCGCAAACCACTAAGAAGATAATTGCTTGTTCTTTTTAGCCCTAGCTTTTCAAACTGCAAACGCGATTTCGTTCATGAATATAAGTTCTTTTTCGTAATATCTTCATAAACATCACGCTTACTCTTGTTCGTGAATGGAAAAATTTGAATCCGTAGAATTCGCTAGTGCTCGCACTAGGGTTAGCGTAAGCTAGATAAATTTTTCACGAACAAATAACGCTTTGTGTTATGCGTGAGAAGTATTTTACTCTCGTCGAGTGCGCGTTTGTTTATTCGATATAACAAAAAATAACGTTTGGGTGTGTTGGAATAATTGGGATGAAAAAGCCGAAGCCAATAAAGAGAATACTAAAAAATCTTTATGGAAACAAATTAGTTGATATGTTTTGAGAAAATATAAACAAAAAAAGGAGTTTGTTTGAAAAAATTTGCACGAAGAGGGTTGATTAATCGCTTGAAGCGTTCGGGCGTGTTTTTGTGTGCCTTTGTTTTGGTATTTTCGGCGGTTTTTGCGACAATTGATGATGAGATTGAGCAGAAGCAACGTGAGAAAGAAGCGCTCCTTCAGATTATCGAAGAAGTTAATGCTGGACTTTCTGAAACGCGGCAGTATATGCAAGAAGTGAATATTAAAATTTCGGCTATTAATGCGGAAATTTCGAAGTTAGATGGCGAAATTAATGAGCTTTCCTCTCAAATTGTGGAAACAGAGGATGATATTAAAGCGAAAGAAAATGAGCTCGCGAAACTGGAAGCAGAACTGGCGGAAAAGCAAGAGCTTTTGAATAAGCGACTTCGTGTGATGTACAAAGAGGGAAGTGTTGGTTATTTGGAAGTTTTGCTTGGAGCAGATTCGTTGGAAGAGCTTCTTTCTAGAGCGGATATTCTTCAGACGATTGTGGCGAAAGATCAAAATATGATTTTAGATCTTGATGAACAAAAGGCGCGAACTGATAAAAAAAAGAAGGAGTTAGCGTATAAGCGGGATTATTTGTCCGATTTATTAGGTCAGCGCATTGATAAAAAAGCGGAACAAAAGGCGCTTTTGGATGATTTGTATGCGTATTCTGTGAAACTTTCTCAAGATGAGCAGGCGATGAAGGAAAAAATCGCGATGAGACAGGCAGAGCAGGCGGAAATTGACAAAATTATTGAGCGTTTGGAACTATCGAAAATCGCTTATGTGGGCGGAGATTTGATTTGGCCAGTGCAGGGTTCGTACCTTATTACATCGCCGTTTGGGCAGCGACCAGAACTTGCTTATATGGCAGGGGCGTTCCATAGAGGGATTGATATTGCTGGGAACTATGGCACACCAGTTCTTGCGTCACAGTCGGGGATTGTTGCCCTTGCAACGACGCGTCCAAGCTATGGTAACCTTGTTATTTTGGATCACGGTGGTGGTGTTTTGACAGCTTATGCTCATCTCAATGAGTACTATGTAACCCCTGGTCAGCATGTTGAAGTTGGTGAGGTGATCGCCGCTGTGGGTTCTACTGGTAATTCTACTGGTCCGCACCTTCATTTTGAAGTTCGAAAAAATGGGGAGTTCCAAGATCCGATGGATTACGTTGGGAAATATGTGCGATGATTTCGTATAGTTTGTCACATTATTGTGGATGATTTTTGAGTATTCCCCTAGAATCAAAAAGGGACGGTTGACAAATGGAAAAGACACTAATAAAACAAGAAATAAAACGTGATTCCGAACGATGAGTGCTCCTGTGCATGGCAGGTGCTGTGCTGTTTGTGGTTCTCGTTTTTATGATGTTTTTGAGCGCGGCGATTTGCTCGGTTGGGTTTACAAAGGCAGAGCTAGATTCGGCGTATGAGCGCCACCATTCTGCTGAAATTGCCGGAATATCGGATGAAAAATTAGCGGAATTATCCACTGTGATTTATCAGTTTATTAGTGGAGAGGGGGAGCTTCCAAAATCGGATTTTAGTGCGACCGCACGAGGACACATGGACGATGTGGAGAAGCTTTTTCGACTGCTGAGATTGGTGTTTGCAGTTTCTTCGCTTAGTGTGTTGTGGCTTTTGATTTCTGTGCAAAATTCGCACCAGTTGTTTCGAATTGGTGCGACGGGTGCGCTACTGATTATGGTGCTCCTTGGTATTGTTTTTTTCTTTGGTGATTTTCAGAAACTTTTTGTGTTATTTCACGAAATTTCATTTTCTAATGATATGTGGATCTTAGACCCGAATGAGGATGTGCTTATTCGCCTGCTTCCCATGGCGCTTTTCAGGGATTTGGCAACGAAGATTGTTATCCGCGTGTTTGTAGCGGCTGCGGGCTTCACGGTTTTATCTTGGATTATTCCGTCTCGTGCTTTGAATAGAACATAAGATTTTGCTATTTTGTACAAAAATTCCTTAAAATATTTGGTATATATTAAATATTTGAAAAAATATCAGGGGATTAAAATGATTCCAGTGTACATGTGCTGTTTTTGTTTGAAGAGGAATAAGGTTTGATTCCAAAGTAGGGATCAAAAAACCGCCAAATACGGAAGCAAAATATCGACAAATTCGGAATTTGATTTTAAAATAGAGTTATAATATTATTAAAGGAGAGTTCAGGAAGGCTTATCTTCCAAGGATTTTAGATGATGTGATAGAAACGCTTAATGACAATTGGAGCGATTCTTATTGAGGGTCCTAAATGGTGCGGTAAGACAATGACTGCGAGTAAACTATCAAAAAGCGCGCTTTTTATGCAGGATCCTGATCGAAGGGTATCTTATCTTAAAGCGGTTGAAACAAAACCTTCTCTTTTGCTCAAGGGTGAAAAACCGAGACTATTAGATGAATGGCAGGTGGCTCCAATTTTGTGGGATGTTGTTCGTTTTTATATTGATAAAACTGGTGAAAACAATCAATTTATTCTTACGGGTTCATCAGTTCCTGTGGACAATGCGACAATGCATACGGGAACAGGGCGCATTGGCAGAATTATGATGAAGCCAATGTCTCTTTACGAGTCTAATGAATCTAATGGTGAAATTTCGTTGGCAAGTTTATTTGAGGGAAACACGGTAGTAGAATCTATTTCCAATTTGCAGATTGAGGATATTGCAAATGCTATTGTCAGAGGAGGTTGGCCTTCTGCTGTAACGAGTAAAAATAGTACTTCGTTTCGTCATGTTATTGACTACACTGATGCGATAATTCAGCGAGATATTTCTGAGGTTGACGGCGTTGAAAAAAATCCTGAGCGCGTTCGATCGTTGCTGCGCTCGTTGTCGAGAAATATATCAACTATGGCTAGTATTCATACAATTGCGGAAGATGTCAGCGGTATGGAATCTCTTAGTATATCTGAGAAAACAACTTCTTATTATTTAAATAGTTTGCGCCGAATTTTTGTGGTAGAGGATTTGCCAGCGTGGAGTCCTATTATTCGGTCAAAGACAACAATTCGCACATCGCCTAAAAGGCAATTTGTGGATTCGTCGATAGCTTCTGCGATACTTCGATTAAGTCCTGAGAAACTGTTGGATGACTTTGAGTATTTTGAATTTTTGTTTGAATCGCTTTGTATTAGAGATCTTCGAATTTATGCGGAATCTATTGATGGAAAAGTTTTTCATTATAGAGATAAAAATGGTTTGGAAGCAGATGCTGTAGTTGTTCTTTCCGATGGACGATGGGGAGCTGTTGAAGTGAAATTGGGTAGTATAGAGATTGAAAAAGCAGCAGAAAATTTAATTATTTTTGCTCATAAAGTTAATACGCAAAAATGAAAAACCCCTCTTTTTTGATGGTGCTAACAGGCGGAGAATTCGCTTATTAGCGTGAAGATGGAGTGCTTATCGTACGATTGCCAGTCTAAATAATCTTCCCATGCACGATCTTCCCATAGTATTTTCATGATTAACCCTCTATTAAATTGTGTGTGGCAAAACGGGCTTTACCACTTTCTACGTCGTTTTTGATTTGTTCAAGATATTCAATATTATTTTTGGCATAAAAGGGATCGGCGGTTAATTCGAATGGAATTCTATTTTCTCTTACCACCGATTTTAAGAAAATATTAATTGCAGATGACATGCTTAAACCGATATCATCAAGAGTGCGTTCTGCATCTTTTTTGAGTGTTTCTTCTACTCGTACACTAATTTGTGCCATAAAGATCTTCTTTTGTTACATTGTATTACTATGGAATTTATTTAGCAATACATATAATTACATAGAAGTGCAAACATTTATTATGTAATTTATATTTTACTTATAGAGTTATTTATGGTAAAATATAGTAAATAATAAATAAGGTGGAACGCTATTTGGGTTAAAATGTTATTTCGCCCTATTTAAATTTAGGAAATGATTGTTTTAGAGTAGTGTGGTGTAAAAGGTGGATAATAAAGAAAGTGGCATAAAATAAAAATGGAGGAGATCTTGAAAAATCAACGAAACAAAGAAAGTAAAAATAATAGTGAAAATAATAAGAACCTCAGAAAATTGAAGGGAAAAATAGAAGGAGAGAAAGAACGAAAATTAAATTCTAAAATTAAGAAAGAGAGAGGAAGTGAACAATACCAATTTTCTGCGGCTATTCGTTATGATGCCTTATGTAAATATTTATTTAGTATTAATGATCGTTTGGTTTTAGATACAATTAATTATCTTTTTGATGAGCATTATGAATATGATGATGTGAAGATAGAAATTGAAAAAACAGAGCATGCAGATATCAATGAGTATAAAGATTTAGCGGAGACAAGTCGTTCAGATTTTGTGATGAGTATTGTTCAAAATGTGGAAGCGGGAAAGGTGACGTTTCATATTGAATTTCAAAGTACCAGTGATAGGATGATGCCACTTAGAATGCTAAAGTATGCACTGAATTATGCAGAGGGAAATCGAGAATTGATCGGTTACTTTGAGAATGAAATGGTAGTGAATTTACCACGGCAGATTGTTTTGTATGTTGTAAAAACGGATACGAATAATAAAATAGACACGCTGCGTCTTTGCTCTGAGGGGAAAGAGGACATTTTGATAAATTATGAGGCAGTGGAAATCTACGATATTCCCTATGATGAGTTAAGGGAAAAACAGCTCCTTATTCCTGCGTATTTTAAACTTTTAAATCTTGAAAGTTTGCTGAAAAAGGGTAAAATAGAAATAGAAGAATATAAAGAACGGTTGATTGAATTTGATGACGAATATACGGATATCTATCATAGTAAAAAGAAGTTTATGAACGAAGAAGAGGAGGGCAAAATGGAAAAATTGGTTACAAGGACAATGACCTATAAAGAAAGCGACGAATACTTGGCAAAGATGATGAAAGAAGTGGAAGAAGAGGTCAGAGAACGCAGAATACAAAGAGAAAAAGAAAGAGCAGAAGCGAGAGCGCAAGGACTGGCTGAAGGAAGAGCACAAGGACTTGCTGAAGGGACAGCGGAAGGAAAAGCTTTAGGGTTAGAGAAAGGGCGAGCAGAAGGCAAAGAGCTCGGTTTAGCAGAAGGAAGAGCAGAAGGAAGAGCAGAAGGAAGAGCGGAAGGAAGAGCGGAAGGTGAAGCTCAAGTGATAAGAAAGATGATCGCCAATGGTCTTAGTAAAGAAAATATCGCCACTTATTTAGGTTACACCGTAGAGGAAGTGGAGGCACTGCTGTAAGTTATAAAATCACCTATAAAATTACCGAATTTTTATAGTTTGCAATATAGCTGCAACCTAAAATCTGCGCCGCTGTAGTATAATGATACTATGGCGGTATTTTTGTGCGCTATTTTAACGATGCCTAAAAATAAAAGATGAATTTTTCAGAGCTGAAATTTGAGGTTCGTGTGAAAAAGTAGTTCGTGTGGCTGATGCAAGTGGGTGTGTTGTCGATGTCGAAAGGCGGAGTTAACAAGTATTTGGATTAAGAATTCACGTGAAAATGCCGATAACATATTGAAAGCTACATGCGCTCTTGTGGAAGGATTTTATAAAAATCGTGAGTGAAAACTAGAGGGCGTTAGATTAGCGGAAAACTGGGAAGTGTTGAAAAAATACAGTACAAAAAGAAAGCTGAAATTGAGCGGTTAAATAAGAAAGGTTAAATAAAAAATAAGGTGGAACGATGGATAAAACGAATATACGACAAAGAATTTCTCAGAAACTCAGTGGGCGTGAAGCTTCTGTTAGAGCGAATAACTCTAATTTAGGCGGCAACGCTTTAACTCAAAAAGCGGATTCTGCGAGGGCTCAAACATTTGGTAAGAGCAGTCTTTGGAATTCAGCAAGTGATTCGCTTGGCGCACAGGCTGAAAAACCAGTGGGAGTGTATGCATCTTTGAATGTAAAAACGCTTGGTCTGTGGATTCGAAGATTATCCTTTGTTTTTCTATTTTCAGTTTTCACTGTTCTTATTGGGATTCCTTCTCATGCGGTTGTTGTAGATCAAATTAATAATCCTATTACTAATGAAAAAATTAATGTAGAAGTCAATGAATTTCAATATGTTGTTAACTTAGACAAATCATTTGAAGAATTTCAATATGTTATCACCATATTTGGTAAAAATTTAGCGGTGGTAAAAAAGAATGCAGATGGCGCGGTTCTTTTAGATTATAAAACCAGTGTAAATTTAATGTATCGAGGTAGGATTGCATCTATTGAAGAAATTGTTGCTGCAGAACAGGGTAGTATAAAGTATTCACCAAATGGTGATAGTATTACTGCCACTATTAAAATCAAGCCAGAGGAAAAACACTATATTGGTAGCGAGGCTTGGATTGCTGGTAATAAGTTGCTTTTGAAAAAGGATTCCTTCCCCAAAATAACGGGAACATCAGAGTCGAAAACCACCCTTACAAATAATAATATAGATGAGCTCATTATTGAAGGAAGTAAGTTGGGAAGTTTGACAACGGGTGATATTACGGATGATGTTTTGAATCAAATGAATGGAAATTTTTACGGGTATCATGCATCGGGTGAGAATAAGGTTAATTTGATAATGGAGGAAAATGGTGTTAACAATGTTGGTGCAGACGGAAAAAGTTTGACGCTTAAATCCAATGGTGACGCTAGAGAAGGGCGTGATATTACCATTGAAAAAAGGTCTAAGGAAGAACTCATAAAACCAGATGGCAATCCATTAGATGGTACTATCAATACCGTTGTTCGTTTTTACTATGAAAAAGTATTTTTTATTTTGGATAATATGGTAGGATCAAATGAGCCTATTACAATGTATCCCAATGCGGGTTCTGTGGGGGATGAATTTTATATTGTAGCAGACTCTCATCCGAATAATCCAGATAAAAATACAGATACGTTTGCATTAAGCAGCGAAGGGATGAAGTATAGGGCGGAGTTTATCTGCGATACCGATCCGGGTGGTTTTTATGTTCCTAAGAAGCCATTTGAAATTCAGGTCGAAGCGAATGAAAAAGAGAATATGCTTACTTGTAAAGTGCCTCAAGGCGTTGAAACGGGTAAGTCTTATTGGGTTAAACTACAAAAATTAGATTCGAAGGATAGATTGATAGCACAGTATTGGGTTAAGACAAAGGCGAAAGATCCTGCTAAATACTTGATTATTGATTCGGATTTTGCACCGAAAATAGATCACCTCAGCGTAAATAAAGGGCCTGTAAACAGTGAAACGATTGTTTATGCCAATAATGTGATTTCTGTTTTGATGCCTAGTCTGACGCTAGATAACAAAGATAACGTAGAAAAAGAATTGGTTAATAATAAGACGTTAAAACTTAATTATGGTCAGGGCATTTATAAAATTGACGATGAATCAAAGAAGGTTGTTGTAGAGCGAACAGTTGGTGCGATTATCGGCGAAGAGGCTGATTTCACAACGCTAGATGAGATTAAACCGGGATATTCTGGTGGATTTGATGAAATCGGTGTCCGTGTGCCTGATCAAGCGTATATTCAGGGAAAAGAAAAAAAAGAAGTTGTTATCACACTAAAGACGACGATTACAGAAATTGAAGTTGATGGAAGTGGTAACCCAATTTTAAATAACGGAAAGCCTGTGCTTACAACAAATACCTATGAATTTATTCAGCAGGCCAGAGGAAAAAATGGATGGTTTGAGCTTCTTTCTCCTTCTTATGTGCCGGGTTTGGATGAGAAGGATGGCGTAACGCCGAATATGATTCAGGTAAAAGAGGTGAACAGTGATGCTCAGATTTATGAAACCAAAGATGAAGTCCTTATTTTAATAAAGGGAAAGAATTATTTTGTCGATCGTTATTATGATGAAAACGGGGTTGTTGTGACACATAAGCCTTCTATTTTTATTGGAAGCGGTAATGTGGAAACGGATAAAGATCATTACCAAATCGCAATTCTTCCAAATGATGAAGAGGGAGAGTGTGTTAAATACATTGCAGAAGATGGAAGTGTGCAAACGATAAAAATTGAAGAAAATCAAATGGAAATCTTTGATGATGAGAATACTGTTATTGATGGCACGAAAGACAAAGAACTAGGCACAAAAATCGTGATTCGAATTCCAAAAAGTATCAAGATAAAACAGAAGGGATTAAAGAATCTTCTTATTGTCAATCCTCTCAGGGGAACGAATAAATATGGAAATAAGCTTATGTTCACTGACGTAATCGATTTTTTTGTATCGGATAGTGACCCGATTATTGAGAGTGTCGAGCCTAATATTGCACCGAAATCTGGGAAGCCACAGCGTGTTGTTCGAGTGGTTGCCACCAAAATACTAGCAGATGAAAAAGCAATCGAGCTGTATCTTGATGGAGAGAGAGTAAAAAATATTACGGTAGAAAAGGATGAAAATTCAGATACAAGTGTTGATAGAGTCTTTATCACATTTACTGCGCCTAAAGGTAGAAAGATAGGGCCTACTCAGTTGTTACTTCATAAAAAAGACGGTGGTAACGCAGTAGCGGACTTCTTCTATACAGAAGGGTCGGGTGAGAGTCCTACCATTCTGGATTTTAACCCGAAAACTGGTGTAGAAGACACGCTAGTTGTTGTAAGAGGTGAAAATTTTGTGGCGCCTTCTGTTGTCGGTGTTACCGATGAGTTGGGAATGAACGCGCTGAAATTGATTGGTACTTATGTGAGGATGGAAGGCGATTATGTCGATGATTTTAATATAGAGTCTAGCAAGTTTATTTTCAAAAAATATAGTATTCCAGCTTCGCAACCGTTGATTCAAGCGAAAGCAGAGGAAAAGGGTAGTTTTTATTCTCCGTTTTATGAAAATGCTGATGTTGTTTTTAAAGGCGAAGATAATAATTTTCACAGCGCTCGACTAGGAAATGATAAGCGGGGCTTCCCAGTGATTTGGGCAGGTCAGGTTGCTTATAGTATTTTGGACGAAGGAAAGGGCTCTACTGGTATATTCCATGCGTACATTGATGGAAAAGATGCTGGAAAAGCAACTGTTACGATTGATCCAGCAGCTGCAGGATCTTCGGTGGCAAAAACAACAATTGCTATTGAAGGTGTTAGCGGTGTGGAAGGCAAAGAAGATGTAAAGCCAATTACTTTTGTCGCGACGATGGATAACAGAGTGTTTCGAGTGGTAAAAGACCCTACTAATCCAAAGGACAAGGGAGAAATACATTTTGCAAATTACATTCCGTCGGTTACTTTTAGAGAAAAAAATGCTGCTACTACTCAAAAAGAAAATTTGACTAGAATGCGTCTCTACTATGGAAAACAAGATTTGCCGACGTTAAAAGATTCGGCAGGTAAAGTTTATACGCTGGTGATGGGTGATGATGGAAGCAAAGTAGAAGCAGTTATAGGAACTGATGTCCAGAATGGAGAGAGAGTAGCTGTTAGTCGCACAGAGGACGGATTTTCAATTTGGAATAAGGAAGAGGCGAGAAATGTTGCCTATGAGATGATTACACCGTATAAACAGAGTGAAGGTGTGATTATAGGGCATCGTTCAAGGGTCTTGTGGAAAAAACAGCTTACTTTTTATGTGCCAAAACGAAGTATTTTGAAGCCGAATAAATCCATTGAAGTAATCAATCCGGATTATGCGGCGTATGTTTCAAAGAAACCCTATGTGTATCGCGAGAGACCACAGCAAGCGCCGGGAGAGCCACCTAAAAAGGCGATTATTAGCGCTATCACGCCTTGGCGTGGATCGGTCGATGGAAAGTATTATGTTACGGTTACAGGAAGCGGATTTGAACCTGGCGCAAAAATTTTTATTGACGGTTGGGAAGTGAAAGATAATGTTGAAATTTCAATCTATGGAGATAAAATATCATTTAAAATGAGAGAAGCGTGGGAACAAAAAGTTAATGAATATATGAAAAATAAGCAAATTAACCAGACAAGTGTTCCTGTGGTTATTTTAAATGCTAATGGTGTGACTGGCTCTAAAGAATACGGATTTATTTATGTCATTTCTAATACTAATCCAAAAATTACTAAAATTAAGCCTGATCATGGCTCGAGCACTGGCTGGCAAGAAGTCACGATAGATGGTGAAGAGTTTTTGATGTTTGAACCGGAATCTGATAGTATCACTGGCGAAAAATTCGTGGATATTTACAACGATGATATTCAGAACAATTTATTGAATTTAAAACCCGAATACGCTGAAAAATTAAAAAAGATGCAAGAAGATGAGAATTATGTGGATTATCGTTGTCCGATAGTTGCTGTTCATACAGATGAAGGGCTTCCAAAATACTCCTATTATTATAAATCGGATATTTTGCCAAAAGTTTATTTTGGGGATCAAGAAGCATATATCGTTGATTATAAAAAGACGCAGCTGAAAGTACTGACTCCGCCGTATCCTGCGGGGAAAAATTCAGAGGGTAAAGTCAAAGTTTATCTGATTAATAATGATTCTGCGGTTAGTAATTCTGTGGACTATACTTATGACTTTGTCAAGCCAGAAATTGATATGATTCTTCCAGATCAAGGTGGTCGTGGTGGAAACGAACTAAAACATTTGTATGGGAAAAAACTTTTCCAATCAGAAGTGTATGGTTATGCTTATTCTGAAGCAGATGGCAAAATTTCGGGACCTGCTCTTTTGCCAGATGTGGAAGCGGTAGTTCGGTTTGGAAAGGTTGAGAGTGTTGAAAAGGTTAATGCTCAGATCGCGACGGTCTTGCTAAAAGGCGGTCTTGAACTTGAATACAATGGAAATACAAATAAAATTATGATGAATGTCACGGAAGGGAACAAAAATTATAAGGCGACGTTTGATTATGATATTTTGAAACTCTCTGGTGACATGCACGGTGTTTATCTTCCGATGGGTGCTCTGAAAGATAAAGATGGGAATTTTTATGTGCCTGAAGGGCTGACAAAGTTTTCGGAGAATATGAACGAGCCGAAAAAGTACAAGCAGCCTTATGAATATATTAAAGTGTATATCGAAAAGAACCAGATTCATGTTGAGCGTGGTTATGCGCCGTATGTAGAACATGAGAGTGATGAACGAGTACACCTTTATACGCCTTCTTACTATCAGGCAGAAAAGGTTGATGTGACGTATTATAATCCAGGTGGCGGAAAAAATGAGGCGTCGTTTACTTATACGGATTCGATTACTAATCCAAAAATTAAAATTATTAAACCGTATCGTGAGATTCTTGGTGATGATCGCTATAAGGATAAATACCTTGTAAAACAGCCAATCAATGGAACAATCCCTGTTGAAATATATGGAAAGGGATTTGTTGAAGATGGACTGAAAGTACAGTTTGGTCCGCAAGAGGGAAAGATTCTTTCGTTTGAAGTGAACAAGAACTTTGAAGGAGAACCATATGATTGTATCACGGTGATGGTGCCTCAGGGAAAAGATGACGATATTGAAATGCTCTATCCGATCTCTGTGATTAATGTGGACGGAGGAATTGCGACTAGTACGGATACGAAAAAATTGATGGATCCTCCAGAGAAAAATAAACCGCGAAAGCCGTTTTGGCTACTCTATCTTAAACCAGCGTCAACACCGAAGATTACTAAAATGACGCCAACAGTATCGAAATTCGGTACAATGGGCGGCTGGGATCTTGTCAAAATATACGGTACGGATTTTATATTCTATGAGCCGTATATACTTGATGGACTAGAGAAAAAACTGGAAGAGGATCTCTTCCCGAATGGTAAATTTGATGATTTAATTAAGAATTTTAAGGAGATTGACAAAAAACGTGCGGAGCGAGCGTATGGTCGTCATGAAGAGCTTGGAATTGAAATTATAGAGCGTAATGAAAAGGGTTCGGCGTATCATCACTACTATGAATCTGAGATTTTGCCTGAGATTTACTTTGGCGAAAAAAAGGCGCAAATTGTAGAATTTAGAGAAATGAAGAATGGAGAAATTCTTGTTTGTGTACTTGCCCCTCCAAGCAAGCAGCGAACGGTCGATGTAAAGCTGATTAATAACGATATGGGTGTCAGTAACTCCGTGAAATACGAATACAAGTCTGTTCCGCCTGAGATTGAGAAAATTATTCCAAGCTTTGGTCGAATGGGTGGTAGTGAACCGAAGGAATTCTTTGGCGACAAGATGAGAGAATCGAAACTATATGGTTATATTGAGACTGGTTCTAAAAAAGTCGGGGCAATTGGGCTTCTTTCTGCTCCAGAGGCGCGTGTTCGTTTTGGTGAGATTGATAATGTGCAGCTATCTGATGATGATCCGAATTCGGGCTTTATCATGAACAATCGCACTAAGATTGAACTAACAGGCGGACTGAGTCTTGATTACAATGGCGATGCCAACAGTTTGGTCGTGAGTATGGTTGTGCGAGATATTACGTATCGTCGGGAGTTTGTATACGATGAAACCTCTTTGCCAAAAGAAAGCGATTCGATTTATATTCCGCTTTCGATGTTAAAGGATAAGTCTGGGAATTACTATCTTCCAGAGAAACTTGCGGAAATAGAGGAGTATAAAAAGTATCGCACACAGTACAACAAGAAAAATGCGTATGAATATATTAGAGTTTATATAGATAATGAGGATCGACGCATGTATGCTGAGCGCGGTTATGCACCAATAGTAGATTGGGTAAATAAAAACCGTGTGACAGTTTATACACCTTGCTATTACACAATTGGAGAAGTTCCTGTGCGTTATTACAATCCGGATGACGGTATCGGCGAGGCGAAGTTTACTTATACGAATCCTTCTAGTGATCCGAGAATTAAACTGATTGAGCCGAGGGTTGTCAGTCCTGAAAAAGATAGGTACTTTGTCGAAACGGTTGGTGTTGATGAATCTGGTATGATTTCGATTGAAATTAGCGGAAAAGACTTTAGAGAAGGTGTTCAGGTTATGGTTGGTGAGGAAGAAGCTACTGTTAAAGAGCATCTGCCTGAAGGAAAAGAAATTGATGGCGAGAAATATGATTTGCTTACGGTGGTCGTTCCACAAGGGAAAGAAGGGGATTTTGACATTGAATATCCTATTATCGTTTACAATAAGGATATGGGTTTGGCGATGTCAAGCAACCCTGAAAAATTGATTGGAAACAACTATCCGCCTAAGAATCCTACGAAGAAAATACCGTTTTATTTTGTGTATCGAAAAGCGCTTTCGTTCCCTAAAATACATGATGTCATTCCGAGATTTACCTCCATTGCTGGTGGCAATGAAATGATTGTTCGCGGGGAAGATTTTAGAAAGGGAATCTACACGATTATCGGTACGAGGACAGGTGTGCCGATACGTGAGGTCGAAGTAAAAGATAAGGGTAAGCTGATTACTTTTAAGACACCAAATAATATGACGCTGGGTGTCAAGGACCTCAACGTGATTAACTTTATCAATGGAAAAAATGATGGACAAGATGTTATGCATGATGTCATTACCGTCGTCAGTGCACCAACTGTTGAGCCTGTTATTTATGATGAGAAGGGCGATCATCCAGTCAGCAAGATTCGCGTGTCTGGTGACCGAAAGGTTACGATCAAAGGAACAGGCTTTGCTGAGGGTGTGAGGGTGTTCTTTGGTGGTGAGTACAAAGAAGTAGAAAATCCTGATAAGTATAAAGAACCCAAAGAGGATCAAGGTCTGGATAGTCACGATGTGCTTCGTTATGTAAAAGGTGGCTATGAGGCGGCAGAGGTTGAGTTCAAAGATGAGAATACGCTTGTGGTATTGCCTAATTCTGTAGAATTTGAAGGGGAAGTGTCCATTGTTGTACTCAACCCAGATGGCGGTATCTCTGATGACAGCGCCAAGACGGTGTACCGCGTGCCAATTCCTGATGATCCGATTGGACTAAAGGCGAAAATTGTTGCGAATCGTTATATTGAGCTGTATGACTATGTTTCTGACGGCGCGCAGTATTTTGAAATCTATGCTTACATTGGTAAAAAGACTGCGAATTTGCTGATAGAGAATAAATATCAAGACTTTAGATACCTTGGTGTGACAGAGATTGAACCGTATAAAATCGTGGAGCTTCCTGGCTGGGATAAAATGGATGAGCATGACCGAATTGTATTTGTTGTGAAGGGGGTAAACAAATATGGGCAGTCTGATAAATATTCGAATTTGGCATTTATCGACTTTAAGCAGATGAAGGATATGGAAGAACTTGGCCCAGAGAATATTGACGGCGACATTGGTGTAGACGATGATAACGATTATGATATTATCCGAAATAAGGGGAACTTGGTTGTTCGTTTGGCGACGAAATTATACGATTTGGTGAAACTGATTGATTTGTCGGGAGAGATGGATGTGAAGGAAAAACGCATTTCGGTTCCGCGTGAACTTGTAAGAGGTTCTAGTGCAATGGTGTCAGTGGTGTTCCCCAATAGTATGGTCAGTTTTACGCCGACGTCTTTGGCGACAAAGGAATTTAATCAAATTGATTATTATAACTATGCGTATGGAAATATAAAAGAAGAACAGGGCGGAGCCCCGAGCTTTAATGTCCGCGGTAAGAAAAAACTCACTGCGGCTAGGTATGTGAGTTTCTTTGCCAGTTCGAATGACGAGGTTTTGGGTTCTAGTAGGCTTGTTGGTAGTATGGATTATTCGCTGAAAGTGCCTAGTCACGTGAAGAACAAGCAAAAGGTTGAAATGTATCGCTATACAGATGATGAGGGTAAATATGTAAAAGTGCCGTCGATTTATGATAGCAATTCTGGGTTTATGACGGTGAGAGACAAGCAAAGTGGCTATTACCTATTGGTAGAGCCACTGTATTAGGAGAGATGAAATGAGTGGGAATAAAGCGGTTGTTCGGGTAGTGAGAAGTAGTCTTTCGTTGGTTTTGTCGTTGGCGATGGTGCTTAGTCTGTTTGGGAATTTGTCTTTTGCACTGAACCAAGATTTTGATATTAATGTGCCTGAACTTAAGGCGGCGCCTTGGAGCGAAGAAGAAGCAGAGGAAATTCGGGGCGTTATGGGTATTCGACAGTTGATTAGCAAAGTGTACTACAATGATATTGACAGGGTATACGGCAGAAAGGCGATTATTAGAATGACCGCACTTGAAGTCATCAACAATTTCGGAGAACGCAAGTATAGACCTGCCGAAGATATCACAGGCTATGAGGTGATTTCGGATATTTTGTCATTGCTGGGAGAGCGTGAGGCTTTGGTAAAGGAGATTATTGATAAGACTAGTAGTGATTCTCCTGCGCATATCTTGAAGAGTATGCTGAATAAGGCGAGTTTGGATAAGGCGATAGCAATTGGTTTCGTGAAAGACACCGAAATTTTGGGCTTAGAACAGCCCATAACGAAAGAGCAAGCGGCGATGTTCTTGGGCAGAGGGCTTCGCAGAGGTCAAGATAGCGTGAGAAGTCCAGAGACTCCTGAGTTATTCTCTTTTTCTGACTGGAAAGACGTTCAGCCCTATGCACGGGTCGATATTGAAGAATTGGTGCAAAATAACATTGCAAAACTGAAAGCGGATGGACGTTTCTCACCGAAAGAGAATCTGACACGCGCTGAATTTGCAACGTGGCTTTCGAGTGCTTTGGATAGCAATCCAGAGATTCTAAATGCAAAGATAGGGTACGGTCTTGTTGTTGGCAAAAATGAGGAAGAGTCTCGCGAAGGAAATGAAGTGGTAACAACGAGAATATTGGATGTTATTACTCCGGATGGAAAGCCGGTTAAACTGGTGTCTAAAATTCTAAACCATTCGGCATTTGAAGATTATGTTACCTATTTGAGGGGTGTGATATCGACATCGGTGAATGTTCAGGTGGGCGATGAGATTGAGTATATCGTCGTAGGTGATTCTGTTATGTATGTGGGCGAACTTGATAATGGTCAGGTGCTTGCGGAACTGGTGAAAGAACCTGATGAGTATTCATATACACACTATGGAACGGTTGTTGACATTCGAGAAGAAGAGTATTTTGAAAACGGTCGAAAAGGGATAAAAGAAATTTATCGGGTGATGGATATTACGGGTGATGCCTTTGATATTACCGTTCGCGAAGACGCTATTACCGGAAGACGCGGTGATATTATTGTGTCAAAAAATGGGCAGTTGGGTGGCGTAAAGCTGCTTGAAATTGGCGACACGGTGGAGTATATTTCAAACGATCTTGCAGAGGTTGGGTATATTAAAGTCGGGGCGTTGAACCGCAAGGAATACCGTGGAACCATCAATAAAATAGAGGCGGTGACCGAAAAAGCGCCGGCTTATATTACGGTTTATACTTACGACGGAGAATTTTTGCGTTTTCCGATTGCACCGTATGCGGTGATGAATATCAACCAGAGAATTGCACCTATCACGGACTTTATTTATGGTCTTGATGTTAAGGTGAATGTGTCGAATGGAACGGTGGTTAGTATGTTTGGGGAGTCTTATTCTGGTGAACCTGAGTACATTCCGCCGTTTGGGAAAATGCGAATGGGAACGGTTATTCAAAAAAACGCAACGGAGCTTAGAATTAAAATGGCAAATGGAGCGACAGAAACAGTTCAGATTGGACCAGAAACGCTGTTTACGATTAGTGGCAATCCTGCTACCTATAATGTCATTAAACCGGGTGAAAACGTGAAGGTGTACTACGACAATATTATGACCAGTACGGCATCTAAGCTGGCAATTCAAGTTCCCGAAAAGCGTTTTGACAAGATTTATAAGGGGAAACTCAACAATATTATTCCTTACAACGGGGAACTTCAGTTGGTTGGATCAGATGGCGTATCCAACCCAGAATATATGAGAAATAACAAATGGCACGTTTCAGATACTTTTGTTAAAAATATAGCGATTGCTCCTGATTGTGAGATTTATGTGGATGACAAGAAATTGTCTTCTCAGATGCTTGAGCGCTCTTATAAGGGCTATGATATATACGCTGTGACAGAAGAAGTTTTTGGTAAGGAAACAGCGATTAAAATCAGCGTAAAACGCGGTGCTGAAATGATTTACTCTAGTTCGATTGCTGCGATTGACCATACGCTTGGCGAAATGGAGATTTTATCGAGGGATAACTTTGATATTACAAAAGCGACCATTGTACTGAAAGATGGTTTGCTTGTGCCTACCAGTGCACTTAATAAGCGCGATACCGTGTTTATCACTTCGGAAAGCCCATACGGTGGGTATAAGAAAAATGCGATGTTTGTCGCTGTGACGACGGCGCATGAAAACTTGTTTGATGAGCTTCGAATTGGTGCAATCGAGAATGTAGGGCCGTCTACGTTGACACTTAGAAATTACACGATGTTTACCAATAATGTTTTGGATAGTGTCAATCCGAATGAATCGGGTCATTATAAACTCTCTCTTAACAGTGTGATTCAAGATATTTCAAATTCGGAGAAACCAAAGCGGATTTTTGCAAACGATTTCTTCCACTACACGTACAGTAGAGTTGAGAATGAAGATAAAGGTCCAGGGTTAGATTACAAGCGATATTATGCGTTTATGGTGGTAAATCCGGTGAATAACAGTATTGTTGCTCTAAATATGAGAAAAGGCGGTCTAATGGCACCGGATCCAGACAAGGTCAAAAAGGGTAAAATTGATCGAAAAGTACAATTTGACTATCGATTGGAACACGAATCTGAAATTAAGACGGAGCTCAATAAGATTTTCCAAGATGCGGTTATTACACGTGGGATTTTGACGAATCGAGATGATACTTGGGAGCGCATAGAACTCACTGAGGTGCATGATTATACAAAATACACGGCGCGCTGGACGGCGACGGGAACAAATATTTATGTGAAGTATAAAGACGCCATTGTTATCAAGAACAATAAAGTGGTTCATATTGCTGATGTGGATATGGGGGATTACCTCTATGTGATGCGAATTGGAACGGATTGTTTGGTGATTTTTGCAGAATAGGTGTATTAGAAGAAATTTTTCAAAATCTCTCTAAAGTATGAAAAATAGAGCAGAAGTGCTTTAGCAAAATTCTTCATTGGCACCATGACCCAGTGCATTCCGAATAGAGGTATTCAAATTCGAAGAATTTTCTAGTGCGAAGCGCTAGAGATAGCGTAAGCTATGAATACTTCACGAGCGAGCAAGTGAAGCGGCGAGGGAGGGTCTAACCCCCTTCTGCTCTCTCCAAGGAAATTGTATACTAATCTCAAATCAGACTGCATAGTCTTGTCTACTTAAAAAACCATAAAAAAACGATTTAGTATATGCAAAATAAACTGAGATTAATTAATTTGAGAATAGTATTAAAAGCTATTTATGAGTTTCTAAAAAGAGTTTTTAAAAATCCCCTCCTAAAGTTATGGGGGGATTGTGCCGATAGAACCACTGGATAGTTGTACTTGATAGAAACTTATAAAAATGAATGTGGTGGGTGAATATGAGATTGATGAATAAAAAATTGGCAGGGTTGATTCTGGGTATTGTGGTTGCTTTTGCAGCTGCGATGCCTGCTTTTGCTGAAGTTTGTGGGTATGACCCGGGAATTCCGGGGGATAAACTGGTTTCTGGGGCATATGAGTACAGTGAGTATACCTTTGTTACAGGAGAACCTGTTCTTTTAAAGGGGACGGTCGAAAAACCGAAGCTCAGTTCGATTTTTAGCGCAAATCCGATGAAGATGTCGTATAGTTTTAATGTGCAGAATGAAGACGGGAGCATCGCGATTCAGCGTTCCATTACGTATGATTTAAAATTGGTAAAAAACGAAGAGTTGGGGCAAATTAGTATTGAGCGAGATATTAAGTCGTTTGATGAGAGCATTACAGTGCCAGATGGTCAGTACACTTTGGGAAAATTAAATCATTTTGAAAGCAGAATATCGGATATTAATTCAGCCAGTATTTACGCGTCGGGGAACGCTCTGTTTGAAAAGACGTTTTACCTCAATGGAGAAATGCTTAAAAACGACGGGGTGTTGACGATAAGAACCGAAGTGCGTCCAATTATTCAGTACGAGAATTTGTACTCTAAAAATGAAAGTTATGTGGTGAGTCAGGAGTATAAAAAAATTGGCAAGTCGGGTGATGTTGAATTTAGTGGAATTGTGGATACAAAGCTGAATTCGACAGCGAAGACGGTGTTTGATTACCAGTACACTGACCCTCAAAATATCAGCTTTAGAGGTAGTTTCTTTAAGTATAAGAATGAGGAAAATGTGTTGGAGTGTCACTCTAATTTTTATAAGGGAAAATCGCCCGATAAGAAGGATGATAAAGAGGAAAAGTCGGATAAAGCGGAGGACAAAAAAAAGAAAGACGATAAAAATAAGGATAAGGAAGATGCGGTTCGAAAACCTAGAAAAGGGGTGTTCCGATTATCTACAACAACGGTGACAGACAGCGAGGCGCTTTATATACCAAATATTCGAGATTTGGGAGGGCACTTTGCAGAAAGACCGATTATGATGCTTACGGCGATGGGAATTTTTGATGATTCCCGTAAATATTTTATTCCGAATGTCAGTGTGTCAAGACATGAGTTTGCGAAGGCTCTTTATATTGCACTGAAAGGGAAACTGGAAGAACCAAGTAAGACGGAAGTTACGAAGCGTCTGCGTCCCGGTGTTGAGACACCGTTTGCTGATGTTTCGGTAAATAATGATGATTATCACTATATTGAAGCGTATAAAAAAGAGGGGATTGTCAATGGTAGACATCA
>PDWI01002392.1_pt1 | contig 28285 bp, 19 predicted proteins | sample 1430891 | NCBI WGS metagenome assembly PDWI01 (sample SAMN01162508, study PRJNA174530) | Oral metagenome, whole genome shotgun sequencing project. | biome: Marine environment; feature: Marine mammal; material: Swab sample of the gingival sulcus; isolation source: swab sample of gingival sulcus... | reverse complement strand
AATATTTGGCTCTTCTTGGTTGGTACTGTAGTATTCTTCTCAATCAGTTTGGTGGTTACACCGCCAAGGGTTTCAATACCAAGGGAAAGCGGGGTAACGTCAAGGAGAAGGACATCTTTAACATCTCCCTGAAGTACACCACCCTGAATGGCAGCACCAATTGCCACAACCTCGTCCGGGTTAACCCCCTTGTGCGGCTCCTTGCCAAAAATCTCGGCAACTTTTTCCTGCACCTTTGGCATACGGGTCATACCACCAACCAGGATAACCTCATTAATATCGCTGGCGGACAGACCGGCATCTTTCATCGCGATTGTACAAGGCTCAACAGTTCGGTCGACAAGGTCTTCAACCAGACTTTCAAACTTTGCCCGGCTCAACTTGATGTTGAGATGTTTTGGTCCTGACGCATCGGCAGTGATGAAAGGCAGATTGATTTCGGTTTCCATGGTTGTGGAAAGCTCCATTTTCGCCTTTTCGCCTTCTTCCTTCAGACGTTGCAATGCCATCTTGTCGGTTCTGAGATCGATTCCCTGCTCACGCTTGAACTCATCGGCAAGCCAGTTAACAATTCTCATATCAAAGTCTTCACCACCAAGGAAGGTATCACCGTTGGTCGATTTTACTTCAAAGACCCCATCACCTATCTCGAGGATGGATACATCAAAGGTACCACCACCGAGATCAAACACGGCAATCTTCTCTTCATTTTTCTTATCCAGCCCGTAGGCAAGAGACGCTGCCGTTGGTTCATTGATAATTCGCTGCACATTAAGACCGGCAATCTTACCGGCATCCTTTGTTGCCTGACGCTGCGAGTCATTGAAATAGGCAGGTACGGTAACAACTGCTTCTGTGACCTCTTCTCCAAGATATTCTTCAGCAGTCTGCTTCATCTTGGAAAGAACCATTGCCGAGATTTCTGCTGGTCGGTACACCTTGCCTTCAACCTCTACAGAAACACTGCCACTGGTACCTTCAACAATCTTGAAAGGACTCACTTCAATGGATTTTTTCACTTCAGCATCTGTAAACTTGCGACCAATGAGACGTTTGATTGCATAAAGCGTACGCTCCGGATTGGTCACCGCCTGACGTTTGGCAATCTGCCCAACCAGTCGCTCACCGCTGTCGGTGAAGGCAACAATCGACGGAGTAGTTCTGTTCCCCTCTGTGTTAGCAATTACCTTTGGTTCACCACCCTCCATAATAGCAACACAGGAGTTGGTGGTTCCCAAATCAATTCCGATAATCTTACTCATCTTGCTTCTCTCCTTATATCATTTAAATAACGGGTATCCCGTTTATATAATTCCAGTTCTAACAACGTGTTTACTTAAATCAACTGCTTTTAAAGTTGTCATCTTCATCCGTTTGTCAAGTAAACCCGGCAAAATTCCTCGCCTCCTTATCACTCTGCTTTTCCAGATGAAACAATCACCTTGGCTGCCCGAAGTAATCGGTCTTTATAGTAGTAGCCTTTTTCATATTCGGCGGTGACATGGTTTGCAGGCACGTCTGCGTTTGGTTCCATGGTCAGAGCTTCCTGCTTATTGGGATCAAAGGGTTCACCAACTGAGTTAAACGGTTTTACCTCAAACTTTTCCAGCCTGTTAATCAAGTTCTTTTTGGTAAGCTCAACCCCTTCGAGAAGTGCAGCAAGAGCTTTTTCAGCATCAACCCCATCGCCTGCTCCCTGCTCAAGAGCCCGCTCAAGATTATCTACTGACGGCAGGATTTCACGGAAGATATTTTCTCCGGCATATTTTAAAGCCGCAAGCCTTTCCTTTTCCATCCTCTTCTTGGTATTCTCAAAATCAGCAGCCACCCGAAGCATCTTGTCCTTAAGCTCGGCAGACTCAGCCAACGCTTGCTCAAGCTGTTCTTCCAGGCTTTTTTCTTCGCTGCTTTCTTCTTGATCAACTTCGGATTCTGCTGTTTCAACAGCCTGCTCTTTTTCTTCCTGTTCTGCCACTGTTTCGTTTTGTTCTTTACTACTCACGCGCACCTCCATCCGGTTACTTATGCTGAGGTTTTTACATTGCTCACAACAGCTTGAGTCGAGCAAAATCCCCTGTTCAAATCATTGCGAACAATAAGTAGCAACATTTTTCATGTCAAGATTACGCCAAAAAAAAACCGACACCTGCATTCCTGCATGGTATCGGTTTTTCTTAAAAAAGAACCGCTTCAAAGCAACGCTTTCTCCGCCTGTAATAACAGAGACTCGACTCCTTTTCACATTTCGACATCCCTACATCTTGACACTCTCCTCAATCTCACGAGCAGTTACCAGAGAAAGACACTTCTCCTCGTATGCCTGATCCATATCGAGCAGTTCTTTTTCCAATGCCTTACACATTGACTTCAATTCCTTTCTTTTTTTCTTTAATTTTTTGCTCGGCTTGCTCTCAAGTTTTTTCTCAACCTTCTCAAGTTTATGAACCAAGTCATCGTACTTCTCAGCATATTCTTGAAAACGAAGTTCCTCTTCCATATCATATGCAACCATTCCCTGATATTCGACATCGTATGAAACGTAGAGATTCGCCTTACAAAATCGACACTTACCTTCTTTTACAAAACAGGTGTTTTCTTCAAAAATACCGTCAAATTCTTTCCTGGTCGATGCATCATAGTTGATATTGTATGGTTTTTCACAGGTAGGGCAATAGAAATAGTAGGTTTCATTTTCCCATACCTCACCTTTACGTTTTTTGATATTCTTCCCCATGACAGCCCTCATAATTGTTTAATCTTATTACAATAAAAAAACTCCAGCACACATAAAACATTTTGTTTCTTATACAGTAAGCACACTATATAAATCAACCACTGATTAATACAACTTTTATCCTGCTACTATTACAAAATCAGTCGGAGGTTTTCAAAAATCGATTGGCGTAAAAGGACAGGGCGTTAAGAACCAATCCATGGGTAATATCAGATTTTCCTGTGCTAATATCACTCAACACCTTTTTCAATGGTTTTAAAAGCACCTTGATATCTTCCATGTCATCAAGCTGTTGCTCCGCAACTCTAACAGCATCTTCAACCAAAACAGTGTAACAGTAATTGCCCTGTACGGCAGGATTGGGGTGTACTTGACCAATAACCGAGACTTTATTTCCTATATATCCACACTCTTCGAGTAATTCCCTGCAACCAGCATCAACAGGAGATTCGCCTTTTTCTATAACTCCCCCTGGAATTTCTATTTCCACCCTGCCAGAACCATATCGATACTGTTCGACCAGAACAATATCTCCTTCTGCCGTCAAAGCCACAACATTTACCCAATCGGGGAAATCAAAGCGGAAAAAGTTCTTTTGCACACCACTTCGCTGGCATATTACCGGACCTGAAAAGAGTTTCATGGTCGGAGTCTCAAAAAGGACTTCCTCAGGAAACACGGTCCAACCTGAATTTCGTTTTTGACTTGTCATAAACAGTACATTTTACAAGGTACAACTACCCCTTATTGCAAGTATCAAATATACCCAACTCATCGATTGTGTTTATTCTCCAGCCACTTTCCCCGATTCAACGGCAATCTCAGATATTTACTATTTATTACTGGAAAGTATACCGTTCATCATTGACTTCAACAATGGTTTTATTACTAACATTACGACATCCATCATCAACTTTTCAAACATCTTCGCCAATAGCAGTTACATACTCCTTCCACTCCACCGGCAACATGTTCTTTTTCTTATTGTTGCAGTCCTTACATGATGGTACCAAATTGTCCTTGGTACTTCGTCCGCCTCTTGCCAGTGGAATCAAATGATCCATGGTCAACTGCTTGTAGGGGAATTTTTTCCGGCAATAATAGCATAGACCATCAGCAGTCTTTTGCTGCCACCAACGGGTCTTTCTCAGTTCACGGGCCTTGGCACGTTCTCGCCTGATCCATGCCTCATCGACCCCGTCAAATCCAAAATAGTCATCCATCAGTTTTCCACCAGATTTCCAAGCAAGATATAACGAATCTTTCCAACAAGATACAGTGAACCAGCCACCACAATCACTGTATTTTCCGGCAACACGTTTTCAACCTCATAAACCACCTGTTCAACATCAGGAAAAACAACACATTTTTCCCGGGCTGCCTCCTCTTGCAAGGTCTCAACAATATCCTCAGCAAGTGCAGAACGTTTCGTATCCGGTCGGGTGATATAGACCCGGTCTACAAGCGGAATCAACTCAGGCAGCGTTCGGCTACTGTCCTTATCTTTCATTGCAGCCCAAATCATATACATTTTTTTATTTGTATATTTTCTTTGCAGGTACTCTTTCAAGCTGGCAATTCCCGCCGGATTGTGCCCCCCATCCAACAGATATTCAACCGTATAATTCCTTGCACCGTCATGTCTTTGTACAACCACCCGTTCGAGTCTTCCAGGCCAACGCACATTTTTCAATCCGCAGGAGATAGCGTTCACCGAAATATCATAACCAGATTCGTTTAACAATAACGCTGCGGTTACAGCAAGGCTCATGTTTGTTGATTGATACTCGCCTTCGAGTCCGGAAACCAGCTCACAAATCTGGAGATTATCATCCGTATGGTAATTCCAGCTTCCATTGGTATTTTTTGTAACCCAAAATTCCTGACCATAACTTTTCAACGGAGCATTCACCTTTACTGCTGACTCTTCAATCACAGTCAGCGCCTCATGTTCGCATCCGGTAATCACCGGCACATGTGGTTTTATTATCCCTGCCTTTTCAAATGCCACAGCTTGGACGGTATCACCAAGATAGGCTTCATGATCAAGGCTTATATTGGTAATGATAGAAAGAAGCGGCTCAACCACATTGGTTGCATCCAGCCTTCCTCCAAGCCCTGTCTCCAAAACGACAATGTCCGGTTTCATCCTTGCAAACCACAGTAACGCAATGGCTGTAGTACACTCAAAATAGGTGATTTTTTCCTCGCCCAACACAGAAGCAATCCGGGTGACAATGGCGGCAAACTCAGTCTTTGAAATATAGCGGTCATTTACCTTAAACCGCTCTCGAACATCATACAAATGAGGCGAAGTATAAAGCCCCGCCTGATAACCTGCCTCTTGCAACACCGAAACAAGGGCGGCACAGACAGAACCTTTACCATTGGTTCCTGCCAGATGAACGAATCGCAGAGAATCCTGGGGATTGCCAACGCTACTGAGAAATGCTGTCATTGATTCCAGTCCCAGCTTGATGGTGTGAAGTTGCAGGGAATTGAGATAATGAACTGCCTGTTGATAATTCATTCTTTTGTTCAGACCAGCAAATTACAAAAGTTTCAACTTTGCATAATCAACATGGAGACTCTTGACCCCATGCCGATTGAACGCTATTTCAAGCGTACTCGGTTGGACAATTTTTCTGACCTCCCCTTCACCAAAAAAGGGGTGATCGACCCTGCAGCCAACTGAAAAATCTCGAAGAGACAGTCTTTTTCCCTTTCGTCTTTTTACCGTTGATACTGAGATGGTTTCTGGTCGTGTTGTCGGAAAGGAAAAGCCCTGGGAGGTATCTTCGATACGCTCAAACAAACCTGGTCTCAGCTCACTCAAAAGCGAAGACATCCCAACCCGTCTGAACTGACGATCAGGGGTCATAAGTTCTCGTGGATAGGTAAGATACAACCTCTTCTTCGCTCTTGTTGCTGCCACATAGAGCAGTCGTCTTTCCTCTTCCCTCTGTGCGCCCAATTCCGCAGAGGCGTGGGGGAATCTGCCATCGGCAAGCCCAATAACAAAAACCACATCCCATTCCAGGCCTTTTGCTGAATGAATAGTTGACAACACCAGTTTATCTTCCACCGCCGCATGTACCGCAGCCGAGGTTTCGGGAGGATCCAGCGCCGTATCATCAATGAAGGTTTGAAGATCTTCATAACTACTTATAATCGCTTTTAACTGCTCAAGATCCTTTTGTCTTTTCGGGTAATCATCACGATAAATCTGCTCAAAAAAGGGCTGATAATAGTCGAGCACAATTTCATAGAGCATCGCAGGAGAAAGCTCTTTTGCCCTGAGATCCTCAAAAAGACCGGCAAGACTCTTCAACCCTTTCTCCCAGGCCTTTCCCACCGGATACTCTGCAAGCGCCTGAAAGGGATCCTCCGCATTAATAATGGCTTGCGTTATCTTCTGGGCAGTTTTGGGACCAACCTTATCAAGTTGCAGCAAAATCCGGTTCCAAGACAGATTGTCAATCGGGTTTTCAAGCACCCGAAGAAACGACAGCACATCCTTCATGTGCGCAGATTCCGTTAGTTTCAGCCCCCCTCTCTTTTCAAAATCAAAACCGTTGGATGCCAATTCAATCTCAAGTTTATACGAGTGAAAACCGGATCTGAACAAGACAGCAATTTCTTTTACCTCAGTACCACCTTCATAAAACTCAGTTATCTTTTTGCAGATAAAACGCGCTTCCGCAAGCTCATCCCTTGCCCCATACACCTTTGGCTTTTTATCCCCTTCAATTGAGGTAAACAGGCTCTTGGTATACTTCTCGGTAGCATTTCGTATAATATCGTTGGTCAAGGAGAGAATTGGCTGGGTTGACCGGTAATTTTCCTCGAGCTTGACAATGGTTGTCTCCTCAAAGATCTTCGGAAACCGCATTATATTATAAAAATCTGCCCCTCGAAACGAATAGATGGATTGCGAATCATCGCCAACCACCATCACATTATCATGGTTATATGCCATCAGACGAATGATGTCGGCTTGAATTAAATTGGTATCCTGATATTCGTCCACCATTATATATTTGAAATTACCAGAGATAATTTCTCGTGCCTCAGGGACCTCTGCCAGCAGCCGTTTCCAGTTTACCAGCAGATCGTCATAATCCATCAAGCCGTGATTAAATTTGAACTCTTCATAGCTCGTTCTGAGACTGAGAATGTCATCAACATGCTCACTGAGATGTCCGTACTGTTCATGGATCAACGATTCCAGTTCGATCGATTTGTTCACGGCACCACTGATCATGTTTACTATCACCCTCTTGGTTGGGAACTGTTTATTTTTACCACCAAGCCCAAGAGATGATTTTAAAAGATTGACTATTCCTTCAGCATCGGATCTGTCAATAATGGTAAAATTGGAACTGAATCCCAGATAAGAGCCGTATCGTCTCAACAGGGTGTTGGCAACACCATGAAAAGTGCCACCGACCACTCTTTTACAGGAATCATTGAGTAAAATTCCTGCCCGCCAAAGCATTTCCTGAGCTGCCTTTCGGGTAAAGGTTAACAGCAGAATCGATTCCGGGTGAACACCCTGGGCAAGAAGATGGGCAACCCGATACACCAGAGTCCGGGTTTTACCACTGCCTGCACCGGCAATGACCAGTACCGGCCCCTCGGTCGTTGTCACCGCCTGGTACTGTGGTTCGTTCAAGTCTTGCAGGGAAACTGTCATGCCTTTATTTTGGTGATTATTGTGGTTTATTTCATTCATGACCGACACCATAACACAGCCGGTGACGGGTCGCAATGCTGGTTGACAAATGATATTATCACGCTATACTCACAATTTTTCGTACAGATTTTCTGTTTTTGCCGTTGACACAAAGGCTGAAAATAACCTCTAAAAAATAAAAGATATTATGAGCGACATTAAAGACAAGTTATCAAAAGAAGTGTTAGATGAGATCTTCCCAAAACAAAAAACCGACGATTTTTTTGATGCACTTTTTGGTGATGTCGAAGCCGGTGCCTATGACATTGAGCTGGCATATAGAGACAATAACAGCGAAACCTTGAATATGGCACTGTTACTCCATCAACGCCCGGGCCACTGCCTTGCCTGCAACCTGACCCAGGGACTACCGCAGGTTTTTTCCAGACATCCAATCATTAACATTACCGGCATTGTCCAGAAAATTGATCAAATCCTTGGCGACACCATTCGGTGCGGAGAATGGACTCTTGGCTATACCGAACATTCAAGCAGCACTACCCATGCAATTCCACTGGATATTCAACTAAAATCAAATTAACAAGTTATAATAATACAAAAAAAAAGACCGAACTCCTGGAGAGATCGGTCTTTTTCTCACATTTTTTGAAGCTGGCCTAGACGATGGCAACCCTGTTACGTCCCTGATCTTTTGCCCGATACAACACATCGTCCACCCTTTCCATCCATTCCTGAAGGGTCTCATCTTCCTGGAGTTGGGCTAAACCAATACTGATACCAAGTTTATTGTCCTTGTCCGCCCAGATATCAAGCTTATCCACTGCAACACAAAGTCTTTCCGCCAAAACCTGTGCATTCTCCAGATCAGTATCAGAGAGAACCAACATAAACTCATCTCCGCCCATTCTGACAAGCAAGTCAGTGGAACGCACCGCAACATGCAATACAGATGCAACGGATTTCAAGACGCCATCTCCTGCCTGGTGACCAAGATTATCGTTGATTGCCTTAAAACGATCAAGATCCATGGAAACCATGGTAATTGGACGTTGGTAACGCCTTGCACTTTCAATCATGCCGTTGATCCGATCTTCAAATACACGTCTGTTGGAAAGTCCTGTAAGGGCATCATTACTGGCAAGTTCAAACAGATCTTCATATTCAATGGCTCTGCGTAGACAACCGGCAAGAATGGTTAAAGAGTCGTTTATAAATTCGATCTCGTAATCGCTGAGTTCCTTACCCTCATTCAATATAAGAAAGATGCCAGCGTCATCAATGGTCTCAAAAACCCATTTATGCGCGTATCGTCCCTTACCATCACGGTAGGCTCCGGGAACATGGGACGTTTCTCTGATGAGCTTTTCCGCAAAGGCAACCGCTTTACGCCGACTTGGTCCATGCTCCGAACAAAACAGATGTTTTTTGTTTTTGGTAATATTACTGTACCCTATCAATTCATGTTCAACATTGGGCATTAACCACACAGAATATGCTTCGATCATTCCAGTGAGATTCAAGACGCCTGCCATTCTGGTATGAAGCTGATTCATAAGATCCAGTCTCTCAGACTGGCGCTTCAACTTATCCAGCTCAACCATAACTTTCTCTATTTCAACACCAGTTTCGGTGTGTAAATCAGTCTGGAATATTTTCGTCAAGGTTGTCATTTTTTTGTCCTGTACCTTCTAAAATTCATAATTGACCTGTTTATTCATCGGTCAATATTTTCATAACTTTAGTTTTTTTTGAATAAAATGCAATTAATATACCAACCCTACAAAAGCATTTTGCCAACCAGAACCTTAAAAAAAATTTCCCTGAGATATAAATTAGTTAAAAACAACAGACATGCTTTTTTCAAAAAAAATACACCAACATAAAAACTTGCAGAATGCAAAATATCAGTAAGTAGTCATTTTTTTGACCTCATTATTTTCACTGACCAATGACTCGATTTTATACAAGCATTGCTTCCAGAAAAGACTTGTTGCCCACCAACCACAATGCAAATAACAACTGCGCACCACTGTTCAGGTCAATTAATGCGGATAAAAAGTATTTATCACTGAAAACTCGAGAGATAATCGGAAAATCTTAAAGATAAAAATTATGAGCGTTTTGCAGTAGTAATGGCATGATGAACAACTCGGCCAAGCTCACGTAAGGAAATAGGTTTATGGCAATATGCGACAATTCCCGCTTCATCCATAGTATCCTGAGGTAACTGTTCAGAGTAACCTGAAATCAGTATGACCGGAAGCGTTAGATCCACTTTCCGAGCCTTTAAAGCTAATTCCATACCATTTAAATCCGGCATGGTCATATCGGTAATAAGGAGAGCAAAGGTTCCCGGTTCTGTTTTTTGCAAGGTACTGACAGCCTCCACAGGAGAGGTTACACCGGTCACCACATAACCAAGATTACGCAATATATCAGCGGTTACCTTTACAACCTGAGGATCATCATCCACCAAAAGGATCTTAGCGCCCTTGCCATTTCTATAATTCTCTCCTTTTATAATCTGTTGGACAGTAGTGGTGTTTTCTTCAACTACAGGCAAATAAACAGTAACACACGTCCCCTTACCCAGGCTGCTATCAACTTCAATTTCTCCTCCCTGGCGTTTGATAATTCCGTGAACCATTGCCAGCCCCATGCCGGTTCCAACCCCCTTTTCCTTGGTGGTGAAGTATGGTTCAAAAATCCTGTCCAACACATCCGGACAAATCCCTCCCCCATTATCTTCAACAATGAGCTTCAACCAAGGTCTGTTATCAGCAAGCCTCTCAGCAGGCAGCAGCTTGATATTAATGGTTCCCTGCTCACCTTCCATAGCATAGGAGCTGTTAGTACAAAGATTAATAATCACCTGGTGAATCAAGACAGGATCTATTTTTACCCTGCCGCAATTCTCATCTATCTCTTCAACGATTTTAATACTGGCAGGTAATGTCGCCTTCAGCAATTTCAATACTTCCTTGATGATCGGATGAAGAAATTGTAATGATTCTTTATGCTCACTTGACCGCGAAAAGGTGAGAATTTGTTCAACCAGCCCTTTGGCTCTTCTTGAAGCCCGAAGAATTTCGGAAAGGTACCCTCCCAGTTCTGAATCTTCCAGTTCCAGCTCAAGTATTTTAAGGCGCAGAATTTCAGAATATCCCATAATTGGGGTCAGCACATTGTTGAAATCATGGGCAATCCCCCCAGAAAGAGTTCCTATCGCCTCCATTTTCTGAGAGTGCCTCAATTGTTTTTCAAGATTGAATTTTTCGGTAATATCATTGCAAAAGAGAAAGGCACGTTTCTCCTTGCTGTCCAGGATCGGCATACCATAAACTTCCAGATACAGTTCCTTGTTTCCCAGACGGGTTTGCTGGACAGCCATTTGCTGCTTGCCGTTCAGCGCATCAGTCAGTATGGAAGGCACCTGACATTCTTCCATCACCGGACAACAAATTTCTTCAATTTTCCGTCCCAGATCCTTTTCAGACACAAGCGGATTTTCTTTACTCACCCAGAGGAGTTCTTTTTTTTCATTAAAAAGAGTAACAATAGACGGACACCCTTCAGAAAACGCTTTTTTTTCGGCTTCAAGCTCAGCAATCTGCTCCTGTGTGCCCTGAGAAACAGATTGATCCACCAGAATATTGAGCAGCCCAACACCAGAACCGTATTCGTCTTTGATCAGAGATTTTTGATATTTAACCTGCACAATGCGACCATCTTTACAAAACATAGTACCTTCTAAAGAAAAAGGTCTGCCTGAGCAGAATACTTCAACATCAATTTTTGCATATTGGCTCTCGTAAACAGGAGCCAGCTGTTGATATACGGATCCTCCACCAAAATCGTCCAACTGAAACCCGGAAAAATCGAAAAACACGCCATTACCGACTTTGATTTTAAATTCAAAGTCAATAATAAATGCAGGCAGGTGTATTACCTCTACAATGCTTTTCCAGGTAGTCAATTTAGATAAAGAATGCAGTTCCATATCCAACTATTTCTTAAATGTCTCAATCAACGAAATATGCTTTTGTTTCATTCTATCAAGCTGATCACTTAAACTTCTTCCCCCTGACTTTTCCTTGACTCTTCAGAGAGCAAACGGTAAGTATGCTGAAAATATTTTCCTTCATTATCTTTTTACCGTATTCATACAAAAAATGAAAATATTAAATCCAGAAGAAAACAAACCGGACATAACCTATCCATGTCTTTGGCAATACAAAATCATTGGAAAAGATGAACAACTCATCCGTGAGGCAATAGACGAAATCTGCTCACCGGCCAAGGCAGAAATACACTACTCAAACCAAAGCTCTTCCGGGAAATACCACAGTTTCAACGTTGAACTTGAAGTTACTAATGAAAAAGTACGCAACGATATATTCGCAGCGTTTCAAACCCATCCACATATCAGTATGGTGATATAAATATGGACAAGCAAGAATTATCTCCCGAAACCAAGGTTCCTGAAAATCTCATAGCATCTCTTCGTGAGGGTATTGCGGTAGTGCAAATGATCTTTTTCAAGGAATTAAAGACTGTAATCCAATCAAAACAGAAAAACCAGGAACCTGAATATATCTCGATGCTTTGCGGGGCTGTTACCAACGAAATATTTGGAACGCCCAATACCGAAGAAAGGTTTCTGCAATTTACAAAAAAAAACAAAGCTGCCATGGAGCAACTGCTGTTAACGCTTAAAGACGATCTCGCCCACCTGCGCAAGCCGTTGACCGACGCCCTGCGCATGCAGGTACTCTGTGATCATCAACAGAATATAGACAGTGTGGACACACTCACCGCGGCCGAAAAAATGGGCATTCTGGTAGTCGAGCGGGAACTTCCGCTCCCGTCAACCTTTATGACCATTATCAGAGACCTTGGAAAGGATCATGGACTGATCATCCCCCCGGTACAAATCAACCCGGAAGAAGAACAAAAACTGGTACATTAAATGCCTTCGGCATGCCAGCTGATATTAAACTCACACCGCTTCAACAATAAAATAGTTCTTTTTACCTTTCTGTATAAGGAGATAAGAATCGTTTATAAGGTCTTCGGTCGTTACCAGATATTCTTGATCAGTCACCTTTGATTTATTCAGGCTGAGTCCGTTCCCTTTTATAGCCCTTCTTGTCTCCCCTTTACTCGGGAACACCTGGGTATCTGTTGCCAGTAACTCAATAATTTGAATCCCCGTTTCAAGGGTTGCACGCTCAACTTCAAAGGTAGGTACCCCTTCAAATACAGACAGGAAGGTTTCCTTATCCAATTTTGCAAGACTTTCTGCAGTTGCCTTGCCAAATAAAATCTGGGATGCCTCCACCGCCTTGACATACTCCTCTTCTGAATGCACCATACAAGTAAGCTCTCGCGCCAACCTTTTCTGGAGAGGTCTGAGATGCGGAGCTTCTGCTTGTTCAGCGATCAGAGCTTCAATTTCATCCTTACCAAGCAGGGTAAAAATCTTGATATACTTCTCCGCGTCGGCATCAGACACATTAAGCCAAAACTGGTAGAATTTATAAGGAGTAGTCAATTTGGGATCAAGCCAGACATTTCCACTCTCAGTTTTACCAAATTTTCCACCATCAGCCTTGGTGATCAAAGGACAGGTCAGGGCATAGGCCTCCCCACCCTCTTTTCTTCTGATAAGCTCGGTACCGGTGGTAATATTCCCCCACTGATCAGCCCCGCCCATCTGTAATTTACAGTTTTTTTCACGGTACAGATGAAGGAAGTCGGTTCCCTGAACCAACTGATAGGAAAATTCCGTAAAAGACATCCCCATCTTTGCTTCATCACTCAACCGTTTTTTAACGCTTTCTTTTGCCATCATATAGTTAACGGTAATATGCTTACCTATGTCACGGATAAACTCAAGAAAGCTGAACTCTTTCATCCAGTCATAATTGTTGACCAGTTCGGCGGCATTTGGCTCATCGGAATCAAAGTCGAGAAATTTTTCCAGCTGCTTTTGGATACACTCCTGGTTGTGTCGCAAGGTCTCTTCATCCAGCAGATTACGTTCAGCCGACTTGCCAGACGGATCTCCGATCATACCCGTAGCCCCACCCACCAGTGCTAAAGGTTTATGTCCTGAGATCTGAAAATGTTTCAACATCATAATACCGACCAGATGTCCTATATGAAGGGAATCTGCGGTGGGATCAATCCCGACATAGGCAGAGGTCATTTCTTTTTCCAGCTGTTCTTCTGCTCCTGGCGTGATATCATGTATCATGCCACGCCAACGTAATTCTTCGACAAAATTCATTTTCATTAACCAATCGTTTTTTTTAAACAATTTGTATACAAAACAACACAATCACCCCTTTCCGAGCTTGTCTTTTACCATGTAAACCAAGATTTGTCCTCCCTATTTTCCACATCACATCCGATCAAAACCTCCAAACATTGTTAATAGAGATTAAAAACATAATTAGACCCTAAAAGAAAAAAGGGGATTCATAACAACCTCTATCCATTGATTTTTCCTTTTAACACAATGTTTTAAGTAGATAAAACATTGCTTTAACAGGCAGGATAACGTATACTACTAATTTTGAAATTTGCTAAACAGGGTTGGATCAACACCACTGTTTCATGGTCTGGCAAGACCAGTTAAGAATCTGTGCTTGTTCCACCGTAATTTTATAGAGGAGAACTCATCCATGTCGAGAAAAATGGTCACTATAGATGGCAACCAGGCATGTACCCATGTCGCTTATGCCACCAGTGAAGTTATAACCATATATCCGATAACCCCTTCATCTCCAATGGCGGCTGAAGCCGATTTTAAGTCTGCAAAAATGCAGGAGAATATTTGGGGATCAGTCCCCATCATCACCCAAATGCAATCAGAGGGTGGCGTGGCAGGAGCGTTACACGGTTCACTGACGACAGGTGCTCTTTGTACTACTTTTACTGCTTCTCAGGGATTATTACTGATGCTCCCCAATATGTATAAAATTGCAGGGGAGCTGACGCCCACAGTTTTCCACATCAGTGCTCGATCTTTGGCATACCAGGGACTTTCGATTTTCGGTGATCACAGCGATGTGTATTCCGCCCGCCAGACCGGCTGGGGAATGCTGTGCTCCCAGAATGTCCAGGAATGCATGGACATGGCACTTATTTCAACCCAGACCTCATTAAAATCGCGCATTCCGTTCATGCATTTTTTTGATGGTTTCAGAACTTCCCATGAGATTCAAAAAATTGAAGAACTTACCCACGACGATATGCGGGAAATCATCGATGAAGAACTGATAACTGAACATCGTCAACGGGCTCTGACTCCGGATTCACCGTTTATCAGGGGGACAGCGCAAAATCCCGATGTCTATTTCACCGGTCGTGAGACAGTAAACAAATATTACAATGCCATCCCGACCATTCTCCAGCAAACAATGGACAGGTTTGCCAAATTGACCGGACGCCAGTACCATCTTTTTGATTACTACGGTTCTCCCGAGGCAAAAGATGTCATCGTTATGATGGGTTCAGGTTGTGAAACAACTGCATCAACCATTGATCATCTGGTCAGCCAAGGGAAAAAAGTCGGTCTTGTCATAGTGCGATTGTACCGACCTTTTGACGCCGACGCCATGGTCAACGCCCTGCCCTCAACAGTGGAAAGAATTACTGTACTTGATCGTTCCAAAGAACCAGGGTCGATCGGCGAGCCCTTATACCTTGATGTGCGTGCCGCAGTCTCAGAAGCCATTGAGAAAAACAGTACCGCCTATCCACCGTTGATTCTTTCAGGCAGATACGGTCTGGGATCGGCTGAGTTTACTCCTGCCATGGTCAAGGCGGTCTACGACAACATGGCTTCAATGTCTCCCAAAAACAAGTTCTGTGTTGGCCCAAATGACGACGTCACCTTCTCAAGCCTTGATTACGATCCATCCTACAACATTGAAGGCAAGGATGTATACAGGGCATTATTCTACGGGTTGGGATCGGACGGAACTGTCGGCGCCAACAAAAATACCATTAAAATTATCGGCACCGAAACTGACAATGCAGCACAAGGGTACTTTGTCTACGATTCAAAAAAATCCGGTTCTATCACCACCAGTCATCTGCGTTTTGGCAAGAATTCGGTTGTGGCACCATATTTGATTAACAAGGCTAATTTTATTGCTTGTCACAATTTCACCTTTCTCGATCAATACGACATGCTCGCCAATCTGGAAGAAGGCGGCACCTTCCTCTTGACCACCAGCTTTGATGTCAAACAGATCTGGAAACATCTGCCCAAGAAGGTACAAGCTGACCTGATTGCCAAAAAGGCAAAATTCTATATCATTGATGCCATTTCTCTGGGACAGGCAATTGGGCTCGGCGCCAGGATCAACATGATTATGCAGACGGCATTCTTTCTTATTTCCGGGATTCTCACCGAAGAAAATGCCATCAAGGCCATCAAGGACGCGATCAAAAAAACCTACGGTAGCAAAGGTGATGAGATTGTGCAGATGAATTACAATGCCGTTGATGCCGCCGTCAAAAACATCCAGGAAGTGCGACTTGGCAAGTCCGCCAACGGTCATGAATTACCACCCACAGTCCCGGCTCATGCACCAGACTTTGTCAAAAATGTTACTGCCAAAATCATCGAAGGTAAGGGTGAACAGATAAAAGTTTCTGAGATGCCAGCTGATGGTACCTGGCCAACGGCAACAACCCAGTATGAAAAACGAAATATTGCCGTGTTTACCCCGGAATGGCTTGAAGAACACTGCATCCAGTGTGGGCAATGTTCCCTGGTCTGCCCCCATGCGGCAATCAGAATGAAAGTGTATCCACCCCAGAAAAGAACTCCGAAAAATTTTAAATCCAAGAATGCCACCGGAAAGAATTTTAAGGACAAGCTTTTCACCATTCAGATTTTTACCGAGGATTGCTGTGGCTGTACCCTTTGTGTTTCGGTCTGTCCGGCCAAAACCAAGGCAATCCGTATGGTCAGAAACACCCAGGAGCACAGAAAAAGGGAAATTCCAAATGTCAAACATTTCCTCAACCTGCCTGAAATTGATCCCGCTGACATCAATCCGGGAACAGTGAAGGGCAGCCAGCTTCTTCGTCCACTTTTTGAGTTTTCAGGTGCCTGTGCCGGTTGTGGAGAAACACCGTACATCAAGGTAGCAACGCAGATATTTGGTGACAGAATGCTCATTGCAAATGCTACTGGTTGCAGCTCAATTTATGGTGGCAACCTGCCAACAACACCTTATGCAAAGCGGGCTGACGGACGGGGTCCTGCCTGGTCAAATTCGCTGTTTGAAGACAACGCCGAATTTGGTTTTGGTATGCGCTCTTCGGTAAACAAGCTTGCCAGTCAGGCAATGGAACTACTTTTCCAATGTGTAACAAAAAGAATTCTTCACAAAAAATTAGTAGAGGAGCTGGTTGAAGCACCGCAAAACACCCAGACGGAAATCGAGGAACAACGTCTCCGGGTCAAAAAATTAAAGGACAAACTGAAAAATAATAAACACAAGGTCGCCAAACGACTGTTCAACATTGCCGATTACCTGGTTAAAAGATCGATCTGGATAATAGGCGGAGACGGCTGGGCATACGATATAGGCTATGGCGGACTTGATCATGTACTTGCTTCCGGCGAAAATATCAATGTTCTGGTTCTTGATACAGAAGTATATTCCAACACCGGAGGACAAATGTCCAAATCAACACCAAGGGCAGCAATTGCCCAGTTTGCCGCGGGTGGTAAAAAAATGCCCAAAAAAGATATCGGCATGATTTTCTCTACCTACGGCAATGTATATGTTGCCAAAATCTCCATTGGTGCCAACCCAAATCAGGCGGTTAAGGCCATAGCAGAAGCAGAAGCATACAATGGACCATCTTTGATTCTTGCCTATGCCCATTGCATTAATCACGGAATCAACATGGCAAAAGGCCTTGAACAACAGAAAAAGGCTGTACTCTCAGGTCACTGGCCACTTTACCGCTATAACCCGGAACTCGAAGAACAGGGCAAAAATCCACTGGTCATAGATTCCAAAGCCCCGTCAATTTCCTTTGAAGAATATGCGTTGGGTGAAAATCGTTACAGGACTCTAAAACGAATTAACCCCGGCCAGGCAGAAGTGCTTATGGAACAATCCCAGAAAGATGTCAGTAAGAGATGGAAATTCCTGGTCGCCCAACAAAAGGCCCTCGAACCGGAAAAGGAAGAGTAAGCTTTAAGGCAGAAATAAAAATACCATAAAAAAAGGGGCATGGAATTTTTCCACGCCCCTTTTTTCTTGTCAGACTATACTGACGCTCATCCGTTTCCGACTTTTTTAAGCTCCTCGTATTCCTGAATCGACTGCAAGACATTTTGCTGCTGCTTAGCTTTCATTTCCCTGATCTTTGCCTGTACCTTCTCTTCTCTAATAGTGAGCGTTGGCACACCAAACAGGGAACTGGCAAGATATTTAAAAGAAAAGAGCATCAACTCCACATCATCATTTTTGATTTTTTCAATGGTCTCATCATCAACAACGTAAGTATTGAGAAAAGAGCTCTCAAAGATAAAACGTCTGAAACTTGCCAAATCGGTAGACGCCATAAAGAACATGCGTTTGGCTGGTTCAGACAGCTCGGCCTGGGCACCAAATGATTTACGGCGCATGATCAAACGCAGCCATTCCTTATTCATCTCATCACGAACATCAACGCCCTGATCTTCACGCCATTCACGAACAGTCCATTCCTTGTCCTCTTCAAAGCCCCTGCAGTGATCTTCCTTTACCACAAAGAAAAACTTTTCCTCCTCACCCTTTATCTCGTTTCCTTCTCGATCTTTGCTTCCACCTTCATGAAAGTCAGCCATTCCCACCGGGTAGTAACGGCAGGCTGAAGGTCTGTCGGTGTAGACGGTACACCCTTCAGGAGTCACAAAGGGGCAGGTATTTTCTTCATCATCACGAAGCTTCAGCATCACACCAGGCATATCTGTTTTTTCGAGATAGGTCGGCACAGTATATTGGGCAATAAACTCATGGGCAGGCATCTCAAGACGTCTGGTCAACATGAGAATATCATAAGGAGTGAGAATAATTTTAATTCCCCTGCAACAAGCGGTAAAACATTTGACTCCAGGATGACATCGAAATTTGATCTTTGAATCCATGGTCAATTTCTGGGGAAGAATATTGGAAGGATTCTGTTCCTTGCCAAAAAGTACCTTTTCTTTTGTTGTCTTATTTTTTTCTAGCATAACCTCACCTTTCCTAAAAATATGTTAGTCTCGGCTAAACCAAGGATATTACGTAATAATTGACACAATGTAACCACATGACACCATTGTGTCAAACCAAAATATTGAATTTTTTTTGCCACAACTCTCACTTTTTTTATTGATAGAAAAACCAGAGTAATATTTCTTGCAGTTTCTTTTTAAAAATCTTATAAGGTTTTAATAGAGCGGTAAAAATAATTGACTACTATTAAAACATCTATTTCATCATACACTAAATGAAGTTATATAATCGACCCATAGATTTTTCTTCTGTTGAAACAGTTATTTACCACCTTCCCGAAGGTCCCTCATTAACCCTGCATTCAGATGGAATCAAAGATATCATTGATCTTGAGCTTGAAATCGGTCATATCTGTGACACCTCTGAGATTGACGGTGTCATTCATTTTTTTCCCAAGGGAAATGCCTGATAATTTACGGTCAAACCCTCCCCTGTTTTCTGCAAAACAATGAGTTTCATTGATGTAAGTGTAGACCACCACGTTCATACAAAATATTGTCACCACGCTGTTGGTGAAATGGAAGAGTATGTTCTGGCTGCTATTGAAAAAAAATTGAAAGGCATAACATTTCTTGAGCACATGGAAGAAGGGGTAGATTATTTTGAAGTGACCTGGCTTACAGAAAAAGATTTCGACAATTATTTTCAGGAAGGTACAGAACTCAAACAAAAGTACCGTGATAAGATAGCTGTTTTCCTTGGAGTTGAAGTCGGGTTTTCCCCGTATCATAAAAAACGTTTACGCGAAAGAATATTACAGAGAAAATGGGATCAGGTTGGACTTTCCTACCATTTCGCCAAGTCAGAACAATTCGAACATGACCTTAACCTGGTCAGCAGAAAAGAGCCCAACAAGACAAATATTGACCTGGCTGGTCGAAGTACGGTGTTAACCGATTATTTCAACAATCTAATCGAAGCTGTCAACTACCTGCCAGGAACCATGCTTTGTCACCTCGATGCGGCTCTTCGCCATCAGGACAATCTGGTGTACGATGAATCCCATATAGCTCAAATTGAACAACTGCTGGCAGCAGTCAAAAAAAACAACATGGCCGTTGAAATAAATACTTCTGGACTGGCAATGAGAAATGTCCCGTTCCCCAAGCCCCACATCGTTAAAAGAGCGCTGGAGCTGGGCATTCCACTGGTTGCATCTTCAGATTCCCATCGCCCGGGTGACGTTGGTCGTTTTTTTGAACAACTCCCGGCTTACGTTGAGAGTTGTTACCGAAGATAATATGCTTGTTGCCCTTTTGCTAGGATGACACAAATTCATCAATGGCCGTTTTCAGGCTTTTGGCATTAAAAGGTTTGTGAATGACCTTATTCACCCCGGCACTTTTTGCAGCTTCTTCATCATTCGCTTCATTCTGAGTAGTAACCATAATAACCGGCAAGGTATCAGCAGAATAGTGTTCGCGTATTTTTTCGGTCAGCTGTATACCTGTAATATCGGGCATATTCAGGTCAGTTAATACCATCAAAGGCTTCTCTGTTTTAAGCCATTCAATTGCAGAAGCTGGAAATTCAAACAGAACAGGATCGTAACCAAGCTCATGAAGCGTTGCCTTATAGATATTTAGAATCATTCTCGAATCATCTACTGCAACCACTTTAGGCTTGACACTGGAATCGATATCTCCACCAATCTTTGCAGCAAATGCATCATATCCGTTTTCTTTGAGCAACAGCTGATAGTGATCACGAATATCCTGATGGGCATGAGGCAAATATACAAGTGCTATTTCCTGAAAGATTGACTCCCCCGCCATGCTGAGAAAAATTTTGTCAACCTGAGCATTAACAATTATTTTGGTGATATGTCTTGCTTCATCATCCTGAGCACATATGAGATTTTTCAATCCTGCTGCCAAAATATCTGAAAAATTCTGGTCTATTGCTCTGGCAGCAGCAATACAAACATGATCTTCCGGATCGTTCAACCCGGCAGTGAGGGTATAGGCTCCAGCCTTCAACGGCAACAATGCCAGCGCTTCATAAGCTGCAAAACGCACATTTGCATCCTTCGGCTCATTTCCAAGAAGCTTTCTTATAGGTTTAACAGCAGATTCATCCCCGATATCACCAAGGACATTCAAGGTATGAATAAGAAAATCGGGATCATCGCTTTTAAGATTATCAATTAAAAACGGAACGGCTTTAGAACCAATATTTACCAGTTCCTTTTTGGCATAACTCCTCATATGCGCATAATGAGAACGGAGTGTGCCATTAAGTTTTTCCAAAGAAATCTGGTCCTGCACTCCCGCAAAAATGGATAAAATCATAAAATCAATTTCATTATCCGTCCCCATTCTCTCGGCAAGACGATGCATTGCGGTTGGGGTACCAACCTGTCCTAAAGACTGAACAGCAGCAAAAATCAATTCACGGTTGGCAGAGTACAAAAAATCTGTCAGGGCATTAACTGCTATAGGATCTCCAACCAGCCCTAATGTTTCAATGATGAGCATAATGAGCGACTCATCTTTTGAAACAGCGAGAATATCGAGCAGAACGGATGTCGCCTCATCAAAACGTAACTCACCCACAACCTTCACAAGTTGTGTCTTGTCCTTGATCTTATCGTCTTGCAAAAAAGTGATTAATAATTCAGGGTATGCCAGGATATTGGAAAGCATCGTCTCCCGAACTATTGGCAAAGTTTCTGTCACATCAGGATGTTCATTGAGCATATACAGTAAAAGAGATGTGGTAAAAGAGACCTCTCCTCGAGACAATTCATAAATGATCCTGTTTTGAGTTTTCTTATCAACCTGCCCCAGGTGAGAGAGAACTATTTGAGCCTTTATAAAATCACCGGTTTTAATATTTGCCTGAATTTCAGCGATCATATCTTGAGTGTTTAATTCGACCATACCCTTTCCACCACAAATTTGAACTTAAAATAACTAAAGGATCCCCCATGAAAGAGGGAATAATTATAAAGAAACGCATAACAGTATAATAGCACGGCAAAAAACGTTTTGTCCAATATTCAATTAAAATATAATTATTTAACCGTCAGTTATTTGCAGCATGTATGGAAAATACACAACAAGAATAAAACACCGTCAGTCTTGTCTGCATCATGGATTCAATTTCTCAGGAATCCAGTCCCCTCCCATCCTTTTGATTACATTAAAACCTCCAGAAAGTACCAGATTGTTGGTTCTACCATTATGATCAAGAATTCTCTGCATCTCGTAGGAGCGTGAACCGGCATTACAAAAGATTATCATTGTCTTGTCGGTGGGTAACTCAGCCCAGCGTTCCCTCAATTGTTCGTAAGGCATGGTTCGCCACAATTCTTCACCAAATTTTTGGACAAAAGGCTCTGTCTGCTTGGGATGGCGGACATCCAGAACCACCCAGTCGGGATGGCTTGAAGGCTCAGCGATCCACTTGTAAAATGCGTCTACATCAAGTTTTCTCATCCTGCCATCACAGAGATTCTCTGCCACATAGGCGGCAGCATTGATAGAGTCAATGGCAGCTGAATAAGGTGGAGCATAGGCCATTTCCATATTGGCAAAATCTTCAATGGTTGCACCGTTCACAAGACCTGCTGCGGCCGCATCGATTCGTGCCGAGATACCATCGTTGTTAGGGCCAATACCCTGAAAACCCAAAACACGTCGCGTCCGTCTGTCGAACACAAGTTCAAAACAAACGATGGTCTGGGTAGGGAAAAAATGGGCACGATCCGCCGGCGATGTCAGAGAAACATCAGCATCAAAACCTTCGGCAAGAGCGGCTTCCAGGCTTAACCCGGTTGCCCCGATACACATGTCAAAGCCTTTCATGATAAAAGATCCCACGCCCCCCTTAAAGACAGAGGGAATTCCGGCTATATTATCTCCTGCAACCCTCCCTTCCTTATTGGCCAGAGAACCAAGGGGGGCAAAAAATTTCTTGCCGCTGATCAAATGCGGGATTTCAACGCAGTCACCAGCGGCAAAGATATTGGGATCGGAGGTCTGCATTCTCTCATTTATAACTATCGCTCCCATATTGGAGACGTGCAATCCGGCAGCTTTTGCCAATTCTGAACGTGGCCGTACCCCTGCTGCCATAATGACCATATCAGCATCGAGGGTTCTGTTATTGGTTCGCAGTCCGGTAACCTTGCCATCCTCACCAAGGATTTCCACGGCTCCTTCTCCCAGAAACACATTCACATTATTTTCACGGAGATGTTTCACTAGAATCGAAGACATGGTCCAGTTGACAATTCTTGGCAGTAACTGATCCATGTATTCGACAATGGAAGTTTCAAGCCCCCAGAGGTCTGCAAAAGCCTCGGCCATCTCAATGCCAATAGCACCGCCACCAACGACCACAACCTTGCCAACTTTTCCTTTGGCCACTCTGTCTTTTATTTCAATGGCCTTATGGAGATCACTGATGGTAAAGACACCGTCAAGCTCAACGCCTGGAATGGGCAAAACAAAAGGTTTACTCCCCATTGCCAGAAGTAGTTTGTCATATTCGAGATTGTTCTTTTCACCGGTGGTCAAATCTTCAACTTCGACCATTTTTTTCTCTCGATCAATTGCAAGAGCTCTGGTCGAAGTTAAGGTCTTAACACCTTTTGCCTTATTGAAAAAAAACTCATCGCGTAACATATGAAAACTTGTTGAACGCAGTTCCTTTTCATCTGACACATCACCTGAGACATAATATGGAATCCCGCAACCGCCATACGAAATCAGGTTATCCTGGTCAACGATCGTAACATCAGCATCAGGATTAACTCGCATAATCCGACAGGCTGCTTTAGGCCCTGCGGCAACACCACCAATTATCACCACTTTCTCTTTCATATATTCCTCCAGGCTATTGAAAAAAACAAGTTTTTAGCATATGTACACCTTAAAGACATTTTTTCAATGCTTTTTTATCTTCTTGGGACTCACAACTTTTTACAGTGGGAAAAAGAGGTTTTGCCCCTCCATAGACCCGCGCTGTTTTCACAGGGTCAGAAAAGCAAAACCCTTTCACAGAGCAACCCGATCCAGCCTGAGACGATGCCGTCGATCAAACATATGACGACTGAGCAGTAATATGGCACAAATCACCCCGAAACCGGTGCCCGCTGTAATCAGAAACATTATTAATATCTGATAATTAACCGCCTCCAACGGTGAGGTGCCAGCCAATATCTGTCCGGTCATCATTCCCGGCAGACTGACAATACCGGCAGCACCCATTGAGTTGATTGTTGGAATCATGCCCACCTTCATGCTCTCTTTTTGTATCTCCAGACTCGCCTCTTTCCAGGTCTGCCCAAGCATCAATCGCTGCTCAACAATCTCCCGTTTTTCATAAAGCTGTGAAGTCAGTTTGTCAGTAGCAAGAGCAACCCCGTTCATGGTATTACCAAGCATCATACCAAGTAACGGAATCACATATTGAGGGGTATACCAGGGTTCAACCTGGATGATCACCAGCAAAGCCAGCAAGGTCAGAGAAAAAGAAGAAACAAACATCGAAATGGTGCCGATACCATACCCGGCAAAACCGACTATCTTTACGCTTTGTACTGCCCTGACCTCCATGCCGGCAATTGAAAGCATGATAAAAGTCAGCAGGACAACAAACCAGGGATTGGTTTGAGCAAAGAGCAACTTTAACACCAGTCCGATTGCCAGAAGTTGCACTGTCATTCTCAGGCTGTAGTGAAGAAGCCTGACAGTCAAGCCAAGCCGCAAAAGCAAATTCAACAGAGCAAGCACCAGAACCAGAGAAGCGGCAAGAGCAAGATCAACGGCAGATAAGGCAATCGGACTCATATTATTACCTCCGAAGAGATATCCCGGGGCATCAGGCCATTTTTATTAACAACGTAATGGGATTGACAGAATCTTAAAATCTGTTGCGGATCATGGCTGACCAGAATAATTGCGCAATGACTCTTGTTCTGGAAATCAATAAGCACTTCTTCAACTCGCTCTGTTGTTGACGTGTCAAGACTTGCGGTCGGCTCATCCAGTAAAAGGACTGCTGGATTTGATACCAAACCTCTCAACAATGCAAGGCGCTGTTTTTCACCGGAAGATAATCGACTGATTTGCCAGGTTAAAATATCTCGCTCAAATCCAAGTCGAGAAATCAGTGATAAAAACGTTTCATTTCCCGCACTGAGGTCAAAATGTTCACTCACCCAATTATGCCACCAGACAGACTCAGCGGGAACCAGACTGATATTCCTTCGCCAGACAGGAGCAGGCACGTCATGACAATCATACCGTCCATACTTCAAGGTTCCGTGCCAGGGGACAATGTCGGCAATGGCTTTTAATAGCAGGCTCTTCCCAACTCCAGATTTCCCTGACAAACCAAGACTATCACCCGGACAAACGGTCAAAGTATAGGGTCCGTTGTGTAAAAAACACAGTTCGGATAGTTGCAAGACACCTCTTTCAAGGCAACTTGATGGTAAAGGTTGTTCCTTCATTTACCTTGCTCGTAACAGTAATTTCGCCCTGATGTAAGTCGACAATATTTTTGGTTATAGCCAAGCCGAGTCCGGTGCCTTTTAACTTGTCAGTATAAAACGGATTGAAAATCTGCTCCATCTTTGCCTCTGTCATCCCACCACCATTGTCACGAATGAAAATTTCCATCCCGTGATTTTTTTCAGCCAATCTGGTACCGACCTCTATGATTCCACCCTGTTTGATTGCCTGCAGACCATTAATCAGGATATTCAAAAGAGCTCGGTAGAACTGCCCGGTATCAAGATTGATGCTTCTGGGATTTGGACAAAGATCTGCAACAATCTCTGCCTGTTGTTGTTTTGCCTGAGGAGCAATAAAGGTGAGAGCCTTTCTGACTATGTCATTCACGTCAGCCTGGCTGAACTTTGCCTCCTGCGGTTTGGCAAAGTCGAGAAATTCGACAACAATATGATTCAATCTCTCAGTCTCACTGATAATAATATCAGAGAGATGATTATTCTCTGGTGAAATTTTATTCAGTCTCTTACCAAGAATCTCGGCCGTACTTCTTACAATACCCAGAGGCGATTTAATTTCATGGGAAACAGTAGCAACCATCGAGCCAAGATGGGCCAGCCTTTCACTTTGGTTAAGCTTCTCTTCAAGCCGCAATCTATCAAGGGCTCTGGCCTCCATCTTTTTACCCGCCCGTGAGACAATCACACTCAGCACGATAAACATTAAGGTCATTATCAGCCCGGAAACAACAACAATTCGTCCCTGAAGCTTAATAATAGCGCCATATTCTTTCGAGAGATCCTGGGTTATTTCAATGACCCCCATGATGATATCACCACTCTGTCCATCCGCCTTCACCTGCCTGAACGGGATAAAGGTCTTCAGCTTACATCTAACATTAGGTCTTCCCGGAATAAGGCTCTGGAGCCGACCACCATAAAGAAGTTTTGAATTGGAAATACCGTCAAGCGCCTTGACATAACTCTTATCTCCCCTATCCCTTTGTCCAACCAACTCCTCAATGGTCGAATAGGAAATAATATTTTCCTTGGAATCATAAATTGTCACAGAGTCAATCTTCAGCCCTTGAATGATTCCTCGAATAATTTTGTCAAGATGATCAAACTGTTCAGGATTACTCAGGGTAATACCACCGTAACGAACAACTGCTTCAAGCACAAAACGTCTGAACACCTGCTGGTTAAGGTTTTCTGCCAGGAGCAGTGAATACTCTTCACTCTGATCAAGCATGACGTCTCTGGCATGATTTGAGATAACCCAAGACAAAAACAGGGTAAAAACCAGTACTACCCCCATGCTGGAAAAGGCAAAATACTTCAACAGCTTAAAAGGCTGCAATCCGGCAGCTATTTTCTGTTTTCTTACCGCATCAAGAATTTTGTGGGATTTGGTCTGTTCAATCATTACAAACTCCGCAACGCCTGCAATGAGCAACATTACAAGCCACCGAAAGTTGTTCTTTAAAGGCCTTCTGATACTCCAGCCAGAGATATTTTTTGGTTATCCCGTGATCGACAATATCCCACGGGAAATATACGTCTGCATCACTTGCAGTTATAGCAAAGGTCTCCGGCTTCAATCCGGCAAGTTTCATTGCCTGCTTCCACGGTTTGTTCTGTTCTGCCATAATGCGCAGCACTTTGGCAACCCGTCGGTCTCCTTTTGCCAGAACTGTTTGAAACAGCACATTTTCAGGCTTGTCAAAATGTACAGTAACATTTGAATAGTTGGCAAGCCCTTGTCGCAACAATTTCTGTTTTCGTTTCAGTTCTTTTATAACCTCAGCTGCCGGCTTCCATTGTCCAGCCGCCAACATCCCTCCACCGCCCAGAACATGGAACTGAAAAGGAGTCCATGGTTTGGGAGCAAAACAGTTAACAGAAACGCCAATCTCAGACAACCTGCCCCGTTTTTTTCCTATGGGGTCAATTAACCGACGAATTTTTCCAATTAAATTGATCGCCTCATTGAGGTCATCATCCGTTTCAGTGGGCAGCCCAATCATTAAATACACCTTGATCTTAAAGATTTCTGCCTCTACAAGTCTTGCAGCAGCGGTCAAAATGTCATGCTCATCAAGTCCCTTATTGATTACCCTGCGCAATCTTTCAGAGCTTCCATCGGGCGCAATCGTCACATTTTTAACGTCACTTTGCTTCAACACGTCAACAATCGGTCCATCAATCCTGTCTGCCCTCAATGATGAAAAAGACAAAGCGCAACCTCCCGAGGTCAGATACTCACTGACCTTCTCAAAGACCTTCTTTTCCATCATCTCCATTCCCAGCAACCCAACCCGTTTAACACCAGCGAATTTTTCTTCAAGACCAGCCACCACAGCATCGGCATTCCACAACCTGGGAGGTCGATAAATAAATCCAGCAGTACAAAACCTGCACCCTTCAGAGCATCCCCTGCCAAGTTCTGTCAGGAATAATTCTGAAAATTCGGTCTCTGGTGTGAGCAGTTGCGAATGATTTGCCCGCTGACAATCAGAAAAAAAAACGCGCCTGACCGATTTGGATAAGCCCTGCTCTGGAACAGAGTCAATCAAACAACCATTTTCATCATATTTGGGAGTGTACAAAGACGGAGGATAACAACCACCAAACTTTAAGGCAGCAGTTCTGAGCAAGACCTTTCTTGGGGTCTGCCGATAGTTGTCATTGAGATACCCGGTGAGTTCAACCAGCCCGGCCTCCGCTTCTCCAAGAAAGAATAAATCAACAAATGGCGCAAGCGGTTCCGGATTTATAAAGGTTGCCACCCCACCACAGACAATGAGTGGGGATCTGGTCGACACCTGCGGCTCACGATCTTCAGCGTAAACAGCCGTCCCAAGGGATGCCACAATCCTGACCAGGTTAAGATAATCGTGTTCAAAACTGACGGAAAAAAAAAGAATCGGGAACTGATCAATCCCCCTTCCAGACTCAACGGATTGAAATTTTTCACCGGCACGGGGCAGAAAGAAACGCTCACAGACGACATCATCCTGCTTGTTTAAAAGGGCGTAAACAAGCTGATATCCAAGACTGGACATTCCAACCTGATAATGGTTTGGATAAAT
>PDWI01002390.1_pt1 | contig 28298 bp, 26 predicted proteins | sample 1430891 | NCBI WGS metagenome assembly PDWI01 (sample SAMN01162508, study PRJNA174530) | Oral metagenome, whole genome shotgun sequencing project. | biome: Marine environment; feature: Marine mammal; material: Swab sample of the gingival sulcus; isolation source: swab sample of gingival sulcus... | reverse complement strand
TTTTTCAAAAAGTTTTAAAATGTCGATATTTAGGGGGTTTGGGAAGGTTTAGTATTTTAGAGTGGAAGGATGAAGGGGGAAGAGTGGAGGAAAAGAGGAGGAAGGTGTTGACAGACATCTATTCTTGGGCGACTACATTTACTGATTTAAAATAATTTATACAATGAATTTTATAGAGTGAGATTTAATACAATAAGACTTAGAGGGCAAAAAGCTTTGTAAAGTTTTTACATGTAACAAAACCACATGTAAAAAATATAAGATAAAATTTTCAAAAAAACCAAACACCAAGCACTTTCTACTTGGTATTTGGTTTTTTGTCTTTATACTTTAAATTTTCCTAATTCAGTATCTAATTGATTTGCTAGTTTTGATAGATTGTCGCTTGAGCTTCCGACATCTTGCGCACTTTTGGAATTTACGCTAGCTATATCATTTATTTTTTTAATTTGAACTATGATGTTATTCACAGAATCAGATACTTTTTGATACTCTTTTGTATTTTGAATATTGGCATTAATGCTCTGATTGATAATTTGTACATTTTTATCAACCTCTTCTCTTAGCTTCTCTGAGACATTTGAAGTCTCTTCTACGCCACGAGCAGCTTGATTTAGGTCGGTACTTATATCACTAACACTTTGGACTACTATATTGATAGTTGTATTTATCTCCGCAAGACTTCTTTGAGTTTTTTCTGCTAATTGTCTTACTTCATCAGCAACAACAGCAAAACCGCGTCCATGTTCTCCAGCCCTTGCAGCTTCTATAGCAGCATTAAGAGCAAGAAGATTAGTTTGGTCGGCTATATCGTTTATAACCGTTAAAACATCTTTAACTTCCGCTGTATTTTGACTTGTTTGATTTAATTTTTCACTAAGCTCTAAACCTTGATGCGAAGCTTGATTTAAAAGTTCATTTAATTTACTCATCTCTTTTTGTATAGTATCTAAATTAGCACCAGCGTTTGTGAGATTTTTGCTATTTTCTTCAGCTAGATTAAGAGTGTTTGTAACACCATGAACCACTTCTTCCCCATGCAATACAGTATCACCTATAAGCTTAGTCTCTTCTTGAACCCTTTTTCCAACTTCTAAGAAAGTATTTTTTAGCTTTGTAGCAACATCCAAGTTCGTACTACTTGTGTCTTTAGAGTGTGATATAAGGGTTTGAATTTTTTCTATGAATGTATTTACATCTTTACTAACTTTTGATATTTCATCATTTCCTTTGATATTAAGTCTCTTTGTTAAGTCGCCTTCGCCTTCAGCTAAGTCATTTATGGTTTTACTTAGATGATCTAGCGGCTTAAAGAGATATGAGAGCAATATTATCATAGCAACAATACTTAAAACTATGGATAAAATAGCCATAACAATACTTGAAGTTAATTGCTCATTTACACCTTTATAAGCCTCATTCTTATCTGCAGCCACAAATAATTTCCAGTTGAGCAATGGCACATGATTATAAAATGCAACCTTAGGAATGCCACCAAATTCATAATTCATTATTCCATCATCTTTTGAGTATATCTCTTTTTTTAGCAACACTAAATCATGGCTTAGTTGATGCAATTTTTTACCTATAAGAGACTCTTTTGAATGACTTATAATAAGAGATTCTTGATCCAAAAATACCAAATCAGCACCTTTTGTTTTAAATTTCTTTACTTTTTCTGTTAAACTTTCAAGTGAATAATCAACACCAACAACACCAATAAATTTACCATCTTGTTTTAATGGGGTAACAAACGATACAATAAGAGATCCATCTTCCTCATCTTTGGATACTTGAGAAATATAAAAATCATTTTTTTTCTTAGTGTTCACATACCAATACATGTCTGTAGGTCTATAATAACTTGGAGGTATCCAGCCACCACCATCAATAAAAACACCATTTTCTAAGGCCACATAAACATCATTGGATTTTGTACTAACAATAGCACCTTTGAGTAGCTCAAAAATAGAATTTTTATCTTCTAAGCCTTGTTTTACAATTGCCTGAGAAAGACCTTGCAAAAAATTTCTATTTTGCTCCGCCCAATCTTGTAAATTTCCAGCGTTCATTCGCGCTATATTTACAAGCCTTAACTCTATTTCCCTACTAATCATCTCCTTACTTTTACTATAATATACAAAAGTAAAAAGTGTATATCCTAGTGCTAATAAAATGACTATCGCCATATATATTTTTGTTTTAAAACCCATTAAAAACCCCTTAAATAAAAATTCGGACGTCATTTTATCATAAAACAAAAAATAACCTGCTTAAAAAGCATAAAAACTTATAAATATCAATTATATCGCTAATCACTAATGTGACAATACTATCACTTTACATCAAATACAAATAATAATTTGTTATCTTCATATATACAAAAATCTAAGATTTTTTCTTTCCATATTTGTCAAAATAGAACCACATACCTAAAAATAACGGCAATATTATCATAGGCATTACCCATGGTTTTGAGCTTATAGTATCCATCAAGTTTTGGAAAAAATCCCCAAACTTATAACCACCATACCCTAAAAAAATAGCCCATATCAGTGCAGAGATAACATTTAAAATGGTGAATTTTACAAAAGAATACCGTGTAAGTCCAATAGCAAGAGGGATTAGTGTCTTTATCCCATATATAAACTTTTGAAAAAATATAATCTTATCACCATATCGCTTCATCAGTACATGTGCAAGAGCTAGTTTTCGTTTGTGATTTTTTATATAAGGGTTTATCATAGGGCGATTGTACCTGCTTAGATAAAATAGAAGATTGTCACCTAAAGCATTCGCGATAAATGCTATGCTTATAGATATACTTAAATCCATTTTGCCCATGTGTGCAAGCACACCTGCTGCTATAATACCAACCATTCCTCCACCTATGGAGTAAAAAAATAGTATAATATATCCGTATGTTGATAAGGATGTAAAAATGTCTTCCAAATTATCTTCTTTCTAGCATATTTAATACGCCTCTCCATCTCTCAATCGCATAAGGTGTACTAGAAAGAGGTGTATTGTCTAATTTTAAAACAGCTCCTCCAAAGGATACGCCAGCAAAAAGACCTTTATTTGATGCTAAAACATATATATCGCTTGTAAGCTTTACATCAGTTTGTCCAACATATGCGCCACCCATATTCCAAGCAGTGATACTTGCATCTACTCCTAGTGTAATTTTTTGATTATACATGTCATTTGCGATTTTAGAATTTAATATAAAAAATATTAAATCACTATTTTGATAACCAAATTGAATTCCTAAACTTCCGCCTTTTATCTCAATACCAATTGGCTCACTCCAGCCAAACTCGTTTCGCTTTACTATAACACCATTTCCCACTAAACCACCAAGAAAAAATCCAGCTTGATGTACATTTGAAAAAACAGCAACTGCCACAGAATTTTGCGCTAATTGCGAAGATATTTGCCTTTTTTGTACCAAACTTTGTAGTGCATTTGCAGAGTCTAATATCTTCTCTCCGTCTGCATAAGAACTTACATGTAAAACAAAAAAAAGCAATATGCAAATAAACTTTTTCATACTTATCCTTTATTTTTAATATAATAAGAAGCAAATGCTCCATCTTTTTTGAGTAGCTCTTCGTGAGTACCCTCCTCTAATATCTTCCCTTTATCTAGCACATATATATAATCTGCATTTCGTATAGTACTAAGACGATGGGCTATGATAATTGTAGTCTTTTGTTCTAAATAGCTGGTTAATTCTTTAAATAAAATATCTTCTGTATATACATCTAGTGCAGAAGTAGATTCATCTAAAATAACAATATTTGGGTTCTTAACTATCATTCTTGCGATTGATAATCGTTGTCTTTGACCGCCTGAAAGTTTAACTCCATTTTTACCAATCTTAGTATCAAGACCATCAGGAAGTGAGTTTATAAACTTATCTAATTGAGCTATTTTTATCGCATTTTGGATTTTTTCTAAACTTACATTTTCACCAAAATCTATATTTTCTCTTAAAGTTGAGTTAAATAGTTGTGGATTTTGAAGAACCAAAAAAACATTTTCTCTAACTATATCTAAGCCAATCTCTTTACATGACACTCCATCATACTTCAACTTACCTTCACTTATAGGATAAAATCCTACTAAAACTTGCGCCAAAGAAGTTTTACCGCTTCCACTTGCTCCTACGATAGCAACTTTTTTACCCTTTGGTATCTCCATGGATACATCATCTAATATCTTATGTACACCATCATAACTAAAACTTACATGTTCTATACTTATTGCATTTGCTTTATCTTCTTTAAAAGGGTCTTTAATGTGAGGATACACTGGCTCTTTAGGAAGCTCAAATATCTCATTTATCCTACCAAGTGCAACTTTTGCATTGTGATATAAATACTGAATAGACAATATATCTCTCATAGGATTTGCTATCATCCAAAGATAACTAAAAGTTGCAAGCATCATACCGATACTCAAATCCGAATACGCAACTGCAAGTATTCCGGCTCCTCGTATTATCTCAAAACCAATCATAAAAAGCAAAAATGAAAAACCTTGGGCTGCTTCATTTTTGTAAAAAAACTCAATAGAACTATGTTTTATCGAATCAATTTTTAAATTCATATCAGAAAAAAAACTTTTCTCTTTATTGCTTGTTCTAATTTGCACAAAAAGTTCTAAAGTTTCGTTGAAAGCTTCTTGAAAAATACTTATAGCACTATTTTGCTCTTTTTTCAAATTAGCAATTTTTTTAGCAATTTTCGAGGTTAAAAAAACTACAAATGGATTAACAAACAAAATAATCAATGCTAACTGCCAACTAATTAAAAATAAAATCGTAAAAACACATATAAATTGTAAAATAGCGATAATAAACCTACTAACACTTGTGCTTAAAAAATTATCAATTGTATCCACATCAACGATAACAAGAGAGCTAGCTCTTCCTGAACCAAAAAATTCAAATCCACTTAAACTTACACCACTTAAGCATTTTACTATATCTTGCCTGATTTTAAAAGTTATATTTTTTGATACTATAGCAAAAATCTTTGTTTGAAAAAAACTAAATACAAAATAAACCCCTCGTAAAAAAATAGCAAATATTAAAACCAATGCCACATATACAAAAGGTTCTAAATCTTCACCAAAAATGGCATTGATACTTTTTACGGCATAAGAGGGCTTATTTAGCAAAATCTCATCAACAAGCATGGGCATTAATAACGGTATAAATGAACCTACCAAAGTGGCAAAAAGAGCTAAGATATTTGCTAAAATCAGCTCTTTTTTATACTTTTTTAGCTCACTAAAAAGTATTTGAAAATTATACATGTAAAACTTTATCTAGCGTAGTTTACAGCCCTAGTCTCTCTTATTACATTTACTTTTATTTCCCCTGGATATTGAACTTTTTCCTCTATCTCTTGAGAAATCTCTTTTGCTAGATAAACTGCCTCATCATCATTTACAAGTTTTGCATTGGCAATAACACGTATCTCACGACCTGCATTTATAGCATAAGCTTGCTTGATACCATCTTTACTTTTTGCTATCTCTTCAATATCTTGAACACGCTTTAAAAAGCTCTCTAACACTTCTCTTCTTGCTCCAGGACGCGCAGCTGAGAGAGTATCAGCCGCACAAACAGCCGCACACTCAACACTCATAGCCTCTTCGTGACCATGGTGAGCATAAATAGCATTTATAACAACAGGGTCCTCTTTATAGCGTTTACATATCTCAGCTCCTAAATCCACATGGCTACCTGAATATTCATGAGTTAAAGCCTTACCGATGTCATGCAAGATACCAGCACGTCTTGCTAACGTTTCATCGCCTCCTGTTTCAACTGCAATAAGTCCTGCTAAATGAGCAACTTCTAAAGAGTGTCCAAGTGCGTTTTGTCCATAACTTGCACGGAATTTCAAGCGTCCTATAAGTTTTATAAGCTCTGGATGAACTCTATTTAATCCTAAATCCACCACAATAGCTTCACCCTCTTCAAGCATACTTTGTTCAAACTCATCTTGAACTTTTTCATAAATACCTTCAATTCGTGCAGGCTGAATTCTTCCATCTTCCACTAAAAGCTGTATCACCTTTGTTGCAATAGCACGACGATACAAGTTAAATGAGCTTAAAATGATAGCATTTGGCGTATCATCGATAATAATATCAACTCCTAAAAGCATCTCTAAAGTTTTAATATTACGCCCCTCTTTGCCAATTATACGTCCTTTTAGCTCATCATCTTTAATGTTCACAACATTTATAAGACGCTCTGCTGCAAAGTCTCCTGCGTATCTTGAAGTGGCAACTGAAAGAATATAATTTACTCTCTTTTTAGCTTCTTGTTTTGCCTTTTCTTCGTGACGTCTAACGATATGAGCTATATCAGCACGGGATTTCTCTTCGACTTTTTTAAGAACTATATCCCTTGCTTCTGCTTCAGTGAGTCCAGCACTATGCTCAAGTACATGTATAGCTTCTTTAACTTTGTCTTCATACTCTTGCTTTAAACTAGTTCCTTCTTCAAAAAGAGCTTGTGCCTCTTTTTTTTGCTGTCCTAGCTCACTTTTTTCATCATTTATCTTTTTAGATTCTTCTTTTACTACCTTTTCTCTCTCTTCAAGTTCACTACTTTTTTGCTTAAACTCTTTTTCAAGCTGATAACCCTTTTCTTCGTAATTTTTTTTAGCTTCTAGTTCAGCTTCTTTTACTTTTACATCTGCATTTTTAAGCAATAACTCAGCTTCATACTCTATGGCTTTTGCTTTTGCTTTTGCTTGTTCTAAAAAAATATTGTAATTTGCATCATTTATTTTTTTAGCTATTGCGTAACCTGCTCCCCCACTTAAAACAGCTGCTGCTGCGATTATACTTGCTTCTAATACCATTAATTCCTCTTTTATATATAATTTTTTTAGGGGTTATATAAATGTCAGCCTGAATGTCAAAACTCTCACTTAAGACAACCTTGGTGCAACAAACGTCTAGTTGCACAAAAACTACAAGTGGCTTTTTTTTCAACGACTCAAAATATCTGTCATACATACCTTTTCCAAATCCAATGCGTTTAAGTTCCCCATCAACCCCAACAACAGGTACTATCATAACATCAACGGTAGAAAAATTTAAAAGCGAATTTTTAGGTTCGTTTATAGAAAAATTTTTCTTAAAAATAGGCAATCTATATTTTACCACTTTAAAACTGACACCTTGCATAAATGGAACTAGAAGTGCGTATTTTCTTCTAAGCAATGGAAATATTTTATAAAAATTTACTTCATGGGGCAATGGAGTGTATAATAAAATATTTTTAAATTTTACATTTTTTAGTACATTTTGTACATTTTGTAAAACTAAAAAATTATTTTTGATTTTTTTATAATATGCTGTTTTTTTTAACTTTTTCTTACAATACAGTCTAAATTCTTGTTTATCTTTAAAAATAATTTCCCAATCACTACTCATTTTAAGCCATTCTTTTTTATAATACATGTAAATTGATTAAAATTATACATAAGGATTTACTAAATGAAAATTAAATATATGTTTTTTGTGATATTTTTGCTCATATCGTATGGATGTAGTGATAAAAGCAACTCAGATGAAATCAATAGTTCCACTAAAGAGCTAGAAGCACAAACAAAAAAAGAACAAAAATCAATATACCCAATAAAGCTAAAAACCACAGACAATAAAACAATAGATGTAAACCAAACGACTACAGGCTTTAGTTTTTCTACTTCACAAGGAAAATCCGTATTGCTTACATTTTTTACTTCATGGTGTCCACCTTGCAAAGCAGAAATACCACATCTAAATAATTTACAAAAAATATATAAAAATAAACTTGATATAATAGGTGTTTTACTGGAAAATAAAAACCTTGATGAGATAAAATCTTTTATAAAAAAATATGACATAAAATATGATATAACTTATGGAAAGCCAAATTTTATCTTAGCAAAAGCAGCTGGAGATGTTAAGGCGATACCTTTTTCTATACTTTATGATAAAAATGGAAACTATGCAACTCACTATACTGGTGCAATTCCTGAAGAGATGATGAATGTAGATATAAAAAAGGTGGTAGAATAGATGTTTAGTTTTTTAAAAAAAGGTTTTCAAAAAACATTTTCAAATATAGAAAAATCCGTACCAAAAAAGATAACTAAAATAGAGAAAGATTTGCTTGAAGATGTACTGCTTGAAGCTGATGTGCCTTATGAGATAGTTGAAGAGATTATATATTATCTTCCGCCACAGAGCGTGGTTAAAAGAGAGGATTTTCATAGGGTTTTAAAGGCTTATTTTATATATGAAAAACCAACTCCAAAATTAGCAGATGCAAAACCTTTTGTTGAGCTTATAATGGGAGTAAATGGAGCTGGAAAAACCACAACCATAGCAAAGTTAGCAAATCTTTATAAAAACCAAAATAAAAAAGTTTTGCTTGGAGCATCGGACACATTTAGAGCAGCTGCTATCGAACAATTAAAAAAATGGGCTCAGATAATCGATGTTCCCATAGTCTATACAAAACAAGGACATGATCCATCAGCTGTTGCGTATGACACTATATCTTCAGCAAAAGCAAAAGAGTATGACAATGTCATAATCGATACAGCTGGGCGTCTTCATAACCAAACAAATCTCGCAAATGAACTTAAAAAAATCGTACGTATTTGCGATAAAGCGTATGAGGGTGCGCCACATAGAAAAATACTTATACTTGATGGTACACAAGGTAATTCAGCCATAAATCAAGCAAAATCGTTTCACTCTATAGCAAAGGTTGATGGGGTTATCATAACTAAACTTGATGGAACTGCAAAAGGTGGTGCTTTGTTTGGAGTAGCGCGTGAATTAGAGCTTCCTATTCTTTACATCGGAGTTGGAGAAAAAGCGGAAGATTTTACGCCGTTTGATCCTGATGAGTTTATAGAAGGGTTATGCGACAGTATTTTCGGATTTGAAAATGGCTAAAAAAAGCACACTTTTTGAATGTCAAGCCTGTGGATACCAGATGAGTAAATGGGCTGGACGTTGCCCAAATTGTGGTGCATGGGACGAGATGATGGAGTTAAATGAAACTCAAAAACAAGTCCTAAAAGAGACATCTATAACTCCAAAAACATCTAAAGCAATGCCTATAACAGATATAGAAGTTGAAACTATTATAAGATATAGTTCGCAAAGCAATGAACTAGACCTAGTTTTAGGCGGAGGAATAGTAGAAGGAAGCTTAACTTTAATAGGTGGAAGCCCAGGAGTTGGCAAATCAACTTTGCTTCTTAGTATCGCTGGAAATGTAGCAAAATCTGGTAAAAAAGTGCTTTACGTAAGCGGAGAAGAGAGCTTGGGCCAGATAAAACTTAGAGCAGATAGATTAGAAAGTTTACATGTAAATCTTTTTTTACTAAGCGAAATAAGACTAAGCCTCATAAAAGAGGAGTTAAAAACTAAAAAATATGATGTTTTAATCATAGATAGTATTCAAACTCTTTATAGTGAAGAGCTAAACTCGGCTCCTGGCAGTGTATCACAAGTAAGAGAGATAACATTTGAGCTCATGCGTTACGCAAAAGAGAGTATGACAGCGATTTTTATAATAGGTCATATCACAAAAGAAGGTTCAATCGCAGGACCTAGGATACTTGAGCACATGGTTGATACGGTGTTATATTTTGAAGGGGATAATTCTCGTGAACTTAGACTGTTAAGAGGTTTTAAAAACCGTTTTGGCTCAACAAGTGAAGTTGGTATTTTTGAGATGACAAATGCTGGACTTATCAGTGCAAATGATATTTCAAGTAAATTTTTCACACGAAAATCGTTACAATCAGGCTCAGCAATTACTGTCATAATGGAAGGCTCTCGTCCTATCATTTTAGAAGTTCAAGCGCTTGTAAGTGAAAGTAGTTATTCAAGCCCAAAAAGAAGTGCAACTGGATATGAGCTAAACCGTTTAACTATGCTTTTGGCTTTGTTGGAAAGAAAATTAGAACTTCCGCTAAATCATTATGATGTGTTTGTAAATATAAGCGGAGGCATCAAAATACAAGAAACTGCGGCGGATTTAGCTTTAGTTGCGGCTATTATCAGTAGTTTTAGAGATCGTCCTATCAGTAACGATACGGTTTTCATGGGGGAAGTTACGCTAAATGGTGATATAAGAGATGTTTTTAACCTCGACCAACGTTTAAAAGAGGCAAAAACCCAACACTTTAAAAAAGCTATCACCCCAGCACTACCTTCGGAAGATTTTAAGATAAAATGTTATAAAGTAGATGAAGTTTCAAAGGTTATAGAATGGATGTAGAAAAAATATATAAAAACAGTTTTTTAGTGGTATTTGTAGCTATATTTTTAAGCTTGATTTTGCAGTCAATATTTTTATTACATGTAAAAGATAATCCTAGCTACTTTTTTGATGGAAACTTTATTCCACTATGGACACATGATGCTGGGCTTTATGGATTTTATGCAAAAAAATTAATATCAGGTGCAAACATTGCCTTTAAATCAGAATATATGCCTGGATGGCTTTTATATGCACTTTACAAACTAACCCCATTTTCACTTGAACAACTTATGTTTTTTACGCCTGTTTTTATATCTTCTTTAGTTATTGTCCCTATTTTTGGTATGCTAAAGCTTTTTAACCTTGAAAAGGTAGGATTTTTTGCAGGAATTTTAACAACTTTATCCTTTGGCTACTACTATAGAAGTTTTTTTGGCTACTACGACACAGATATTTTAAATCTATTTTTCCCACTAATGATAATATGGGGACTAATAGGATTTTGCCATACAAATAAAAAAATTTTTATACTCCTTAGCGCACTTTCAATGCTTGGTTTCTCTTTATGGTATCACTCTTACATAGCCATAGGAGCAAGTATTGTTTTAATGTGGACTTTATATACTTTAATTTTTAAAAGAGATGATTTTAATAGTTATCTAGTTCTATTAATGCTTGCCATACCTTTTTTACATGTAAATATTACTATAAAATTAATCTCTATTTTTGTCATGTTTTTACTAACTTACCAAAGATTTTTTATACGTTCAAAATATTTGCCATTTATATTTTTAGCTTTGGTTATAGTTGGCGGATTTTTCATTGATGCAAACTCATTTATCCAGCGCGCAAGTGAATATATATACAAAGCAGAATTTACAAAATTAGCAAATATTGCTTTTTTAAACACACTAGGAACTGTTTCAGAGGCTTCAAGTATCGGTTTTGAAAGATTTTTTAACCTCTCAAGTTCCAATATCTCATTTGGGCTCATTGGTATATTTGGATATATTTTACTAGTTTTAAAACATCGCCAATACCTGCTTTTACTTCCGCTAGGATTTATAGGTTTTTTAGCCTTAGTTGCAGGTGAACGTTTTGTTATATATGGAGTTAGTTTGTTTAGCATAGGCATTGCTTATCTTACCCATGAAATATGCTCTGGACTTCCAAAATATAAAAATATAGCTATTTTAGGTTTGATGTGTGTAGTATCAATTTTTTATATAAAAGATATTATCACTTTTTCAAAGTATGAAAAACCAATATTTAATAAATCAGAGCTACATGTAATATCTAAACTCCCAAAAGCAAAAGATAACTTTATTCTTACCTGGTGGGACTACGGATGGCCTTTGTGGTATGAAACCGAAGCACAAACTTTGATAGACAATGGAAAACATTTTGAAGATAATTATATTATCTCTAAACTTCTTTTTCTAAATAATCAAAATATAGTAGCAAATGCTTCTAAGCAAACAGTAAAACTTTTTAAAAAAGCAAGAAAAAAAGGGCACTATAAACTAATGACCTACCTTTTAAAAGGAAGAAGCTTAAACGAAGCACTTACTCTTTTAAATACACCTTCAGTAACTAAGACACCTATATACTGGTATTTAAACACTCAGCTTTTAGATATAGCAAATAGTATAGAAGAGTTTTCAAACATAGACCATAAAAACAGAAAACGAAAAAATGGAAGCTTTATTGCATATATCAAAAACTCGTATGGTGCAAAATTCAATGCTCACAAGGGAGTTTTAACAATAAACGGCAAACCTATACAAATGGCATCTTATAACAATTTGATGACAAAAGATTCAAGAAAATACAATCAAAACGGATTTTACCTAGTACTTACAAAAACTCACTTTTTAGTATGTACAAAAAATATATATAACTCATTTTTGGTTCAATCTTTACTATTTAAAAATGTTAATAAAAAACTATTTGAAATTATTTCACAAGATGATACATCTATGCTTATCAAAGTAAAATAACTCGGTTTTTACCGCTGTTTTTTGCTTTTGATAATGCATCATCGGCTTTTTGATATAAATCGTCCAAACTCTCTTCATCACTGCTAAGGGATGATAAGCCAATACTTACGGTAAATTTTGCTCTATTTTCTAAAATTTTTAGATTTAACCCTTCTATCTCTTTTCGTAAAGCTTCAAATTTTTCATAAGCCTTGTCTTTATCGATATGAACTAACAAAAAAGCAAACTCTTCTCCGCCAATTCTCCCTAATATATCGCTCTCCCTTAACACATAAGTACAATGTCTAGAAAGAACCCTTAAAACCTCGTCACCTGCAGGATGACCACATGTAGAATTTATGTTTTTAAAATCATCTATATCTAAAATTGCCAAACACATTGGAACATCATATCTTATAGAGCGAACTACTTCCTTATTTCCAAGATACCAAAAATGACGTCTATTTATAAGATTTGTTAAACTATCTGTATAAGTCATTTGCTCTAAAAGCTCTTGAACCTCTTGCTTTTCAAGCATATTTTCTTTAAGCTCTTGCCCTAAACTTAATACCTGTTTTTTAAGATTTTTTTGTTTTCTTTGTTTTCTTTCATCATAGCTTTTAAAAAAATAAAGCCCTCCGATGCAGAGAACATAACTAACAATGAACTCTATTATAAATTCAAACTCGTACGATTGCCCACCCATAATAGCAACTAGTATGATTAAAAGACCCAGTGACCACCAAGTTCCTTTTTTTGAACCAAATAAAAATATACTAATCAAGGAGTAAACATATGCCCAAAGTACAACATAAGTATTTGCATTTAACACTAAACATATCATTAAAATAAAAAATAAAATATTTGAAGCCATATACATGTAAAAAAGTTTATAACTCATTCTTATAAGATATATTAATCCTATACTAAAAAACATGTAAAATGACAAAAACAAAAAACTACTATACTCACCAAACACCAAACAATATAGTATAAAAAATGGTAAAATAACATAACTAATAGCATGAACCCATAAAAAACTAACAAGTTGCAATCTGTTTGTCTCTGTTTTTGCTGATGAGCGAGAAACAATATTTAAAATATTATCATCAATTAATCTAAAAAAATCCATAATCATCCCCATGCTTTTTATTGACCTAAAATCGGCTATATTTTAAAATTATTAAATGCATTTTGTAAAAATTAGACAATTTTACGAATAGACTAAAAAGTGTTTACATATTTTACATACATACTTAACACCTTTTCTTTGAACCTTATTGTGTCTTATTATAGATAAAAAATGAGGATTTTCACATTTACATGTATATTTAAAGCGTTTTAATTTTTTTACATGTAGATTAAAATATGAACTAAAATTGGGTTTATCTTTAGAACTATATGGTCTATTTTGCAAAGCGCAAACAATATCTTTCCACTCTTTGCCGTGCGGTTTTGTTTTTATTTTATAAAGGGACATCTGAACAGCATGCGCTAATTCATGAACTAAAACATCATTTATATATACTAAACCAAAATGCTCCATAAGTGGCTCATGAAGTCTTATGATAAAATGATCTTTACCAATCTTTCTACACTGACCTATGGTGCAAGTCCCTTTTAAATCAAACCTCAGTTCATAAGTAAGTTTTATGCCAAAAAGTGACTCAACAAGCAAATTAAGCCTATTAAGTTCACTTTTAGCTATTTTTTTATTACTACTCAAATGTAGCTTTTAAAGCTCTTTTCAACTCTTTTGTATATTTTGAGTCTCTTGGAGAACCAGCAACAATATCTATATCCCTATACATTCTATCGTAGTAGTCAATATTGTTTTCATCATTTACTTTTAATCTTGCAGAACTAATATCCATACCCATAAAAACACCATCACTTCTACCAGCTAAAAAAATGTTTGCTCCAAGTTTTGGTAAATCTGTCGAATTATGCTTACTTTCTCCGCCAACAAAACTAACATTTCCACCAATTTCTAAAGTTCTATCTCCTACAAATAAAGCTGAATAGCTTCTACGATTTTCGAAAAGCAAAACTGCATCATTTGACATATATCCAGCTTGAACACCAAATCCAACACCTGTATAAGTTACAAATAGAGGATCACTCCAAGAACCATCATCATTTTTTATACAAAATACACCATCTCCCTTTTGTCCACTTACCACAAAGCCTGCTTTGATAAGATCAGGAATGATCATAACCGCTTTTATGTTTTTTCTATCAAATCTTTTTGGCAAAATACGTTTTGGATTTGAACCATCATAATCTTTATCAAACACTTTAAGCACCATCGCAGAAGTAGAAACTATCTGGTTTTGTTGCAAATCTGCAAATAACCCTGTACTCATTAATCCTAAAGCTGTTAAAGTTGTCAAAAAAACTCTTTTCATACCACTCCCTTAAGTTATTTTAATAAAATATTTTAGTATTATAGCACGGTTTTTATTTAATTACCATATTTTTTATGGTCATATACAAAATTTGAGGAAAAATAATGAGAAAAATTTATCTGTTTCTATTTTTGACAACTTTTTTATTTGCCAATTTCGATGTTTACAACGGAACTGGTATCGTACTTGAGTTTCCAAAAAAAGAGATAAAATACCCAAAAATAGGCAAAAAAAACCTACATGTACTATCGCATCCAAAAGATAAAAACAAAAGCATACTTTTAATACCCATAAAATATCGCCAAAAAAAAGATATAAAACTATCATTTTTATATAATGGAGAAAAAAGAGATATAGTTTTACATGTAAAACAAAAAGAGTATAAAAAAGAGATTTTAAAAGTAAGCTCATCAAAAGTGAAACCACCAAAAAAAGTTAAAAAACGTATAGAAAATGAGTGGCAAGAAGCAATGAAAATATATAATACTCACACTAAAAAAAGATATTGGAATAAGCCTTTTATGATGCCAATTAATTCAAAAATTACAAGCAACTATGGAAATGCAAGAATTTTTAATAAAAGCTTAAAAAGTTTTCACGGCGGAACTGATTTTAGAGCTAAAATGAAAACTCCTATAAAAGCGAGTAATGACGGTGTTGTAGTACTTGCAAAAGATAGATACTACGCTGGAGGCTCTATTATCATTGACCACGGCGAGGGTTTATATACATGTTATTATCATCTTTCTAAACGCCTCAAAAAAAAAGGAGATATGGTCAAAAAAGGTGAAATTATAGCGCTTAGTGGAAAAAGTGGGCGTGTAACTGGACCCCATCTTCATTTTACCGTAATGCTAGAAGGAGTTAGCGTAGATTCACAAAACTTTTTACCAAAACTTAATGCCCTATTTTAGGATAACAAATGAAACCAATTCTGTTTATCGAATTTATAGAATATATAGGCATAGTTGCATTTGCACTAAGTGGTTTTTATGTTGCTACAAAGGATAGGCTTGATCTTTTAGGCATCTTTATATCAGCTTTTTTAACAGCCCTTGGAGGTGGCATAACAAGAGATGCTTTGGCAAATCGAGCACCATACACTTTTACTCACATTACTCCTGGGCTTTTAGTTATAGGCGTATTGATTTTTGCGATTTTTTTTCGCTTACATAAAAATTCAAAAGTAGAACAAAACTTTCTTTTTATATTGAGTGATGCCTTGGGACTAGTTAGCTTCTCTATCACTTCAGCTATTGTAGGATTAGATTCAAATTTTAGCTTTTTTGGCGTAGTGTCATTGGGATTTATCACAGCTGTTGGTGGTGGTGTATGTAGAGATATGCTACTAAACAAAGTACCTCACCTTTTAAATACTGGTCTTTATGGAACAATTTCCATCGTTGTTTGTGTATTTATCTACGCATCTTATTATCTTGAAATTTTAAATCCTTATAGCATCTTAGCAATATTTACATTTGGCGTGATTTTTAGACTTGTTGCATATTATAAAAATTGGCACCTGCCTATACTAGAATAATTTTTTTTGATATAATGGGCTTTAAAAAAGGAATTTACATGTATGAAAAATTAGATAAAGAGCTTGTGTTAAGCACATACAAAAGAAACTATGTGGAGTTTATGTATGGAAAAAATGCCACCCTTTTTAGTAAAGAAAGCAAAGAATTTATAGACTTTACCAGCGGTGTCGGAGTTGTAAGCGTAGGTCATGGCAATGAAAAAGTAGCCCAAGTTATATACAACCAAGCAAAAAAGATAACCCACATTTCAAATCTATTTCTAAACAAATCTCAAGTGCTCTTAGCGCAAAAAATAAACTCACTTGTTGGGTATAATGTGGGTATATTTTTTGCAAATAGTGGCGCAGAAGCAAATGAAGGTGCTATAAAACTTGCTAGAAAATATGGAAATCAAACAAAAAATAAAAGATACAAAATCATAACACTTGAAAACTCATTTCACGGAAGAACTATTGCAACCATAAAAGCAACAGGTCAAACCAATTTTCATAAAAACGACTTTGCGCCCTACCCTAAAGGGTTTTCCTTTGGAAAAAATATAGATGAAGTTATGAGCCTTGTTGATGAAAAGACTGTTGCTGTTATGATAGAGTTAGTTCAAGGCGAAGGTGGCGTAAATCCACTTGAAAGAAAAAAAGTACAAAAACTAAGTAAATTTTTAAAACAAAAAGATATACTTTTGATAGTCGATGAAGTACAAACTGGCGTTTTTAGAAGTGGAGAGTTTTTAGCTTCAAAACTTTACGGTATAAAACCAGATATCACAACTTTAGCTAAAGGTTTAGGTGGTGGCGTTCCCATAGGTGCTGTGCTAAGCAGACGTAAAGATATATTTTCCATAGGAGATCACGGAAGTACCTTTGGGGGTAATTTTTTAGTTTGTAGCGCTTCGTTAGAAGTTTTAAAAATTCTTAACAAATATAAAAAGAGTGGTAACTTAGAAAAAAATATAAAATATTTCAATAAAAAACTTGATAAGCTTTTAGAAAAATATCCAAATCTTTTTTCCAAAAAACAAGGACTTGGACTAATGCAAGGCTTGAGATGTCAAGATAATGTTAGCGCAAGTAAACTGATGCAAAAAGCTTTTAAAAATGGTGTTTTGGTGCTAACAGCTGGACAAAATACAATGCGTTTTTTGCCACCTCTTACCATAACTAAAAAAGAGATAGATAAAGGCTTTAAACGTTTAGAAAAAGCTTTTCAATGAGATTTAGTCAATACTTTTCAAAGTGGCTCTATGGCGTTGATGGTTACTATGCTTCGATGCCTGAAATTGGAAAACGTGGGGATTTTTATACCTCTGTTAGCACATCTATGTTTTTTGGTGGAAGCATTGCAAATCATATTATTCAAACCATTGATAGTGGATTTTTAAGCAAAAACGCTACCATTTTAGAAATAGGTGCACATAAAGGTTATTTGTTAGCAGATATAATTCAATTTATATTTACCCTGCGCCCAAATCTTTTAAAAACCCTAAAATTTGCCGTAGTTGAACCTTTGGAAAACATAAGATGCGAACAAGAAAATTACTTTAAAAAAAGCTTCGGAGATAGTTTACATGTAAATATCGCAAGCAGTATAAAAGAGCTTACATGTAAAGAAGCATTTATCGTATCAAATGAGCTTTTCGATGCTTTTACATGTGAAGTTGTGATGGAAAATAGAATGTTACATGTAAATTCTAACAAAGTTGCCTTTAAAGAGCTAGATAAGACAACAAAAGAGTTAGCTTTAAAATACAATATCAAAAAAGGGGAAGTTCCATTAGGGCTAGAAGAGTTTGCAGGTGAACTTTTTTCAAGTTTTAAAAGATATAAATTTATTTCATTTGATTATGGTCAAAAAGAGCTAAGGGGTGATATAAGTTTAAGAGTTTATTCAAAACATAAAGTTTATCCTTTTTTTGAACTAACCCCATTTGCAGGCGATAAAAACCGACTTTTAGATTTTTTTGGCAAATCCGATATCACTTATGATGTTTGCTTTTCAACACTTCAAACTGCATTTGAAAACAAAGGAGTCAAGATGGAGAGATTTTGCACCCAAATGGTAGCTCTAAGTGAATTTGGTATAACAGACTTACTTGCTATTTTACAAAAAAATAGTGATGAAAAAACCTATAAAAAAGAGCTTGAAAAAGCAAAACAACTTCTGCTTCCAAACTTTCTTGGAGAACGCTTTAAGATGATAAGTTTTATAAAAAATTAGTGAAAAAGTTCTCTTTTAGATTTTAAACCTTCTATGGCTACAACAGCGATAGCAAAGTCGCTATCGTGTGAAACACTCACATCAATATCTGTAATAAAAAATCTATCTATCAAAACTTTTGAAAGTGTGATAAAAGGCTTCCCTTTATCATCTTTGTGGATACAAATATCTTTAAATCCACAAATACCACCTATACCACACCCTAAAGCCTTAGAAGCCGCCTCTTTTATTGCCCAAAATCCAGCGGCACTTTGGGGAGATTTTACCAACTTTATCTCATCTTCGCACAAAAAACGACCATACGCTTTTTGCCCAAACTTCTCGTAAAATCTCTCCATACGTTTTACATGTACTAAATCAACCCCAACCATCTATTGAACTACAAAGTTTGTAAAGAAGATGTTTTTTATCTGTCCATCGGCTAGGATTTCATTTATCTTTTCAACCATCTCATCTTTAAGGCGCTCTTTTCCTTTTTCTGTTCCTATCTCTTCAAAAGTTTTTGATGAAAGAGTTCTTATGATGATATCCCTAATAGCTGGTTTTTTCATATCCATCTCAGGGGACATCTCTTGATTTTCAAGCTCTATATCAAGTGATGTTTTTAAAAATCTACCGCCACTCTCACTTAGTAAATTTACCACAAATTGCTCCATTGGATACATAGGTCCTATGGTTAATAGATTTGTTGAACGAGCAGAGCTACCACGCTTTTTCTGCATTTGTACCTGTTGTGGCTGCTGCGAAACCTCTTCACCTGAACCACTTAGAAGTAAAAATGCTGCCAAACCTCCTCCTACTAAGACAAGCAATATCAACACTATGATAACAACCAGCAACATCTTGCCTCCGCCTGATTTTTTAGGGGATTTTTCTTCCATTTCCTCTTCAGCCATAAGTTTTCCTTTTTTATTTACTTTTTAAAAGTGTACTAAGTTTTTATTAAAAAAATGATAAAACACAACCAAATTTTAGTCCTTTTTACCACCAAAGTATCGGCAAGATTTAGATTTTTTTTAGCCATAAAGCAACTATTTATCGCTTTTTTTGTATTATTATAACCTAGAACTATAAGGAGAAAAAAATGGATATCGCACATATATTTAGAGAGTACGATATAAGAGGAATTTATAACAAAGACTTAAATGAACGTTCAATTAAAACCATAGGCTTTTTGCTTGGAAAAATTATAAAACAAAAAGGTGATATTGTTGCTATTGGATACGATGCTAGAGTTCATTCAACCAAAATTAGGGATTTTTTAATCAGCGGACTAAATGCAGCTAGTTTAGATGTTTTGGATATGGGATTAGTACCAACTCCATGTAACTATTTTGCTGGTTTTGTTGATGAAAATGTTAAAGCCACCATAATGATAACAGGTTCACACAATCCACCTGAATACAATGGCTTAAAAATCACCATAGACAAATTGCCATTTTTCGGACAAGATATACAAAAACTTGGAACTGAAGTTAAATCCCAAATGTATAAACTTGATATAAAAGATGACTTTACATGTAAAAAAGTAGATGTTTTAAGTGAATATGTTGATTTTATGGTTAAACATTTTGAGCATTTAAGAGATTTTGATGAAAAATTTGTCATTGATTGCGGGAATGGAGCAGCCGGAGAAGCGGTAAGTAGGATATGTGAAAAACTAAATCTTAACACTAAAATACTATACGCAAATCCAGATGGAACTTTTCCAAATCACCACCCAGACCCAAGTGAAGAAAAAAATTTACAAGATGTCAAAAGCGAGCTTTGCAATGAAGCTTTTAAGTTAGGATTTGCATTTGATGGGGATGGAGATAGGCTTGGGGTACTTAGCCAAGATCATATATTTAAAGGTGATGAGATGGCCTTAATGTATGCAAAATTGATGAAAAATCCAAAAATACTTGGAGAAGTAAAATGCTCACAAATGATGTATGATGAGATAGATAAAATCGGAAAATCTTACATGTATAAAACAGGTCATAGCAATATCAAAATGAAAATGCGAGAAACCCCTATAGACCTAGCCATAGAAGTAAGCGGACACCTCTTTTTTAATGATAGATATTTTGGATATGATGATGCATTGTACGCTATGTTTAGAACTATAGAGTTGATTTTCAAAGGTATTAATTTAGATGAAGAGCTTAAAAAATATCCTAAAACATATTCAACGGATGAGCTCAAAATCAAAACCACCGATACAGAAAAATTTAATATTATAAAAAGATTAAAAACATACCTAAAAAATCCAAATAATGACTTTCCAAAAGTACGTGATATAGTTGAAGTGGACGGTGTTAGAGTTATATTTGAAAATGGCTGGGGATTAGTTAGAGCTTCAAATACAACGCCGACTTTAGTAGCAAGATTTGAAGCAACAAATAAAAAAGATATGCTTATCTTTCAAGAGAAACTCACAAACGCTGTTAAGGAGTGTAGTTAAATTGATACAAAACATCGGTTTACATGTAAAAAAAATATTTTGCTCAATTATACTTTTTTTTATAGATGTAGGGGTGTTGTGGTGTGCCATATCTTTTGTATATGAGATTAGACTAAAATTCTATACATACTTTTATGAACCAATGCTAGAACCCCTCGAATTTTACAACCAACTCCCCATATACTACACTATAGTTTTGCTTTTTTTAATCAACAATGGAATATACCATAAACATTTTGATTTTTGGGAGGAGTTAAAGCGTATATATCGTTCTCTTTTTATAGGAGGGTTGGGAGTATTTGCTTACTTAGCGCTAACAAAACAGGCTCTTGAATTTTCTCGTTTTGTCATATTTGGAACTTTTTTAGTTTTATTTTTAATTTTTCCCTTTGTAAAACGTTTTGTAAAATATATACTTGTGTCATCAAAATTATGGGAAAAAAGAGTTCAAATAGTTGGCAAAAAAGGCGAACTTGAGCCTATAAAAGAAGAATTTTTAAATAATTGGTATCTAGGAATTAAAATAGTCTCAAATGCACAAAGCGTTATCATTTCTAGCCGTGGATATGATATCAATGAGCTTTCAAAGATATCCCAAAACTACATGTTAAGTAAAAAAGAGGTGCTTTTTATACCAACATTATCAAATGTAAATTTTGCTGATGCAAATATAATAGAACTGCACAATGCCAAAATAAGCCTAATAGAGGTGAAAAATAGACTTCAAGAACCTATAAATAAACTCATAAAGGTAAGTTTAGACTTTTTTCTAGCGATTTTGATATTGCCTATTTCATTTTTTATTTTAATAGTTATCGCAGTGCTTGTTAAACTTGATAGTAAAGGAAGTATATTTTTTAAACAAAAAAGAATGGGGAAAAATTCTAAGACATTTTATTGTTACAAATTTAGAACAATGTATGAAAATTCAGAACATATACTCAAAAACTATCTAAAACAAAATCCAGACGAAAGAGAGTATTATAAAATATACCATAAGTATAAATCAGATCCTAGATTAACACGTTTTGGAAAATGGTTAAGAAAAACGTCTTTAGATGAACTTCCACAAATCATAAACGTAGCACTTGGCCAGATGAGTATCATTGGTCCACGTCCTTACATGTTAAATGAACGCCATAAGCTTAAAAATATCAAAAAAGATATATTGCTCGTTAAGCCTGGTATTACAGGACTTTGGCAGATAAGTGGCAGAAGTGAGCTAAGTTTTCAACAAAGAGTAGAACTTGATAGTTGGTATGTTAGAAACTGGACATTGTGGCTAGATTTAATCATACTCATAAAAACTTTTAAGGTTGTAATTTTAAAAAAAGGAGCTTTATAGATGAAGAAAAAAGTTGGTATCATTGGTGTCGGAAATGTGGGTGCAACTTTGGCATTTTCACTGGCAAATAAGGATATTTGTAGTGAGATTGTGTTAAAAGATATAAAACATGAACTTGTGGAAGCTATGGCTTTAGACATCTCGCAAGCTTCACATGTATCTTCTTCACATACTCATATAAGCTTTGCAACTGAAGATAAGGATTTTTGTGATTGTGATATTATTGTCATAACTGCTGGTATTGCTCGAAAACCTGGTATGAGCAGAGATGACCTTCTTTTAACAAATGCGAATATCGTGAGTATGAGCATAAAAAATTCACTAAAAAACAATCCAAATGCCATATATATAATCGTATCAAATCCTCTTGATGTGATGGTTTATGTGGCATTAAAAGCTTCTAACTTGCCAAGAGAGAGGGTTTTAGGTATGGCCGGCATTCTTGATAGTGCTAGAATGTGCCACTTTATCGAAGAAAAACTAGATAAAAAAAGCAAAAATATCGATGCTTGGGTAATGGGTGGACATGGAGATGATATGGTTCCACTTCCTGAATATTCTAGTGTTGATGGAGTTAAGCTTACAGAAATATTAGACCAAAAAGATATAGAAGATATTATACAAAAAACAAAGCTAGGAGGCGCACAAATCGTTAAGCTTTTAAAAACAGGCTCTGCATACTATGCGCCAGCTCACTCTACTTCGCTCATGGTTGAAGCTATTATAAAAAATAGTAACCAAACCTTTCCTTGCGCTATACTTCTTGAAGGGGAGTATGGATATGAAGATGTGGTTGCTGGCGTTCCTATCACAATAGGCGAAAATGGATTAGAGAAGATAAAAGAGTTAAAACTAACTCCACTACGAAAAGAACAATTTAAAAAATCCGTAAATTCTGTAAGAGATTTGATTGATGTGCTGCAAAAGAAGTTTTTTTAGTTTTTTGCACGCTTTTTTATATGTAAAAGCCCTATAATAAAATAGGGCTTTTAATTATTTACTCAGTTTTACTAAGTGTTTTTTAGCTTTTTTTATCTGATGTTGAGCAATAGCTAGCTCCTCTTTAAGTCTTTTTTTTGCTTTTTTATCGTGTTCTTTAGAGATGATTTTTTTAAGCCTTTCTTCTCTTTTTTCTAACTTAACAAGGAGTTTTTTTATAGACTTTTTCTTCCCCTCAACACTAAACTTGTCCAAATCCAAAAAATCCACCACATTATTTATAAACTTCTTAATGCCCATCGTCTCTCCTTTTTTTGCGAATAATTGCATCCACATCATTTTCATCAGCCAACAGCTCTTCACCTAAATTTTGCATCTTATCATGACCGAGCACAAAAATACCCTCTGCCATGGAGATCAAATTTTTACTAATATGTCCCACATATACACTATCATTCATCAATGACGCTGCCATCTCATTTGTGATAAGGTTTTCGCGTATGAGATTATCCAATATTCCATTTGCAACCACATCGTACTCTTTTGCTCTAATTTTAACACGTGAAAGCATAAGTAGTATCACATCTTCTTCTTTAGAAGTTGCAATAATGTTAATATCTCTTAATAAAAGAGCTAAATTTTTCCTTATATTATAATACTCCTCCCTTATAGCATCATTTGAACTAGTGGCATATTTTCTAAGATTTTTTTGCAAATGCTTTGTATCTTTTATGGCTTCAACCATGTTCCTATTTGCCATTTTAACTATATACAAAAGCTTTATATATTGTTCAGGCATTTCAAATTGGGCTCTTGTTGAAAAATCAATAATATCCCCATATATAGCCTTTACATTTTGCAAATACGCCTTATCTATATCTATCATCTTTTGGCTATATGTATCTTTTAAAACCTCATCTATCTCCATTGTTGAGATGATATTTGTCTTTTTTATATTTAACCCATGAACCATTATATCATACGCATTATCATATAGATGTTTTGACTCTTTTATGATAGCAGCAAATGCGGTTTCAGGAAGTTCAAGCACCGAATCGTTAAGGTATTTTGTGGTCTCTATATTAACATTAAATTTATCTTTTTTAACAACTCTTGGCTTTATATAGTTTTCTAAAAACCAAACCAATTTACTAGTAAAAGGAGCTATCATCACAACACCCATTATCTTAAAAAACGAGTCAAACACCGCAAGTCTTAACGTGTAATTGCTCTTCTCAATTCCTAAAATTGAACTTATATCTTGGACAATAACCATAATTTGTGAGATAAATATTATTGCCACAACAGCAGTTGTTACATTAAATATCAAATGAGCACCCGCAAGTCTTTTTCCATCAACGTTTGAGCTAAGTGAACCAATAATAGCTGTGATAGTTGTACCTATATTCGCCCCTATGGTTAAAGCAATTGCATTTTCATATGTTATTTGACCAACTGACAAAGCAGTAATAACCAAGATAATGGTCGCATGGGAGCTTTGCATAATAACAGTGGCCGCAATACCAACACATGTATATATCAAAAGCCCTTTAAAACCAGGTACACTAAAAGATGATAAATCAATAGTATTCTTAAAGGCTTCAAAACCTTCTTTCATGTAATGAATACCTAAAAATAAAAATCCAAGTCCTGTTAAAACATAACCTATGCCTTTAAGATTTTTACTTTTTTGAAATATTAAAATTACACCAAATACTAACATTGGCATCGCGTATGATGAAATTTTAACTTTTAAGCCAAATCCAGCCATAAGCCAAGCGCCTGTAGTTGTACCTATATTTGCTCCATAGATAATGCCGATACCTTGAACAAGCTCTATAAGCCCAGCGCCTAAAAAGGAGATAGTTATAACCGAAACCAACGAGCTTGATTGCATCAATGCTGTACTTACAAAACCAAAAGTTATACTTTTATGAAGTCTGTCTGTTGAAATTTTTAAAATTTTCTCTAAAACTCCACCTGTAAATGCTCTAAAACCGCGCTCTAATACTAGCATTCCAAATAAAAATATTGCAACACCAGCTGAAATATCTTTGAAATTTTCACTAGCCCAAAAACCGTACCCTAAAGCGATTAAAATAGCTGGTAACAATACTTTTTGTAACAAAATTTACCCCTTTACAATACTATTCCTCTTATCATAAAATATACTCCAGCAGATAAAACCGCCGCAACTGGTACTGTAACTATCCATGCTGCAACTATTTTTTTGATAGTATCTCTTCTTACGTATTGTACTTTTTCTACACTTTTTATATGTTTTTTAGCACTTTTTATCTTATCTTCTTCTTCGTCTATTAAACGATAAAGAGTTACCACTCTTTTATAATCCTCTTTCTCTTTGTGTGGTTTCGACTCTAATTTTTCAAGTTCGTTATTGTAAGCTTTTAGTTGTTTTTTTTCATCTTGAATAACTTCTGATTCATACTCTATCACATCTTGAACTTTATTTTCAGCCAAATACTCCCTTAAAAATCCAACTCCAAATATTCCGCCTATAGCTATATGAGTTGAGCTAACAGGAAGACCAAGTTGTGAAGCTATGATAACTGTTATAGCAGCTGCCATAGCAACAGAAAATGCCCTCATTTGATCAAGTTCAGTTATCTCACCGCCTACCGTTCGTATCAACTTTGGACCGTACAAGGCAAGACCTATAGATATACCAAGTGCACCTACAGCCATAACCCAAAAAGGAATACCAGCTTTTGAAGAGATGCCACCAGTAACAACCGCATCGTTAATCGCAGCCAATGGTCCTATGGCATTTGCCACATCATTTGCTCCATGCGCAAAACTTAAAAGTGCCGCTGCAAAAATCAAAGGGATAGTAAAAAGGTTATTAACTCCTTGTCTGCTATTTTCCATCTTTGAAGATACTTTTATGATACTAACCTTAACTACAGCATATACGGCGATAGCAACGATAACACCTAATATAGCAGCTACCGTAAATGAAGGTTTTTTTGTATCTGGTAAAAAAGTTAAAAAACTAACAATGCTAGGCCATATTTTTTTAAGACCTTTTAGTGTCAAATAGGTCACAAAAGCCCACGACATTATAGCAACAAAAATAGGAACCCAAGTAACAGAAGCGCCTATCTTATCTTCTTTATAAACCATAGTTCGTTTTATCATCAGTAGAAAAAATGCAGCTATAACACCTCCTAGAACAGGAGAAACCACCCAAGACATCGCTATCTTACCCATCGTTCCCCAAGAAACTATGGAAAATCCAGCCGCTGCAATACCAGCACCCATAACACCACCAACTATAGAGTGTGTTGTTGAAACAGGGGCTTTAAAATATGTCGCTATATTTAACCACAAAGCCGCTGAAAGAAGCGCTGCCATCATAGCCCATATAAAAACATTCACATCAGAAAATGCTGAAATATCAATAATACCTTTTTTAATGGTTTTTACAACCTCTCCACCAGCTATCAAAGCTCCACTTGCTTCAAATATAGAAGCTATCAGTATCGCTCCAGCCATAGTTAGCGCTTTTGAGCCCACAGCAGGTCCGACATTATTTGCCACATCATTTGCGCCTATATTCATAGCCATATATGCACCAAAAAGAGCTGCTACTGCTAAAAATACATTATTTGGTAACCCACCGCTACTCATAAAACTATAGGCTAAGACTGCAACCATAAAGACAAGCCCAAAACCTAATCGTATAAAATCTACTCCACTACTTTTTCTAGCCTCTTTTTCCAGCTTCCTTATGGTTAGTATCTCCATCAACATCTCCTTTATGTATGAATACCTGATTTTATCCAAAATCAATTTAATTTCCTATAAACTCATATCAAATTAAATAAAAAATAATTATTAATCACTTTGTTTAATAAATTCATATAAATACAATAATTTTAACTTATAGATAAAACTTAAAAACCTCTACATGTAAACATCTTAACATGTAGAGGTTTTATGATAAACAAAAGTATAATTTGATATAATCTAGAAATTTTTCACAAAGGAATTACATGTTAAGTAAAGAATTAGAACAAGCACTAGTAACACAATTAAATAGAGAGTATCACTCAGCGTATATATATATTGGAATGAGCGTATATTGTTCAAAAGAAGGCTATAATGGATGCTCAAATTGGTTTTTAATCCAATATCAAGAAGAGATTTCCCATGGAATGAAACTATTTAGATACCTTGAAGAGCAAGATGCAAACATTGAGCTTCCATCGATCGAAGGGGTAGAGGTGGAATTTGACTCACTAATAGATGTTTTTGAAAAATCCCTTGCTCACGAACAATACATGACAAAAAGTCTAAATGAGCTTAGCGATATGGCTTTAAAATCAAAAGATCACGCTACATATAATCTACTTCAATGGTATGTAACAGAACAAGTAGAAGAAGAAGCAACAGTAAAAGAAATTATCGACAATATTAAACTTATCGGAGATAACGGATACGGACTTTATAGTATGGATAAAGAGCTTTCAACTAGAACATTTGTAGATGCAACTAGCTAAAGGGGTTTAAATGCCAAAGGATAAAAAAAATAAACACGAAGGCAAAGTTAAGGTTTGGCGTAAGATTTCCACCATAGAATATGAAAAAGAACTTGCAAAATTGCAAGTTGAGCTTTTAAAGTTTCAAAATCACGTCAAGGCAAATGGACTTAGAATACTTATGATATTTGAAGGTCGAGATGCAGCAGGAAAAGGTGGGACTATCAAACGTATAGTTGAACACTTAAACCCAAGGGGCGCGAGAGTAGTTGCACTTGAAAAACCAGACGATACAGAAAGAACTCAATGGTATTTTCAAAGATATGTAAAACACCTTCCAAGTGCTGGAGAGATAGCTTTGTTTGATAGAAGCTGGTACAACCGTGCTATGGTTGAGCCTGTTATGGGGTTTTGTACAGAGCGCCAACATCACGACTTTTTACATGATGTGCCAAAATTTGAAGAGATGCTAGTTGATAGCGGTATCCAAATCTTTAAGTTTTACTTCTCAGTTTCAAAGGATGAGCAAGCGCGTCGTTTTAAAGCCCGTGAAACTGACCCACTTAAACAATACAAACTCTCCCCCGTTGATAAAGAGAGTCAAAAGTTATGGGACAAATA
>PDWI01002389.1_pt1 | contig 28301 bp, 26 predicted proteins | sample 1430891 | NCBI WGS metagenome assembly PDWI01 (sample SAMN01162508, study PRJNA174530) | Oral metagenome, whole genome shotgun sequencing project. | biome: Marine environment; feature: Marine mammal; material: Swab sample of the gingival sulcus; isolation source: swab sample of gingival sulcus... | reverse complement strand
TTTTAAAATTGTAAAAGAAAACAAAAATATAATAAATCAAGTGACCATCATAAATTACAACATGGTTAAACAACATTAATATAAATCACATAACAAGTTACATCATTGGAAAAAAGACTCGCTATTCGACTAAAAACAAAAAAATCAGCTATATCAAGAATTGAAAATCATGCAGAAGACGTAAAGTTGTCAACACTTGAGAAATTTGCTAGTTCACTTGGTAAAAATTTAGAAGTTAGGCTGTACTGAAATAGCACATAACCGGGTAACCGAGAGTCTCTAACCCTCAGCCACTACAACGTAACCATATACGGGACACCAACAAGACATCGCGTGCTGGCCTAGTGGTAAGCGTATGGTAACGGCTTCACCACGCAGACCTTGTTAACACACGCTTCGCAGCAGTCTATAAATACCCGCACCCAATTGCTTGCAGGTTTCAGTCCCCTCTGGCCGACTGTTTGCTATGCGACTATATTCGGAAATCGAAGCAGCATTGAGCGCTATAAAACCGCTGGCGCTACTTATCCACTTCTTATTGGCGAATACCTTCAACTGACAGAAGAATTTCAACATTTGCTGATTTGGGACCAAGGTTTTTCTTGATGCCATAGTCAGCCATTTTAAATGCTGTCCTGCCTTCAAAACCAGCGCGATACCCGCCCCAAGGGTCTTTACCTTCACCAATTTTTTCAATGGCAATTTCAATCGGCTTGGTAACACCCATCAGGGTAAAGTCACCTTTCAGGGTTTTGCCATCAAAACTGGTGCTTTTAAACGTTGCTTTGGGGTATTTATCAACATTCAGGAAGTCTTCACTACGCAAGTGTTTATCACGTTCGGCATGATTAGAGTCAACACTTGCGGTCTCAATGGTTGCAGAAACTTTGGTTTTCTCCGGTGCATCGGCATCATAAGTGAAAGTGCCATCAAAATTATTAAAACGCCCATATAACCAACTGTAACCTAGGTGCTGTACTCTAAATTGCACAAACTGATGTGCCCCTTTTTTATCAAAAGCATACTCCGCAGCCTGTGCGCTTAATGCGCCAAACATAAGGCCCACTGCCAATACCGGATTAACGACTGTTTTTAGTTTCATATTCACATCCTCTTTTATCTATTGATGAAAAAACTTCGCCCAACGCGATATGACGGATAAAAATAACGCTCATCTCTCTCCACATACTCGTTTGAGCAAAAGTCTCGAAAAGTAATTACTGCTTAATTCCCAACATTCTTTTCAAGGTGCGATCCTTATAATACAGATGATGCACAATCGCTGCCAGGGCGTGCAATACCACCAAAAGTATAAAGGCCAACGCCAGATATTCGTGAATATCACCAGCCAGCTCACCTCGCTTAACACTGTTGCCCAGCAAAGCAGGAATTTCAAACAAGCCGAAAACATCAACCCCCTGACCCTTGGCAGTTGAAATCAGATAACCGCTCACAACGATGATAAACACCATCAAGTACAACAAATGGTGTGCTGCGGTCGCTAACCGGCGCATCAGGGGGCTTTGGTGGCCGAGCGGTTCGGGGCGAACCTGAATGTGATTCCACAACAAACGCATGACCATCAACGCCCCAACAAGTACCCCGACACTCCTGTGCAAATCCGGCGCGACTTTGTACCACGGGCTGTAATAATCAAGCCCCACCATCCAGTCACCCACAAAATACATGGCAATCAAGGCAACTGCCAGTAACCAGTGTAGGCCGATAGACACCCAACCAAAATTTTCTCTGGTATTTGTTAAAGACACGTTTGCTGACTCCTTATCTCTGCAAAGAATACACGTTACATTAGGATTAAATTGAGACCGTTGTATCCGTTGTTACGAACTATAGTACAGACTAGCTAAAGAAATCACAAAACAAACATAATTATCGCGCCACATGTAGCCAAATATAAAACACCCCTGCCAGTAATACCGCATACGCCATCGACGCCCCCAAACACACGGCAAAGACCAAACACACCACTAAACCGGCAATAATAGCGGGACGGTATCGTGATTCCAGTAAGCGCCATGCGGCCAGCATTGACGCGGTGTAAATCACCACAAAGACACCATTTACCCAACGTACCATTTGCTCAAATGGCAGGGCGGTCAGGTAGGCGGCAACAATAATCATGGCTGACACGCACAACACTGCCATCAAGGCATTTGTGGGTACGCGGTATTGGTTCAGGGATTTTAGTGATGCAGGCAATACACCATCTTTACTCAGCACCCATGCCAAACGTGAGACACTGGCGTAATAGACGTTTACCGTAGCCAGTCCACTGACAATACCCAGAATCGCAATCACCCAACGGCCACTATTGCCCGCGGTTTCGCCCAGTAGTAATTGAAAAGCATCGACCATCGCCAAATGCTCACCCGAAGCGATATTCGGCGATAACATCGACAAATGAGTACAGAGCATATACACCATACCCACCACCATCGTGCCGAGTAGCACCGCAGGCACAAAATCTTTTTTTACATCACGAAACTCGGCGGATAAATGCGTTACCGCTTCAATCCCCAGAAAGCTCCAGATAGCCAGTGAAATAGCAGCGGTCACGCCCTGCGTATTGCCGGTAACGATATTGTGAGCGGGGACTACATCAGAGGTCATAAAGGCTACCAGCATCAATGCCACCACACCAACAATCAGAACAGTCAGCCCCAACTGCATTTTGCCGGACAATTCCATACCTCGTGTATTCAGCGCTAATAAGGCCACCAAGGTCGCTAACTGAATCGCCATTAGCTGGAAAGCGGTGAGTGAAACCAGCGGTTTTAGAAATTCCATTGTCATCATCAGGGCGGCTGGCGCACCCAATGGCACAGCGCACAAAAACATCAAGCCAATCATGTGGCCGTAACGAATACCAAAGGCCTCCTGCACAAAAAAGGCCGGCCCACCTGCATGAGAAAAGCGCTTGCCCAGTTCTGCAAACACCCACGCCAAAGGCAAAAATGCCAACACCAGTAGTCCCCACGTCCAGACCGCCCACCCCCCCGCACTGACAATGGTGAGCTGTGGCAGAATAAATACGCCCGTTCCCAAAAATGTCGTGGCAACCAAGCCAACGCCTTGCCAACGGGTGATAGTTTGCTTTAGTTCAGTCATGCATTTGTCTCTGTTAAATGATTTGAAGGCTTTGTATTGCCCGCCAGTTTAGGCTATTCCTGAGCCGCACTCTGTCGTAACATTCCGACACTTTGCTTGAATAGCAGCGTTTCACCCACACTTTGCCATCAGGTCAGTACAATGGACGCATTTGATAAAAAAATCCTCACCGCCTTACAGCACAACGCCCGCCAGAGTGTATCGGCCATTGCCGAGCAAGTCAGCCTGTCCCGCTCCGCCGTGTCTGAACGCATTAAACGCATGGAGGAAAACGGCGATATTCTTGGCTATCAAGTCATTTGCAGGCCAAGCAATACCACTGTGGTGAAAGCTTATTTTGAAATTCGTCACGGCGGTTATCATTGTCAAAGCATTGCAGATGCCGCATTACTGATTGATGGGATTAAACACTGTCATGGGATTAGCGGTGACCTGGACTTGCTGCTATACGCTGAAACCACCTCCATGAGCCAGCTCCACCAGGTTCGCAGCGAATTGGACAAAATCCCCAATGTTGGCAAAGTCACGACACACATTGTTATGAGTGAATGGTGCTAGCGCCTGAATTTGATTTATACCTAACCAAAATTTATCATAAGAGCCTATTTTTTAACCCATCCAACCACGGAACTCCCCATGAGCCACAATATTCTTATCCTACCCGGCGACGGCATCGGGCCTGAAATCATTGACGAAGCGGTTAAAGTACTAAATGCCCTTAAAGAGGAAGGCAGTCTGGATATGCAACTAAGCTTCGCCAAACTTGGTGGCAGTGCTTACGATGCAGAAGGCTCGCCCTACCCCGAATCCACGCAAACAGCGGCAAGAGCATCCGATGCCATTTTGCTGGGCGCGGTAGGCGGCCCGCAATACGATAATCTGGATCGCCCACTGCGACCAGAACGTGGCCTACTAGCGATTCGTAATGATCTGGCGTTATTTGCCAACCTGCGCCCCGCCATTCTCTATGAAGAACTGGCAAATGCTTCCAGCCTCAAGCCGGAGGTGGTGGCGAATCTTGACATAATGATCGTGCGTGAATTAACCGGCGGCATCTATTTTGGCCAGCCTCGCGGTATTGAAGTAAACGACGATGGCGAGCGTTACGGCTATAACACGCTGGTCTATAAAGAAAGTGAAATTGAGCGCATTGCCCGTGCGGCCTTTGACATTGCCATGAAACGCAACAAACGCCTGTGCTCGGTGGATAAAGCCAATGTACTGGAAGCTTCCGAACTATGGCGTGAAGTCATGGAGCGCGTGGCTAAAGACTATCCAGACGTGGAGCTAAGCCACCTGTACGTTGACAATGCAGCCATGCAGTTGGTACTGCAGCCAAAGCAGTTTGATGTCATGGTCACAACAAATATGTTCGGCGACATTCTGTCTGATCAGGCATCCATGCTAACCGGCTCAATTGGCATGCTGCCTTCAGCTTCATTGAATGCAAAAAATCAGGGGATGTACGAGCCAAGTCACGGCTCAGCGCCTGATATTGCAGGCCAAGGCATTGCGAACCCACTAGCCACTATTCTGTCAGCCGCCATGATGCTGCGCTATAGCCTAAATGAAGCGGCACTGGCAGACCGGATTGAAGCAGCAGTTAAACAAGTCCTGGCAAATGGCTTGCGAACCGCCGACATCTATGAAGATGGCATGACGCGCGTGGGTACGGCTGAAATGGGTGATGCTGTGGTGGCGGCTTTGCTGCAATCGTAATTTGTTTGATGTTTTTTGTCTGAGGATCGGGGGCTTGCCTTTGTAATGTAATTCACCCAAACTGCTCGCACGCCCCCCCCTAACGCTGACAACAACCACAATAAAAAGTCGAACGCTGGCCTTGTTTAATTTGCTTTATCTCACCACCACATTTCCGACATGCTTCACCGGCACGGCCATACACATTGAGTTGTTGCTGAAAATAGCCGGGTTTGCCCTCTGCCTGCACAAAGTCTTTAAGCGTAGTGCCGCCCTGCTGAATCGCCCGCGCCAGTACTTGCTTGATGCAATCGGTCAGTTGCGTATATTTAGCTTTAGATATTTTATTCGCTGCTCGCTTAGGCGAGATTCCCGCCATAAACAACGCCTCACTGGCATAGATATTGCCAACGCCCACCACAACCTTTGCGTCCATAATAAACTGCTTCACACTCAGCGAGCGTTTCTGCGCGCAGGCATAAAGATAATCCGCATTAAACGCATCGGTTAAAGGCTCTGGCCCCAAGTGTTGAATCAATTTGTGTTGCGCTATGTCATCTTGTGTCCATAACACCGCACCAAAGCGCCGAGGATCATGCAGCCTGAGTGCTTTACCAGAGTCCATGATCAGATCGACATGATCATGTTTGCCTGCGGCCAATGTGGCATCCACCACCCGCAAGCTGCCAGACATACCCAAGTGCAGCATAGCCGTGCCATTATCGGCTTCCAGCAACACATATTTAGCCCGTCGGGAAACCCGTCGGATCGTTTGCCCCACCAGGTCCTGAAGGCTATCCGGCACGGGCCAGCGCAACTGTGGCTGACGGACGACAACGCCACTCACCACCCGACCTTCTGCGTGCGGTGCAATACCACGACAGGTTGTTTCAACTTCCGGTAACTCAGGCATTACCCCTCCTCGACAAAACCCACAACGCCACGACTCAATAATTCGTACACGACTTCATTGACCATTAAAATCTGCTGATTATGCAACACATAGCGGTAATGATTCACCGGGTTTAACGCCCCCAGGGCATATTCCACATCATTAAACTGGACTCGAATAGCTGACTCACCCAAACCAAACGCCGACAAATCCTTACCTTCAACCGGATATTTAGCCTGAATCGGCTCATATAGCAATGTCGTCAACTGTTGAAGTGCCTGCGTATTCACTTTTGCACTCAGCGGCGCTGTCATCTGCCAACTCGCCCCCTGTGCCTGCATCATTATCACCGGTTGGTGCGGAAGCTGGATGCTGATGCGGGTCATGACTTTTCCGATGGCATCACTGTACAAGGTATCCGGCCCACGCTGCTCTTTTTGTACTTTTTGGACAATCAACCATGCCAGTACGCAAACCACGAGTAACAACAAAATATTGATGATTCGGCGCTTGTCAGAGCCAGAGTAGTGCATTTCAACCACCTATTAGTGACAAAATTTAATACACCGTATCATGCAATGCAGACCACACCTTGTACACAAAAAACAATAATCGTTTATAAACAGGCAATTAACTCAAAGTGCTGATTCATTCCGCAGTGCAGCATATAAGCTATTGATTTTAGACAGTTAATTGTTTTTCTCTTATACTACCCCCTCAAAAAACAACATCTATTTGTTAAGAAGAGGAGAATATCGTATGAGTCGAGTAGCAGTGGTAACGGGTGGTACACGGGGTATTGGTGAGGCTATTTGCCTAAGGCTAAAGGACAAGGGCTATACCGTTGCCGCAACCTACGCAGGCAATGATGATGCAGCCAATGCATTTTCCGAAAAGAACGGAATCGCCGTTTATAAGTTTGATGTCAGTGATTTTGATGCTTGTAAAGCAGGGATTGAAAAAATTGAAGCCGAACTGGGGCCGGTCGATGTGTTAGTGAACAACGCGGGCATTACGCGCGATGGCACCATGCACAAAATGAATTTTGAGCGCTGGAATGAAGTCATTCAAACCAACCTAACCTCTTGCTTCAATATGTGTCGTTGCGTGATTGACGGCATGCGTGAGCGCAACTTTGGGCGTATCGTCAATATCGGCTCGGTCAATGGCCGCGCAGGGCAATATGGTCAGGTAAACTATGCGGCTGCAAAGTCGGGTATCCACGGTTTTACTAAAGCATTGGCACTGGAAGGAGCAAAGAAAAACATCACTGTTAATGCAATTGCACCGGGCTATGTATTAACCGATATGGTGCGCAAAGTGCCACAGGAAATTCTGGACAAGATCATTGCCACCATTCCGGTTGGGCGTTTGGGTGATCCTGATGATATTGCGCGCAGCGTACAATTTTTGGTTGAGGATGATGCTGGTTTCATCACTGGCGCGACATTAGATATCAATGGTGGTCAGCACATGTACTAAAACTGGTAATTACTCACGAATTACCTACTGCATCATCCATCTTTAATGTTGGGACAAACCTTTGGGAAAATTGTCTCGATTTTCGATATGGATGATGTGTTACCTATTGAGATATTGCTACCGTTCTCAGAGCAAGTTAGGCGGTAAATAGTGACGTCGTATCAGGGCGGCTTGTGCCCCGATTTCGGCGTCCTTTATAATTCGGCAATTTATCGGCCAGCACAGCACAATAGGTAACCTGCATGAAACGAGTTCTGTTTATTTTTTCCGTTATTGCTTTTATTGCTGGATTGTTCGCCGTTCAGCAGTATTTATCCCCGTCATCTGCAAACAGTCGCCATGGAAATGAGCGGGTTGCGCCAATTGCCGGAAAGCAGTTTGGCGGAGACTTCACCCTCACCCCCAACGATGGTAAACCCGTTTCTTTAAGCGACTACCGCGGCAAAGTGGTGGTACTGTATTTTGGCTATACCTCTTGCCCCGATGTCTGCCCAACCTCAATGGCACTGATTGGCTCTGCCATGAAAAGCTTATCCACTTCTGAAGTAGCCGATGTGCAAGGCATATTCATTAGTGTTGATCCGGAGCGGGATACTGCCGACCGGTTGATGAAGTACGCCCAATATTTTCACAAAAACTTTGTTGGCACGACAGGAACACCGGAAAAAGTTCGGCAGGTTGCCAAGCAGTATGGCAGCTACTTCACCAAAGTAGAATCTGGCTCTGCGCTCAGCTATCTAATGGATCACACATCCAGCATTTTTATTATTGGCAGGGACGGGCAATTCATCAGCGCCCAGCCACATGGCGCAAACGCACAAGATATCGCTGAAGCAATCCGTAGTGCGCTTTAGCTATTGAGTCCGCCAACATCACAAGTGCCCTCATTATTACGGGGCAGTGTGGTGTGACTTAATCACTGATGCTTGCTGAGATGTTTTATTTAGAGACTGCTTCTCAGAATCTTGTGGCAACCAGGTTTTTTTACCATCCGTGATCAGATCGGCACGCACATGCTGATTCGCAAAGAGTTGTGGTGTTTTCTCTGCAAATACAGGGATGACATAGAAGCCCACGAAGTACAACGAAACACTGAGCACTGTGATGGTTAAAACAGACGCAGAGGCCTCCAAGACAACGCCTACGCGCTGCTTAATCCCGGAACGATGAAAGTTTGAAAGAATCATAGTGACTTTATTTTTTATTATTATCGGGCGGAATTGTCGCATACCCTGGAGCAAAAAACTAGATTTTGTTGATATTATCGACACTCTATTTGTTGGGAGTTGATAAAAAACCAACAGAATCCAGCACTGATTAAAAACTATTTTTAAACCCTTGCATAAGTAAATTCTGCCCCCTATAATCCCACCTCGTTCTGATGCGGGGTGGAGCAGCCAGGCAGCTCGTCGGGCTCATAACCCGAAGGTCGTAGGTTCGAATCCTACCCCCGCTACCAAATTACTTTAGGTGATTTGAGTATACATTTGCTGTAGTAGTTGGAATGATGAACTACTCAACACAAGAATAAAAAGGCCCCGATTATCGGGGCTTTTTTATTATCTGGTTTATGGGATAACGATAGCAATGCAAGCGCAACTGGATCAACTAATACAATCAGTCGTCACTGGCTTAGGCTTTGAGGTTTGGGGTTATGAATACCGCCCTCACGCAGAGAGTGCCTTGTTACGCATCTTTATTGAAAAAGAAGGTGGCGTCTGCATCGACGACTGTACTCAGGTCAGCCGACAAATTGGCGCCGCTTTGGATGTTGAAGACCTGATTCCAGTTGCATACGTATTGGAGGTATCCTCCCCAGGGGTTGATCGTGTCTTATTCACCCCTGAACAGTACCACCCATATTTAGGGGAATCATTAAAAGTACGTACCCGAACACCCGTCGAAGGCCGCCGCAATTTTCGTGGCACGATAAAGTCAGTCAGCGATACGCATGTCACCGTATCCGTAGACAATGAGGCATTTGAAATCCCATTTGATGTCGTAGACAGGGCTCGTTTGGTGATGGCATGAACAGTGCCCGTATTATTATAAGGAAAGACTCATGAGCAAAGAAATATTATACGTTGTTGACGCCGTCTCAAACGAAAAGAATGTCGATCCGGGAATTATTTTCGAAGCCGTCGAATCAGCACTTGCCACAGCAACACGTAAGCGTTTTGGCATGGAGATGGATGTGCGCGTCACGATTGATCGTGAGTCAGGCAACTACGACACCTTCCGCCGCTGGCAAGTCCTGGATGACGAAGACCCTGAGTTTGAAACCCCTGAGCGCCAGATTCTACTTAGCTATGCCAAAGCCAAGGGGCTGGATGCGGACGTGGGTGACTATGTTGAAGAACAAATTGAATCTGTAGAGTTTGGTCGCATTGCCGCACAAACTGCAAAGCAGGTGATTGTTCAGCGAGTGCGTCAAGCAGAGCGCGAGCGCGTGGTTGAAGCATTTGTTGATCGTATCGGCCAGTTGGTGCTGGGTACGGTTAAACGCTCAGATCGTCGGGGCATTGTCCTGGATATGGGCGAAAATGCCGAAGCAATGATCCCCCACGAAGAAATGATTCCTCGTGAAAATGCCCGCGTTGGCGACCGTATGCGCGGCTTGCTCAAAGAAATTCGTGAGGATGCCCGTGGCCCACAAATGATTGTCAGCCGTACCGACAGTCGCTTCCTGATCGAATTGCTCAAATTGGAAGTACCTGAAATTGGCCAGGAACTCATTGACATTATGGGTGCGGCCCGTGACCCCGGCTCTCGCGCAAAAATTGCGGTACGTGCCAATGTGCCCAATCTGGATCCTATCGGTGCCTGCGTTGGTATGCGTGGCTCACGTATTCAGTCGGTCACCAATGAGCTAGGCAATGAGCGGGTTGATATTATCCCGTGGGATGATGACGTCGTAAAATTCACCATTAATGCCATGCAGCCAGCCACTGTTACGTCCATCGTGGTTGATGAAGATCAGCGCACTATGGACATTGGTGTTGATCAGGAGAAGCTCTCGCAAGCCATTGGTAAGGGCGGGCAGAATGTTCGCTTGGCAAGTGAGTTGACTGGCTGGACGCTCAATGTCATGAGTGAAGAAGATGCCGACCAAAAAGTTCAGCAGGAAGCCAACGCCATTATCGAGCTATTTTCTGAGCAATTGGATGTTGATGAAGAAGTCGCTACAATCCTTCACGAAGAAGGCTTCACCACATTGGACGAAGTCGCTTATGTACCGATCGAAGAAATGGCACAAATTGAAGAATTCGATGATGAAATTATCGAAGAACTTCGCAGCCGTGCTCGTAATGCCTTGTTGACACTGGCGATTTCCGGTGGGAATGGCAAACCAGCACAGGACTTGCTGGAAATGGAAGGCATGGATGATGAATTAGCCAATAAATTGGCACAAGCAGGCATCTGTACAATGGAAGACCTTGCCGAGCAATCCATTGATGAGCTGACCGAGATTGATGGCATTGATGCAACGCAGGCGGGGGAGTTGATTATGACCGCTCGCGCACCGTGGTTCGCCGATGAAGAGACCTCAGAAGACGATACCGCAATCGACTCAACCGCTCACAAGCAGTCTGAGTCAGATGTTTAAGGCGACAGGAGAAATAGAATATGTCAGATATAACCGTAAAGAAATTGTCCGAAATTGTCGGTGCTCCCGTCGAAACTCTGTTGCAACAAATGCAAGATGCCGGTATCCACGTCACTGGTGAGAATGACAGCATTACCGACCGCCAGAAACTGGATCTGTTAGAGCACATCCGCAAGACGACAGGAGCGGGCGAAGACACCACCGCAAAATCGGGAAAAATCACGCTAAAAAGACGCTCCAGTAATGAGCTAAAGCTCTCCGGTAAAGGCTCTCGAACGGTCAATGTAGAGGTTCGCCGCAAAAAAACGATTGTGCGCGGCGAGGCAAAGGCCACAACTGGCCCAGCGACAGAAGCCAAAGCAACCACGGATACTGCAACACCAACGGCTAATCGTACCGAGGAGCTGGCAAAACAGATGGAAGCAGAGCGTCAGGCACGCGAACAGGCAGTGCTGGCTCGTCGTGAAAAAGAAAAGCATAAAGCAGAGGCAAAGGCAAAAGCCCCCACCGATGACGCAGCGGCGACAAGCGCTGAAGAAGCTTCCGTTACCACTAAAGCTGAGTCCCCTGCACCCGCGGACACATCAGTAAGCAAGACAGAGACCGCCGATGTACCTGCCCCAACTGAAGCGCCAGTAGCCAAAGCCGATAATGCGGAGTCTACGGCTGAAGCTTCAGCAGCCGCAAAAGCGACAGAAGCGCCCACAGCTAAAGCCGATGAGGCCGTAAGCGCAAAAGCTGAAAAGCCCACTCCAGCAGCGCCTAAGGCACCTGCGGCAAAGGCAGATGACAAGTGGGCGGTTACGAAAGAAGCCAGTAAACCAGCTGCCAATGCAGCAGAACCAAAAGCGGAGGCTTCACCAGCGCCAGAAGCCGAGAAACCGACGTTGACCGTGAACAAAACAAAGTCCAATAGTGACGATCTGCCGACTGATCCAAAAGCTCGTCGCGAGGCAGTGGCCGCAAAAGCGCGGGCAGAGGCCGCCGCGATCTTTAAGAAGCGCCCTTCCCGCGCCAAGGTTGCACCGAAGCCTGCTCCTGAGCCAGCCGCTGAAAAGAAAACGGAAGCTGCCCAAAAACCAACCACGGCTGCAAAACCAGCAGCGAAGGCCAAGAAAAAGCCATTTCAGGGTCGTGGTAGCGCACCAACGCCATTACACATTAAGGATGGTCGCGGCGGTGGCCGTAAGCAAAAAGGCAAGCGTGGACAACAACGTCGTGAGAAACACGCTATTGAGCAGTCCACTGAGCATGGTTTTGAGAAGCCAGTCGCGCCTATTGTTCGTGAAGTGGAAATTCCTGAAACCATTATCGTCTCTGAACTGGCACAAAAGCTTGCCGTTAAGGGAGTCGACATTATTCGTGCCATGATGGGTATGGGGGTAATGGCCACCATCAATCAGGCACTGGATCAGGAGACAGCAATTCTCATTGTTGAAGAAATGGGACATAAGGGAATTGCGGCCAAGGCGCAGGATGAAGAATCGCAGATTGCTGATCTGATCGAAAATATCGGTGAGTTTGAAGAAATGCCGCGGCCACCCGTTGTCACTATCATGGGACACGTTGACCACGGTAAAACCTCGCTACTGGACTACATTCGTTCAACGCGCGTCGCCTCTGGTGAAGCCGGTGGTATTACCCAGCACATTGGTGCATACCATGTGGAAACGCCCAACGGCATTGTGTCCTTCCTTGATACTCCTGGACACGCGGCGTTTACGGCCATGCGTGCTCGTGGCGCGAAGGCAACCGATGTGGTGATTCTGGTAGTTGCAGCCGATGATGGTGTAATGCCACAAACCAAGGAAGCCATTGAGCATACCCGCTCATCCAACGTTCCATTGATCGTGGCCATCAACAAGATCGACAAGCCTGAAGCTGATCCAGAGAAGGTCAAAACCGAGCTATCGAACTTTGGCGTGATTTCTGAAGATTGGGGCGGTGATGACATTTTTGTTAATGTCTCTGCCAAAACCGGCCAAGGCGTACCAGAGCTGTTAGAAGCAATCACGCTGGTTGCTGAGCTGCAAGAGCTGAAAGCCAGAGTCGCAGGCCCGGCGCAAGGTATGGTCATTGAGTCACGCCTTGAGAAAGGCCGTGGTGCAGTCTCTACCGTACTGGTGCAGCAAGGTACATTAAAGCGTGGTGATATGTTGCTGGCAGGGAGTGAGTACGGACGTATTCGTGCCATGCTGGATGAAGATGGTAAGCCCATCAACGAGGCGGGGCCATCTATTCCTGTCGAAGTGTTAGGTCTTTCCGGCACCACCTCCGCCGGTGAGCCTGTCATGGTCATGGAAAATGAGCGTAAGGCGCGTGAAATCGCCGAGTTGCGCCGCAACAAAGAACGCGAAAGCCGTTTTGCAGCCCAACAGGCCGCCAAGTTGGATGAGATGTTCTCCAAGATGAAGAGTGGCGAAAAGAGCACACTGAACATCATGTTAAAAGCAGATGTGAACGGCTCACTGGAGGCCATTAAAGACTCGCTGACCCGACTTTCTACCGAAGAAGTAGCCGTTAAAATCGTCTCCTCCGGCGTGGGTGGCATCAGCGAAACGGATGTGTCACTGGCACAAGCATCTGACGCAATTATTATGGGCTTCAACGTACGTGCCGACGCCAGCGCAAGACGTATGGCCTCGGAATCCGGCGTTGAGCTTCGCTACTACAGCATCATCTACGAACTAATTGATGATGTGCGTGATGCACTAAGCGGCTTGCTGAAGCCAGAACTGCGCGAAGAAATGACCGGCTTGGCAGAAGTTAAGGGCGTGTTCAAAGGCTCAGGCTTTGGCGCTATCGCAGGTTGTTTGGTGGTTGAAGGTCTGGTTAAGAAAGGTAATCCTATCCGTGTGCTGCGTAACAACGTGGTCATCTTTGAGGGTGAACTGGAATCACTGCGTCGCCATCAAGATGATGTCAATGAAGTTCGCATGGGAACCGAGTGTGGTATCGGTGTGAAAAACTATGATGATGTCAAAGAAGGCGATCAGATTGAAGTTTATACGCGTACCATGATTCAACGGACACTGGATAAGTAATGCCAAACGATTTTTCTCGTACAGACCGGATTGCAGAACAAATCAAACGCGAACTTGCGGTGCTGATTAGCAACCATGTCAAAGACCCGCGAGTCGGCATGGTGAGCATTCTGGATGTAAAAGTCACGAAGGACTTATCTCAGGCCAAGGTCTACTTTGACACGCTTCAAGTAGAATCCCACGACGAATGTGAGAAAGGGCTGAACCGTGCTGCAGGCTTTTTGCGACGCGAGCTGGGGCGGGCGATAAAGTTACGTCTGACCCCTTCCCTGCAATTTATCTATGATGACACCGAGCTAAAAGCCAACCAGCTTTCTCATATCATTGATCAAGCGGTGGCATCGGATCACCACTCAAACAACACAGACTAAATGCCAAGACCAAAAACTGGAAAACCGCTGGACGGGATTGTACTGCTCGATAAGCCACTGGGTTTAAGTTCAAATGCAGCCCTCCAGCGCGTTAAGCGTCTTTTTAATGCACGCAAAGCAGGCCATACCGGCAGTCTTGACCCACTGGCAACGGGCGTCTTGCCAATCTGCTTCGGTGAGGCCACCAAAGTCTCTTCCTTGTTGCTTGATTCGGACAAACGCTACACCGCCATCGCCACGCTAGGGGAAACCCGACGCACTGGCGATAAAGAAGGTGATGTGCTTGAAACCCGCGAGATTCCCACACTCAGCCAAGAAAGCATTGAAGCGGTATTGGCGCAGTTTCGTGGCGATATCGAACAAATTCCGCCGATGCACTCTGCACTTAAACACGAAGGTACACCGCTTTACAAACTTGCCCGCAAAGGCGTGAGTGTGGCGCGTAAAACCCGCCAGGTGCATATCTACGAATTAAATCTGCTGGCATACACCACGGACACCTTGACCCTGGACGTGAAGTGCAGCAAGGGCACTTATATTCGTACCTTGGTGGAAGATATTGGAGAAGCGCTGGGTTGCGGCGCGCATTTAAGTTATCTAAGAAGAACCGAAGTCTTCCCATTTGCTGGCCACACCATTTACACCATGCAAACACTCGAAGCTCTGGCAGAAAAATCTGCACTGGCGGATACCTTACTAAGCACCGACACGGCGATTGCCCACTGGCCAATGCTGAATCTGAGCGAACATGATACGCAACGCCTGTGCCATGGGCTTAGAGTCACACGCGACAACCTACCCGATGCCGCAGGAATCCGGCTATACGACCCTGCCGGAAAGTTCATTGGTATCGGACAGCGACACGCATCAGGACAGCTAGCTGCAAAGCGACTCATGAGAACGAATTAAAAGGCTTATCACGCATTTAATCGCACCCTAAAAGCGTGATATGATCCGCAGCTTGCCCCACCGCTTGGTATTAATTGCGACACCATTAACTCTAGGCTTTGGGATTATTAATTGATTCACCGTGGTGAATCGCATAGATGGAAGAAAAAAGACAATGTCTTTAAACGCAGAAACTAAAGCAGCAATCGTTGCTGAGTACGCAACAAAAGAAGGTGACACCGGTTCTTGTGAAGTTCAGGTTGCCCTGCTTACAGCCAACATCAAGCAGTTGACCGAGCACTTCAAAGAGCATAAACATGACCACCACTCACGTCGCGGCCTGTTAAGAATGGTTAACCAGCGTCGTAAGTTGCTGGACTACCTCAACGGTAAAGACTCCGCACGTTATAAAGATCTAATCAAGCGCTTAGGTCTGCGTCGTTAAATCCGACACCCAAAACACCGTGTTTATTGCGGTGTTTTTTCATTGAGTTTCGCGGGAAGCAATGCGATCAAGTGCCGTTGTTTCCCCGAAACCCATTCAGTTAATCTATTAATTAATCAGTCGTCACGCAGGAAGGTTGTTCAAAAACAGTTGTCGTGAGCCTTCCCTACTCACAAAAATCATTTAACGACTCTTTTTGAACAGCCTGCCGGTGACTTAAATTCTAAAAGGAACAATTATGTTTTCTGTTGTAACAACAACATTCCAGTATGGTGAGCATACTGTCGAGCTGGAAATGGGCGAAATTGCCCGCCAAGCTAATGCAGCGGTGAAAGTAGATATGGGCGGCACTGTTGCCTTGGTCACTGTTGTTGGTAAAAAAACAACAAATCCTGGTCAGGATTTTTTCCCACTCACAGTGAACTATCAGGAAAAAGTTTACGCCGCAGGTAAGATTCCGGGAGGCTTCTTTAAGCGCGAAGGCCGCCCCAGCGAATCTGAAACACTAACCGCACGCTTGATTGACCGCCCTATTCGTCCATTATTCCCAGAAGGTTTCATGAACGAAGTTCAGGTCATTGTGACGATTGTGTCTATCAATCCTGAAGTTGATCCTGCTGTCCCTGCCATGTTGGGTACCTCGGCGGCATTGGCAGCATCCGGCATTCCATTTGCAGGCCCCATTGGTGCAGCACAAGTTGGCTTTATTGATGGCGCTTATGTACTGAACCCAAGCAAGACCCAACTAGAAACCTCTAAACTGGATCTGATGGTTGCAGGTACTGAAGGGGCTGTTCTGATGGTCGAGTCAGAAGCTCAGGAGCTCTCTGAGGAGATTATGTTGGGTGCTGTTATCTTCGGTCACGACCAGATGCAAAGCGCGATTGCTGCAATCAAGGAATTTGCCTCAGAAGTTGGCAATGAGGCCTGGGAATGGACAGCGCCAGAAAAAGATGAAGCACTAGCAGCAAAAGTGGCTGAAATCGCCGAAGCAGACCTGGTTGCCGCCTTCCAGACAGCGGACAAGATGGAGCGTCAGGACAAGGTGGGCGCAGCACTGGATAAAATCGTTGAGGCATTAATCCCAGAAGATGCTGACGATGACGCGCCGTCACTGGATGCAATCAAAACTGAATTTAAGAACCTGGAAAAGAAAGTAGTGCGTGGCCGTGTAATTGCGGGTGAGCCGCGTATTGACGGTCGGGATACATCAACTGTTCGTGACATTGAAGTGCGTGTCGGTGTACTGCCACGTACTCATGGTTCGGCATTATTTACCCGTGGCGAAACCCAGGCACTGGTCGTCACCACACTGGGAACAGCGCGTGATGCGCAGATCATTGACGCACTGGACGGCGAATACAAAGACAGCTTCCTGTTCCACTACAACTTCCCTCCGTATTGCGTGGGTGAAACTGGCTTTATTGGCTCACCAAAGCGTCGTGAAATTGGTCATGGTCGTTTGGCAAAGCGTGGTGTGCTGGCCGTTATGCCCGATCAGGAGACCTTCCCTTACACCGTACGTGTCGTTTCGGAAATCACAGAATCTAACGGCTCCAGCTCAATGGCTTCGGTCTGTGGCTCGTCACTGGCACTGATGGATGCGGGTGTTCCCATCAAAGCACCTGTTGCCGGTATCGCAATGGGCCTGGTGAAAGAAGGCGATGAGTACGCGGTGCTGACCGATATTCTGGGTGATGAAGATCACTTGGGCGACATGGACTTTAAGGTGGCAGGCACCCGCGAAGGTATCAATGCACTACAAATGGACATCAAAATCGACGGCATTACCCGTGAGATTATGCAAAAAGCACTGAACCAGGCACACAGTGCGCGTCTGCACATTCTGGATGAAATGGAAAATGCCATTGCCAAGCCACGCGAGGAACTGTCTGAGTACGCACCTCGCTATGTAACCATGAAGATCAACCCTGACAAGATTCGTGAGGTTATTGGTAAGGGTGGTGAGACAATCCGTAGCATCACAGAGCAAACGGGCGCTCAGGTTGACATCAGCGATGATGGTACGATCAAAATTGCTGCTGTAGACGGTGTGGCTGGTAACAAGGCAAAAGCCATGATCGAAGCGATTACTGCTGAAGCGGAAGTGGGCAAAACCTACGACGGCACAGTGGCCAAGATCATGGACTTTGGCGCATTTGTTACCATTTTGCCGGGTAAAGATGGTCTGGTTCACATCTCGCAAATCAGCGATGAGCGTGTTGAGGATGTCAGCGCACACCTGACAGAGGGGCAGACTGTACGTGTAAAACTGCTGGAAATTGACCGCCAGGGCCGTATGCGCTTGAGTATGAAAGAGGCTAATGCCGATAAGGTGGCTGAAGAAGCATCGGAATCTGATGAAGCCGCAACGTCAGAAGAGTAAGCCATACTTAAAAAATAAGCACTAAATAGTGGTTATTGGAAAAAGGTCTCTGCCAGCAGCGGCCTTTTTTTTCGTCTACTGGAAACTGCCTTTTGTTTGAACTTCTGTTGAGGGTAAATATCTAACGGCAAATGCTTATCAGATTGATAAATCTGTAAAAAAATTAACTTAAACATTATAAATACCATCCATGTCATTACTGAAACTAAACCGTCGAATAACACATTTTTTCCGCCATTCTCTGCCAATCCGGACAGGCTGTTTGTTATTACTCTCCACCTTACTTATGGCCTGCGCCTCCGCGTATTCAAGTTCCTACCGGACTTCACTTCCCCCAAACGGCTTTAGCGGCAACCAATACATGCACACCCGCTTGCTCGGCAGCATTGCAATTAGCTCTGGGTATGTTAATAACATTCCAATTGTTGAATTGTCCGATCTGGCATGGGATAAACGCAGTGAAACGCTATATGCGATTTCAGATAATGGTTATTTATATACCATGAAAATTAAGCAATCAGCTAATAAGCTGCTCAGTGCCAAAATCATCAATGCCGTAAGGTTGACAGGAGCAAACCAGAAGGTTTTAAAAGGCGCAAATAATGACCCTGAAGGCTTGGACATTGTGCATAAACGCAACCGCAGCGAATTGATAATCTCTTTCGAACGCAATAGCCGTGTTGCCCGTTACAGCACCCAAGGAAAATACCTTGGCCGCGTTAGAATACCCAGAAAACTCACCTCAAAAACTACTTACCGACACAGAAACAAAGCACTGGAGAGCGTTGCTGTACATCCTAAATATGGCGTGATCACCGCCTCAGAGTATCCACTAAAAGCCAGCCCACGCAACACCCAGACGATCTACTCACAATATGGCAAAGAGTGGCATTTTCCCCGCTATCCAGCCAAAAAAAGTGCAATTACAGCGCTAGAAGTACTGGATAATGGCGACATACTGATCCTGGAGCGCGCTTTTTCCGGTTTTTTTCAACCCCTAGTGATTAGCATCAGGCAGTTACAGCTAAACCGGTGCAATCGAAAAAACCACTGTGCGGTAAAGGACATTGCCGTGTTTAGCAGCGCGGATGGCTGGAGTGTAGATAACTTTGAAGGTCTGACACAATTATCCGCTAATCGCTATTTGATGATATCGGACGATAATAAAAACCCGCTCCAACGCACGCTTCTAGTCATGTTTGATGTTATTCCCTGACTGGCTGCCCACAGGACTGCAGCACTGATAGACTCATCCTCAGTCAACCGAGCGACCACGTTCGGTTGCTCTTGCCACTGCCCAGACGGACACTTTCTCAACGCCTGATGCTTTTAGCAGTCGGGCTAAAGTATTTGTGGTTGCGCCAGTGGTCATCACATCATCCACAATTGCGATATGAGGTGGCAGTGTCGCGTTTGCGGCGACAGAAAAAGCACCTTGCAGATTACTGGCACGCTCACTGCCCTTTATCGTTGTCTGAGATTTGGTATTTTTTATACGGCGCACCGCCTTACACAAGGGCAATGGATAATGCCGTTTCAACTCACGGTATAACTCCATTGATTGGTTAAAGCCACGCGCTCTTAACCGCAGTCTGTGCAGTGGGACGGGCAAAATCGCATCCGGCGGCTCCCACGCCTGTTGTGACAAAGTTCTCGCCAATAACTCACCCAATACATTGGCGTAAGCCAGTTGATGCCCAAACTTCATGCGCTTCACCAGATAATCGACAGGCATCGCATAGTGCAACGCGCATGTAACCGCATCCACCGCTGGCGGATTCAGTTCACACTGAATGCACATTGTTATTTGGGTATTTTCAAGCGGGATTCCACACCGCTTACAGGCGTGGAGTAACCAAGGCAGATCAGCTTGACAGGCGGTACACAGTGAAATCCGATCATCACTCAGCGCACCGCATAACACACAAGATGGTGCGAACCATTGTCTGAACGCATTACTGACAACCGTCCGCACCGATGGTGTTTTAGAAGGACAGTTGATAAAGCACCATGTGAACAGCAATACTGCACACATAACCCAGCGCAATCGCCCAAATCCACTTCAAATGCGCCACAAAGGTATAAATGCCGCGCGCCTGCCCCATCAGCGCAACACCCGCCGCAGAGCCAATGGATAGTAGCGAGCCACCGACACCCGCTGTCAGCGTCACCAGCAACCACTGCCCCTGTGACAACTCAGGATTCATACTCAGCACCGCAAACATCACTGGAATGTTATCAACAATTGCTGAAATAAGACCCACCAAGATGTTGGCATTGGTCGCGCCCAACACACCGTACAAAACTCCCGAGACCTGCGCCAAATAGCCCATCGCCCCCAGACCACCAACGCACATAATAACGCCATAGAAGAACATCAAAGTATCCCACTCCGAGCGTTGTAGCTGGTTATAAATATCAAAACGACCGATACGGCTATCGCGAACCCGCGACTTTTCACTGAACTTCAGGTAATGACCATAAAGCTGCAACAAGCCCAGACCTGTCATCATGCCTAGCGTTGGTGGCAGATGGAAAAGGTTATGGAAACTTACCGCCAGGAATACGGTAAAGATAAACAGCCCTACCACCACCATGGCACCGTACTTTAGGCGAGTCTCCTCATCCTTGGGCTGTGGTTTAATGTTGGGCAAGAAGAATGACAAAATAAAGGCTGGAATCAACCAGTTCACCAGCGCCGCAGGCATTAAACCAAGGAAGCCGCCAAAACTGATTTTTTCTGCCTGCCACACCATCAGGGTTGTAATATCCCCGAACGGACTAAACGCACCGCCTGCATTGGCTGCAACCACAATGTTAATACATGCCATGACCACAAAACGCTTTAAGGTATCATCAGCCATAATCGCCTGCTTGCCGCCGGATACCGACACCACCACCGCAGCCATCAGCAAGGCCGTTGTCAGGTTATCCGCCAGTGGTGAAATAAGAAAAGCCAAGGCGCCGGTAATCCAGAAAATTCCTTTCAAGGTAAAGCCCTTGGAAATCAACCAGCCCCGCAGCGAATCAAAGACCCCACGCTCCTCCATCGTATTGATGTAGGTCATCGCAACCAGCAGGAATAACAGCAGATAGGCATATTCCAGCATATTGTGGCTCAAAAACGCATCCAAATGTGCTGTCTGGCCAATGCCATTATAAGCAATCGCCACAAGAACCCAGATCACCCCCGCCGCAACAATTACTGGCTTCGACTTTTGAAGGTGGATCACGTCTTCCAGCACAACCAGGGTATAGGCAATCACAAAAACAAACACAGCCAACCAACCAAGCGGCGATGAGGTAAAGTTATGAGGCGTTAAACTCTCACTGGCCGCAGAGGCAAACGCAGGAGACATACACGACAGTAGCAAACACAGCCACAGTGCTATTTTAGGGTAAGTAGGCACGATAATGTTCTCAATTTAGGTTATGCTAACCGAGGGTGTAAAAGCCACGGATTGTAGCATGTCATCAGCAGAGATTTGTAATAGTCAATATGAATAAATTCAGCCACTTTAACCAACACGGTGAGGCGCACATGGTCGATGTAGGTGACAAAAATATCACGCATCGCATGGCCATCAGTACCGGCAAAATTATCATGCAGGAAAGTACCTTGGCGCGTATTTTGCAAGGCGATAATAAGAAAGGCGATGTATTAGGCACAGCGCGGATTGCCGGTATTATGGGCGCTAAACGCACCGCAGATTTGGTGCCGTTATGTCATCCATTGGCGCTCACAAAGGTGGAAATCGACCTGCAAACGCAAGAGAAACCAGCGGCCGTGATTTGTACCGCAACGGTGGAAACCCGCGGCCAGACTGGTGTTGAAATGGAGGCCCTGAATGCTGTTCAGATTACACTACTCACGATCTATGATATGTGCAAGGCCGTAGACAAGGGGATGTGCATTGATGGGGTGAAACTACTGGAAAAACGGGGCGGTAAATCAGGTGTCTGGCTAGCCAGTGACACAGAATAAACCTGCCCCGCAAAAGCACTGCTGCTGGAAAATATACCCGCAGCTTTTCATCTCAGCGCCAAGTAAAGCATTGCTGCCACTTAGCGCGACTCAGGCAAGGTGATGTTTAATTCCAACATATCAAAATCATCGCCCTTCTCAACCTGAACATTCACATCTTTATCACTCACCGAAACATACTGGCGAATCACCTCAATCAGCTCCTCACGAAGCTTTGGCAGATAATCAGGCCCCTTGTGCGCCCCCGTACCCATTGCATGTTCGTGAGCAATTAAAATCTGCAAACGCTCCTTGGCAGTCTTTGCCGTATTTTTTCTACGGTCTTGACGAAATAAGTCAAATAAACCCATGAAGGCCTCCCTTAACCACCGAACAGTTTCTTAAAGAAACCCTTCTTTTCAACATCCATGAAACGATGCGGAACATCTGCGCCAAGGAAACGTTCAATCGCATCAGAATACGCCATCCCGGCGGTACTATTTGCATCCAAAATGACTGGCTGACCACTGTTGGACGCCTGCAACACACTGCCCGACTCAGGAATTACACCCAACAACGGAACCGACAGAATCTCAACAATGTCATCCACACTCAGCATGTCCCCCCCCTCAACACGCTCTGGCGAGTAACGGGTTACTAACAAATGTTCTTTGACGCTGCCACCCTCCTCGGCCACTTTGGAGCGACTTTGCAAAATCCCCAGAATCCGATCCGAATCCCGCACTGAAGACACTTCCGGGTTGGTCACAATCACCGCTTCATCCGCAAAGTACAGCGCCATAAACGCGCCTTTTTCAATCCCTGCTGGCGAGTCACACACAATGTAATCAAAGCCGTCGGCCTTTAGCTCCTCAAGTACCGACGCAACGCCTTCCTTGGTGAGTGCATCTTTATCCCTGGTCTGAGACGCTGGCAGAATGAATAAGTTATCAACGCGCTTATCCTTGATCAGTGCCTGCTTCAGGGTTGCTTCGCCATTGATGACATTCACAAAGTCATAAACCACGCGACGCTCAACGCCCATGATCAAATCCAGATTACGCAGCCCTACATCAAAATCAATGACCGCTGTTTTATTACCCCTTTCAGCCAAGCCCATCGCAATCGCGGCACTACTGGTTGTCTTCCCCACACCTCCCTTTCCAGAGGTGACAACAATTATCTTACTCAACACTGTTCTCCTAATTAGTTACACCCCAAGCCTTTCCTGAGCATGGCGCATTATAACCCATTCATCATATCAAATAATCGCCGTGGCTGATGTTATTCCAGCGGTTCAATTATTAACTTTTCTCCACTCAAACGAATCATTGCTGGTTTTCCGCGCAAATCCGTATCACCTTCATCTAATAATTGATAGCGACCGGCGATGGCGACCAATTCGGCATCCAATGACCGGCAGAAAATCCTGGCCGAAGTATCACCATGCACACCTGCCAAAGCCCGTCCCCTGAGCGCCCCATAAACGTGTATTGAGCCACTGGCCATCACCTCAGAACCGGCACTGGTGTGGGTTAGCAAAATGGCATCCCCCTCCTCGACAAACACCTGTTGACCAGAACGCACCGGACGCTCAAACATGCGACTGATCCTTGCCGCTGGCGCAATCTCTGCTGTATCACTGGTGGGCTGAGATTGGCTGGCTGATTCCGCTTGTGGCGCATTATCACCCTCGCTGCCCTCAGTCGCAACACTCGCAGCCTCACCCTCCGGTATATCCGACTCCGCCACATCCGCACTTTTGGCCGATTTAGGGCCCGCCCGCAATACCGACCAGCCGGATTCCGTTACCGCAGCCTGCTGCTCTGGCTCCATGCCTCGTATCCCAACAGGCACAAACTGCAAATCGATTAACGCCTGTTTTAACGCTACCAAATCAAGCGCCGATAACTGCTCTTTAATGTGGCTACAGTCCACAATCAGCGGACTATTGAGAAAAAATGCCGGAACCTCGTCACGCTTTTTTTCCAGTTTTTCACGAATTTCATTTACGTCAGTGCCATGCAAATGCAACACATTCAGCATCGACATTTCACCTTTTATTTCCATCACTATATGACTCACACTTGGCTTCCTTGTGTCAGATTGACATTGGCACATAATAGCCCATTTACCGTCGCAACTCACCGTAAATGCGCGTACAATTCTTGCCTTTTGCAACGTACCATGCCTACCCCGACACTGAATCCGGTCTACCCTTCCAAAGCGAATAAACTCACTCACTGGGGGCACGTACACGGCTCTGCACAAGAGCTACTCATTGCCAATGCCGCCAAGGAGTTTCAGGGGCTGATTGTTGTCATCACACCCGACACCCACAGCGCCTACCTTGCGCAAGCACACATCAAATTCTTCTCCGGCCTGGATCATGTCAATATCTTTCCTGACTGGGAAACCCTGCCGTATGATGTCTTCTCGCCGCATGAAGACCTGATTTCCCAGCGGCTAAAAATGCTGCACCAGCTCCCGCGCACCCGGCAAGGCGTACTGATTGTCCCTGTGTCCACCTTGATGCAACGTCTGGCACCCACTGAATTTGTCAATCAAAACGCACTAATGCTCAAAAAAGGTGAAACACTCGACATCGACAGCTTTCGCCAGCAGCTTGAGGCATCCGGTTATCGCCACGTCACCCAGGTCTATGAACACGGTGAATACAGCAGTCGCGGCTCGCTGATCGACCTATTCCCAATGGGCTGCGACAAACCCATTCGGATTGATTTATTCGACGATGAAATTGACAGCCTGCGCACCTTTAACACCGAAGACCAGCGCACGCGGGAACACATCGACCACATTGAGCTGCTACCTGCCCACGAGTTTCCCATGAACCCGGATGGCATCAGCACCTTCCGCAAGCAATACAGCGAACAGCTAGGCGGTGATTTATCGCGCAGTATGATTTACGACAATGTGACACGGGGTACGCCACCTGCGGGAATCGAATACTATCTGCCACTGTTTTTTGACCACACCGCAACGCTGTTTGACTACTTACCAGAGAAAACCCTGTTTATTTACAGCGAAGCCGTTAGAGCCGCCGCCGAACACTTTGAAAAAACCGTTGCCGAGCGCCACGAACAACGCCGCCACGACATCGAACGCCCGATTTTGCCACCGGAGCGTTTATACCTCAGCGCCCACAGCCTGTTTGACCAACTGGAAAACCAGCGCCGAGTGGAAACCGCCGCGCACGACTTATCTGGCGATGCACACAATTATCCGGCACGTACCCTGCCCTCGCTACTGATTCAGGCACGCAGCGAAAAGCCACTGTTCTTGCTGGAGCAATTCCTAAAGCAACACGCTGGCCGCCTGTTGTTTACCGCTGATTCTGCGGGGCGTCGGGAAAACCTGATGAGCCTGTTACGGGACAACCATTTTTCTGCAAGCCTGCAAGAGAGCTGGCAAGCGTTTATCGACGACACCTCGCCACTTGCAGTAACCACCGCACCACTGGAAGAAGGCTTGTGGATCGTCAACGAAAAAGACCCGACGCAATCGCTGGCCGTTGTGCCCGAATCCCTGCTGTTTGGTCAACAAGTGCAGCAAAAACGCCGTCGTCGCAAACCCACGCGGGATGCTGATGCCATTGTTCGTAACCTGACGGATCTGACCGAAGGCTCGCCAGTGGTTCACGAAGAACATGGTGTCGGTCGCTACCTGGGTATGCAAAAGCTCGACGCAGGCGGCATTGCGCAGGAGTTTATTACGCTGGAATATGCCGACCAAGCCAAGCTCTATGTGCCGGTTGCCTCCCTGCACCTGATCAGCCGTTACACCGGAACCAGTGCCGACAAAGCACCGCTACATAAGCTCGGCAATGACCAATGGGATAAAGCCCGCAAAAAAGCCGCACAAAAAGCCCATGACATCGCCGCTGAATTGCTGGAGATTCATGCCCACCGTGCGGCACAAACTGGTCAGGCATTTGTACTGGATGAGCTGGAGTACAAGCTATTTGCCGATGGCTTTGGCTTTGAAGAAACACCGGATCAGGCCGCTGCCATTGAGGCGGTTATTCAGGACATGCAAGCCCCGCGTCCGATGGATCGTGTGGTGTGTGGGGATGTGGGCTTTGGTAAAACCGAGGTAGCCATGCGCGCCGCCTTTGTTGCAGCGAATGCAGGCAAGCAAGTCGCCATGATTGCCCCCACTACCCTGCTGGTGCAGCAACACACCCGCAATTTTCAAGATCGCTTTGCCGACTGGCCATTTGACATCGCCTCACTCTCACGCTTTGGCACGGCAAAAAGCACCCAGAAAACCCTGGATGGCATTGCCAGCGGACGTATTAATATCATTATCGGTACGCATAAACTGATTCAAGGCACAGTCAACTTCAAGAACCTTGGCCTGGTGATTGTCGATGAGGAGCATCGTTTTGGCGTTCGTCACAAGGAACAGCTCAAGAAAATGCGCGCCAATGTCGATATGTTGACCATGACAGCCACCCCGATTCCGCGCACTTTGAATATGTCGCTATCCGGCCTGCGCGACCTGTCGATTATCGCCACTGCACCGGCTGCCCGACATGCAATCAAGACCTTTATCAACGAGTGGGATAAAAACACCATTCAGGAAGCCTGCGCCCGTGAGCTGTCACGCGGTGGTCAGGTTTATTTCCTGCACAATGAAGTGAAAAGCATCGCCAAAATAACCGACGACCTGCGCGCCATGTTGCCCGATGCCAATATCCGCTTTGCCCACGGTCAAATGCCGGAAAGTGAGCTGGAAGGCATTATGAAAGATTTTTACCACCAGCGGTTTCAGATTTTGGTGGCGACAACCATTATTGAAAGCGGCATCGACGTACCGACTGCCAATACCATTTTGATTAATCGTGCCGATAAGCTGGGGCTGGCGCAGTTACACCAGCTGCGGGGGCGGGTCGGGCGCTCACACCACAAAGCCTATGCCTATCTGATTGTGCCAAACCGCAAAAGCCTGACCTCAGATGCCAAAAAACGTCTGGAGGCATTGGAATCGCTGGAGGAACTGGGCGTTGGCTTTACCCTCGCCTCGCACGATCTGGAAATTCGTGGCGCAGGCGAGTTATTGGGTGATGACCAAAGCGGACAAATTCAGGAAATTGGCTTCACCATGTATAACGAGCTGCTGGAACGCGCAGTCAAAGCCCTGAAAGCCGGTAAACTGCCTGCGCTGGAGATCGGTGGCGTGCAACAAACCAGCGTTGATTTAGGCGTACCGGCGCTGATTCCTGATGATTACCTGCCCGATGTTCACAACCGCCTGATTTTATACAAACGTATTGCCAGTGCGGATGATGCAGAGGCACTGCGCGAGTTGCGCGTAGAAATGATTGACCGCTTCGGCCTGCTGCCAGATGCCACAGCCAATCTGTTTGACAGCACCCGCCTGAAACAAATTTGTCAGGAAATAGGCATTTTAAAACTGGAGTTAATGGCCGAAGGTGGGCGAATTGTGTTTAACGATGCCCCAAACATCGACCCGATGAAGCTTATTCAACTGGTGCAAAAACGCCCGTGGGAGTTTAAATTGCTGGGGCAGGACAAGATTAGTTTTGAATACGCCGAATCGACCGTAGAGCAACGGATTCAGTGGGTAAAACGCCTGTTTAATGACATCCGGTCGGAAGTGGCGTAATGCTCAAGTAGTGATCTCATCTACAAACCGGCCTCGCCCATAAAAAAAGCCTTTAACAAAATTCACTTGTTAAAGGCTTTTTTATTTGCTCACAGCCTAAGCGGCTAAGTACCTCTGCGACAAGATAGCATCGTGGTACGAAGTGTTGCACTTTCGTCTCACAGCCTAAGCGGCTAAGTACCTCTGCGACTGAACTGCGATGAAGATGATGCGGAAAGAGTGCTTGGTCTCACAGCCTAAGCGGCTAAGTACCTCTGCGACAAATGATTGTCAGGCGTTTGTTGAAACACACCGGTCTCACAGCCTAAGCGGCTAAGTACCTCTGCGACGCTAAACGACATGTTACTGGCAAAACGTCCTTATGGTCTCACAGCCTAAGCGGCTAAGTACCTCTGCGACGGAGAAGTGGTATGGAGATGGTTGCTATTGTTCTGGTCTCACAGCCTAAGCGGCTAAGTACCTCTGCGACATGCTGCTAGCAGAGAAGATTCCAACGTAATGAGGGTCTCACAGCCTAAGCGGCTAAGTACCTCTGCGACAAGGAGTTAGATAATGGAGTTTGAGTTCAAGCCCAGTCTCACAGCCTAAGCGGCTAAGTACCTCTGCGACTCAAAAACAAGAAATCCAATGAAATAAATAAAATAGAGTCTCACAGCCTAAGCGGCTAAGTACCTCTGCGACTAGAAATCCCCAGTCAATCTGACCCTAAAGTATGTCTCACAGCCTAAGCGGCTAAGTACCTCTGC
>PDWI01002388.1_pt1 | contig 28303 bp, 24 predicted proteins | sample 1430891 | NCBI WGS metagenome assembly PDWI01 (sample SAMN01162508, study PRJNA174530) | Oral metagenome, whole genome shotgun sequencing project. | biome: Marine environment; feature: Marine mammal; material: Swab sample of the gingival sulcus; isolation source: swab sample of gingival sulcus... | reverse complement strand
CTGTTTCTTCAATAGTAAATTCAGGCAATACTGATGGCCCTGCTGAAAAGTTATGTACTTTCATTTTTAAAACGTTTTTAATATTTGTAATTATACCTTGATTGGTTTCGCAAAAATGCAAATAATATTTTATAATAAAAGGGTTTTAATCCGATTTTTATATGTTTTAAAACACCTTTAGTTTGGTTCTAAATGGAAATAAACAGTAAATTAAAATAGTTATTGACAGATAGATACAAACATAAACTTTTCTATTATTCGCCTATACAAAAAACCTCCAAAACAGGAGCTTTGGAGGTTTTTGCTGATTAAACGTTAAATATTTCTATTTTAATATTTTTCTTATAGTTGCAAGTATTAATTTAATATCAGTTACAACACTAACCTCAGCAATATATTTTTGATTTAACTTTAACTTTGCAGGCATTATTTCTTCAATATAAGTCTTCTCTGGATTTTCTGAGTTGGCAAGAATTTCATTCTCGTTTGAATATTCAATAGACGCATAATCGGTTATACCTGGACGCACCTCTAGAACTTTTTTCTGTTCCATTGAATATAAATCAACATATTTACGCACCTCAGGACGAGGCCCAACAAAACTCATATCACCAACCAAAACATTTATTAATTGCGGTAATTCATCTAATTTATATTTTCGTAAATAATAACCAACTTTAGTCACTCTTGGATCTCTCCCTCCAAGTGTAAGTAACCCCAATTTATCAGCATTTGTATGCATTGTCCTAAATTTAAAAATACGAAAATCAATATTTCTCCTGCCAACTCTAACCTGGCGGTAAAAAATTCCTCCTTTTGAATCTACAACAATCAATATCGCAATAATTAATAAAATTGGAAAAATTGCAATTAATCCCAATAAAGATACAACAAAATCAAATAATCGATTCATTAGCTCAATATTTTTTCTACTGCTTTTACAACTGCATCTATCACTTTTTGTACGTCCTTGTCTGATAAATCATAATAGACAGGTAATGATATTTCTGTTTCCCATATAGATTTTGCCACAGGTGTATCATCTATATCATATCCTAATCCTTTATAATAAGACAATAGCGATAATGGTTTATAATGTACATTTACAGAAACTTTCTGTTTAAATATCTCTTGAATAATTTCATTACGCTGCTCTAAATTAACATCTTTTATTCTTAACAAATACAAATGATAAGAGGTTTCTCTTTCTTTATCTATAAAATGCGGCATAATTGCCCAATCATAATGACTTAAAGCTTTAGTATATTGCTCAAATATCTGTTTTCTCCGCAATAAAGTTTCAGGTTCATACCTTTCTAATTCAACCAAGCCTATTGCGGCCAGAACATCTGTCATATTGCATTTAAAACCTGCATCTATCACATCGTACTCCCAATTTCCAATTTGATATTTTGCCAAAGCATCTTTGTTTTGTCCGTGCAGAGAAAGTGTATTTAACTGCTTATAAACCTCATCATTATTAAATGTTTTTGGCAAGTTAATACAGATTGCTCCACCTTCAGCTGTTGTCAAATTCTTTACAGCATGGAATGAAAATACTGTAAAATCAGCCTCTGTCCCTATTTTTCGACCTTTATATTCTGCTCCAAATGAATGTGCGGCATCAGAAAGCAATAGAATACGTCCCAACGTTTCTTGATTTTCAGTTTCTGGTTTGAATTTTGCTTTTATACTCTCTTTATTTAAAATTTCTTTTAATTCATCAAAATGAACAGGTAATCCAGCCACATCAACAGGGATAACAGCCTTAGTTTTTTCGGTAATATGTTTCTCTATTTTTGATACGTCAATACCAAAATCAGTAGAAATATCTACCATTATAACTTTTGCTCCTCTGTGTCTTACGATATTTGCTGTAGCACAATAAGTATAAACAGGAACGATTACTTCATCGCCTTCTTTTATGCCAAACCAATACAACAGCAATTCTGCTCCAGTTGTCCATGAGTTTACAGCTAATACATTTGACACATTACAATATTTTGCTATTTTTTGTTCAAATAATTTTGTTTTTGGTCCCGTAGTTATCCAACCCGATTCTAATGCATCGGTTACTTCTGCTACTGTTTTTTTATCTATTCTTGGTGGAGAAAATGGTATCATAGTTTTTTTTATTGGTTAAATCTATATTCTAATCTCTCTATCGTTAGTAAATCAAATTTCATTATTTAAAATACACACAATAATTTATCTGTCAATTTTTCATAGGTAAAATATTCTAAAACATACTTTTTACCATTATTCCCTAATTCTTGTAATCTCCCCTTATCCATAGTATAAAACTTATTAATTGTTTCTGCTATTTCTTTGTAATTATTAGGCTCTACTTCTAAACCACATTTTGCTGTAACAATTATATTTTTATCACCTGAATTAATAGCGTACAAAATAGGTTTAGAACTGTACATATAGTCAAACAGCTTATTAGGAGAAACTCCAAATCTAAATAAACTTTCTTTTTGTAAACCTATATAACAAACATCAAAAAGCTGTAACATACTTTGTACTTGTCTTTTTGATATAGCCTCAATAAACAATATATTTTTAATATTCTTATATTTATTTTTTAAATTTTCTTTTTCTTGTCCATTTCCAACAATTACCAAATAAACATCTTTATTATTAATAATTTCATAAGATGCTAAAAAACTATCCAAAGCATTTGCAACGCCTACTGTTCCTGTATAACCAACTATAAATTTATCTTTTGGAATAATATTTTCAACCTCATCTGGCAAAGGCTCAATATCTCTCAATTCTTCTAATTCTACTCCATTACTTACCCAAATAAAATCTCTATCTATACCTAATTCTTTTATATGTTCTCCATAGTTTTGTAAATTTGAGACCACTTCATCTGACCTTTTTAGTGCAAACTTTTCAAACCAAGACATTAATCTTATAAAAGGATGCTTTAAAGAAAAACCGCCAAGTTCTACGAGACTTAAAGGCCAAATATCTTTTACTTCATAAATGAGTTTTGCTTTATAAATTTTTGATAAAATCCAAGCAGGAAGAATAGGAAACGGAGCCATAGGTGATACAATTATTGCATCAGGTTTACTTTTAATAAAAAATGGTAAAAAGAAACATTTAAACATAAAGATAAACCACTTTAATACCCTTTTTTTATTATGAGAATTACCATAATTAAATGTTTTTATCCAGTAATAATCTACTCCATCAATATTTTCTTTTCCTTTTTGGGGAAAATTCTTAAATAAATGTGAATATGAAGATGTTATAACACTAACATTATGCCCTCTTTTATTTAATTCTTTACCAATATAATAATGTCTAAATTCCATACCATGATATGGACTTCCTGCATATTCATTTATAATCCAAATATTTTTACTCATAAGATATTAATTCTTTTATAATATTCTCACTCGCCTTTCCTCCCCCGTACAAATCTATCTCAAAATTTGTTGAAAAGAAATTTTCTTTAAACCTATATGCTTCTATGATTTTTTCCTTATTAGCACCAGCCAAAACATTAAATTTATTTTCTACTAACTCAACCCATTCTGTTTCATCTCGTAGTGTAATACAAGGTATATGGAAGAAAAATGCCTCTTTTTGCAAACCTCCACTATCTGTCATTACCAAAGAACAATTAGAAATTAACCATACCATTTCTAAATAGCCCACAGGATCTATAAAAGTAATATTTTTAGGTTGATAGTTATTATTCTCTAAAACTTTTTTAGTTCTTGGATGTAAAGGTAAAATAATTTGCTTATTCCCTCCTATTTCTTCTAAAGACTCAAAAATATTTCTCAACCTTTCATAATCATCAGTATTTTCGGCTCTATGCACTGTGCATAAAACAAAATCATCTTGGATATCTGCTTTTGGTTTTATAGCTAAATCTTTATAAAAAATAGCACCATCTTGCATTACATCACCTGATTTTACCACTTTACAGTCTAATTTCACATAGCCTTCTTCTTCTAAATTCCGAATAGCCGTATCTGTTGGACAAAATAAAATTTGACTTACTCTATCTGTTAAAATCCTATTTACTTCCTCTGGCATTCTCATATTAAAAGAACGCAAACCTGCCTCAATATGTGCTAATTTTATATGTAGCTTACTTGCAACTATAGCACCTGCTAAAGTAGAATTGGTATCACCATAAACCATTACCCAATCTGGTTGTTCTTTTAAGGCAACTTCTTCAATTTTTTCAATCATTTGACCAGTCATTGCACCATGAGATTTTCCTCCAATACCTAAAAAATAATCGGGCTTTGGAATTTTCATTTCATCAAAGAAAACATCACTCATATTAGCATCATAATGTTGCCCAGTATGAACAATAACTTCTTGTATTTCTTTGTGTTTAGCAATTTCCCGGCTAACACTTCCCGCTTTTATAAATTGAGGTCTTGCCCCCAATATTGTTAGTATTTTCATTTTAAAATCTCTTTATATATTTCTAGCATCTGTTCTACATTATTATTCCAATCATACAACTTTTTCACTCGCTCTCTACCTGCCTTTCCCATCTGTTTCCTAAGGTTTTCATCTAAAAGTAATTTTTCAATCGCCTCAAAAGTTTTTTGCGGGTTTCTTCGTGGAACTACAATACCTGTAACCCCATTTTCAACTACTTCTGGTAAACCGCCAACATCACTAACTACCACCGGTTTTTCACAAGCAGAGGCTTCAATAATTGCTACGCCAAAACTTTCTCCGTCTGATACTGATACCGACACAGACACTGACAACATATTATGATATTTAGGAACTTCTTTAAAAGGAACATTTCCTGTAAACACCACCTTATTTTCTATACCAAAATCTTTTACTTTTTCTTTCAACATTTTTTCTTGACTTCCACCGCCAACTAAAAGTAATTTCAATGGTTTTTCAGGGTATTTATCTACCAAAATTTTAAAAGCGTCTATCAAATATCTTATCCCATATTTTTTTTCCAAAGTTTTTACTGTACCAATGACAATATCTTTGTCTTCAAATAACGAGTTTTCTTTTTGGGGTTTAAAAACTTCCATATCAATACCAAAAGGAGTCACTTCAATATCTTTATCAGTATAAAGTTTTGTTTCTTTTGCCATTACATTAGAAGTTGAAAGGATTTTATCGGCACGTTTAAGATTATACTTCACTATATGTTTATGCAAAAATGACTTTTTGGGGAAGTCAAACACATCGGCTCCCCAAACAGATAAAATAAAAGGTTTAAACTTAGACAACGCACCTAACAAACCATAACTAGTTGCGTAATGTGAATGAACAATATCTGGTTTCTCTCTTTCAATAACTTTTTTTAATTGAGGTAAAACTTTAAGATATTGCAGTTTATCTAACCAATTTTTTCTACTAACTGAATTACCCGCAGTTATTACCTTTACACTTGTATTTTGATAATCATCAACTTTCAATACTCCCAAACTAAAAATAATAATATCTAAACCTCGTTGAGATAATGATTTTGCCCACTTGATTGTATGAACTGAATTACAGTCTGATAATAATAGTATTTTCATTACACTAAATCTTTTTGAACCTGTCTTGCCCTTGCCTCCCAAGTATTTTCGGGAATGATTCTTTCTATATTTTTAATTTTTTCTTGAATGATCTCTGGTGAATTTCGTAACTTATCCAATAATTTTTGTAAAGCCTCTTCTGTATATTCTATCACCCAACCAATATTATTCTGTTCTACAAAATTTCCCACTGCTGTTCCTTTTACCGCTATAATAGGTTTTCTAAACGCAATATACTCAAATAATTTAACCCCCATCGCAAACCCCCATAAAACATCTGGTTTTACAAAATATACCGCTATTAAAGATTGATTATAAATTTCGTCTAATTCATTCCCTTTTTTATGAAATACGTTTATATAGTTCTCACTACCAACATATCTCGTCTTATTCTTCTCCCATTCAAAACTTCTTGTACATAAATTCAATTTCGCATTTGGAACCGTTTTCAATACCTTTACAAATAAGGTTAAATCATATAAATCACTGATTCCTCCAACATAAACAAAACTCAATTTGTTTTCTTCTACAATAGGTTTATAATATCGTTTTTCAACAGCAGGTGGTAAAGCCGTAACCGAATTTATTTTAATAGGAACAAAATCATACATTTCGATAGAAGGTAAGTAAAATACATCTAATAATTTAGTGTATTTTTTCAAATCATACCTATAAAAATACTTTGCCAATGAACGCTTAAAAAACGATTTTTTTTTATATTTATCAAAAACCCAATACACATCTCTATAAAAAAGCCCTATTTTTATATTATTTTTTTTACAGAACTCCAAAAAATTAAAATCTAAAAAAGGGGCAATCGGCAAATGATGTTTTTCTGTCAATGCCGTTGGCATGGTAGAACTCTCACTATATAAAAAGTCATATTTTATACCTTGCTTTATATTACTTTTTATTTTTTTTATTTGCTCTTTTCTATCTTTTACATATCCCATTACTACATCAACTTCATAGCCAATATTTTTAAAAGCTTGAAGCATTTGCAGTGGTCTTATTTGAGAACCTGATGCTAAATTTTCATCTATTTTATTTGGTATGTGAAATATAATTCTCATTATTTTTTATTTTTTTTAAAACAAATCCTGTAAAGTACACCACAACTATCAACATAACAATTATTAGATATCCCAAATTATATATATAATCGTTAAAACCTCCTGTAACGCTTGATTTATAGCTAAAAAAAACTAATAGAGCTAAAAACAGAGGTGTTTTTTTCATAGATAACAATGTAATAAATAAGGTTTGAATCATAGCTCCTACCCAAATAGGAGCTATAAGTACGCCTACAATACCAAAATTAGCCCAAGCCTCTCCTATAAATAAACTATTAACAACTCCTGCAGCTTCTAAATCACCATGCTTTACATACCCCATTACAATTCTTGCTGCTCTATCTGAATTTTCTATATCAAAAAGATTAGAAATATACGAAGAAATAGATTTAACACCTATAAAATCATAAACATTAGGAAATATATCAAACATTAAATATGTTCCAGCAGACTGTGATAACATTATTCTTCCTGTAATACCTGAGTTATAATGTGTCAAAAGTTCTATAATATCAGCTTGATTTGCTATGTATATATACATGATAATGATTAGTCCTAAAATTCCTACTCCTGTAAAATAAATAAATTTACGAGATATTTGACCATCTAATAGAACTTTTAAAAATATAAAACCTAATAGAAAACTAATAAAGGATGATTTGGCTAAGTTATATGTCAAGATTAGAAATGTGAAAAAAAACATAACAATAAACATATAATAATCTTTCTTCGATTTAGTCATCTTATAATAAGCATAATACACAAAGGTAAGAATAGGAGTCAATCCAATTGCAAATATATTTCTAATTAACTCATTTCCATGGAAATCTCTTGAAGCAGAAGCTCTAAGCAGGGCTAATTTATAAGCTGAAGCACCTTTAATCATTTCTATAAGAGGAATATTTGATAAAGATAAAAATGTATAAATTACAGATAGAATCGAAATTATAGACAAACAACATAACGGAATTTTCATGTAAGAATCTCGCTCACTAATTAAAGACTCTATGGATTTACCTGCATAAGTATTTAATAAAATTTTAGTCTTTCTTCCCGTTATGAAATTAACTAATAACATACCTAAAGGTAGCATTACACAAGTATACATCACTGCCAACCAGCCATAAAACCTTGTATTTTCATTAGTTATTTTACTTATTAAGTAATGATTATCCCAATTATTTACGACCAAAACAGCAGCTAAAAAAGATTGCAAAATAATATTATAAATAAAAATCCAAGAAATCATGTTTAGTTTTGTTAAACTAATACTTCCTGCTGCTTTCTTAAATAAATTATAAGAAATTATCAATATAACTATCGAAATAATGATGTACATACTAACTATTTTAATATATTTCTATACACATTTGCATATCTTTTAAATTCAACAGTATTAAAACTACTATTATGCCATAGAAAAACAAATACACCTTGAAATTTTCTAACTTTATTTTTTAAAGCTAATATTTTTCGTTCCATCTCTTTGGGTTCAATATTAGGTTGATAAGTTGTAAAACTACCCTCCATTACAATTAAAGGTTTTTCTTTTAAACTCAATTGTTTTCTTGTTAAGATATTGAACACTGAATAATCATAACAGACACCACACCTAAACCCCTCTTTATCAGCATAACTACAAGTACTATCCCACTCCATACCACTGTCCTCCCATATTTGCCAAGTTGTGGGAACTTCGAAACGCAAATAATGCTCCCGCCCAAATCTCATTTGCTTCTTAATGTTTTTTTCTAATTCAATTTTTTCTAACTTAAATTGAACGTCATTATTATACGCATCATAAGTTGGATGCATTCCTATATTATGACCTCGTTGTTTTATTCTTCTAACAAGCTTTTTTATGAATTTATCACTACTTTTATAATGATTGTCATAATCCGTTATTCCGTGCCCCATAAAGAAAAAATATGATTTTATTCCTACCTCTTCAGAAACATCCATTAGCCAATCAAATGTATTAAAGGGATCTTTCTTCATCTTAAAAGTAACTAAACAAGCGTCATAGAAGATTAGAAATGCTTTTTTTATATTTTTTCTTTTTAATATCTCACCACCAATCATCCTTACTACTCTACCAAAACTTTTATATTGTTTTGGAATATCCACATCATGTGTTGTCATAAAGGAAAATTGTCTTTCTTTTCTTATTTTAGAGTATCCTAGATAAACCAACATATTCCATAACATCTCTATATATTCATTAACAATGGGTCTATCTAAAAAATTATTTTTCAAAGCTATACTTTCTATTGCAGGGAAACGGTTATGATTATCTCTATTTGGGTTGACATATTCTTCCCAACGAGTAAGCATAAAAAAACTTGAAGCAAAAATATCAATTCCACAATAAATTTCATTCTTTTTTATCTCTAATTTATCATTACCATAAAGAACAGGAATATTTTCTTCTACTATAAAACCATTTGAAACATAGCTTACTTTTTTAGGTAAGTTTTCAAATTTTAAATAAGATAAATCTTCTTTATGCTTATTGAAAAATTTATCCGCAAAAGTCAATATAGAATTATCAAACTCAATAGTCCAATCTAAAATAGTATTATCAACTACTACGTCAATCGGAATACCCAAGAATTCTGAAAACAATACATCTAAAATATATTGTCGCTCTGATAAATTATTATTTGGTATAGTTATTTTCATTCTCTATATTTTATTATCCTAGCAGGGTTCCCGACAGCAATTGCATTTGCAGGAATATCTTTTGTTACTACACTTCCTGCTCCAATAACTGCTCCACTTCCAATCGTTACACCCTTTAAAATAGTAACATTTGCAGATATCCAAACATCATCATGAATAATTATCGGTAATGACTTATGTTTTTGTTTTTTCATTGGTGTACCTAGCTTCATTCCATGATCCCTTCCCCATATAACCGTTTTGGGACCTATCATCACATCATCACCAATAGTAATATCACCTAACATATGACAGCCAGAATTCAAGTAAAAATTATTACCAATTATAATCTTAGAATCTCCTGACAAACGACAATATGGTTCTATTGTAGCTTTTCCTTTAAACTCTACACCATTAAAAGTGCAATTATTATATATAGTCACACCTTTTCTTTTTAATAACTGTTTCTTAAGAAACAATTTTATCGTATTTTTAAAACTTTTAGACATCGCCCTATTAATTTTTTAATTAGATGTATGCTATCAAATAAAAAAGGTTTAACATCTTTTTTATCAAATACGGCAAAATAAGTATTCTTACATCCAAAAACATTATACCTAAAATATTTCCAGTAACCTTTTCTAAATAGCAAATTTAATAACTCATGATCCATATAAACAAAATGTACTCTATCTTCTAAGTTTTGAATTTGTTTTGGCACATTCTCTCCAATTGCATCAAGATACTGGGAATATTGAATATTAACACCACTCAAATTCCCCACTCTATTCCACATCATAGACCGCAGATTTATCTCCATTAATTTATATTCTCCATCTCTGCTATCATACTTAAACTCAGGTTCTGCAATACCATATAAGTTCATTACCTCCAATAGCTTCCGTCCTTGCTGTTTAACTATTTCAGTACATTCATTACTTGCACTACTAAATACACCAAACTTATCAGGATATTGAGTTAACTTCTTACCTATCCATTCATTTAATATTTCTCCCTTCTTAGATCGATATCCTACATAAGCATATATATTCGTATCATCACCAGGAATAAATTCTGAGGCAAGGAAAGTTATATTCTTATCTAAAAAATAACGTAATTTATTTTTATTTTTTTCTAACTCTTCATTATCTCTCAAAAGTAAACTTCTAAAAACATCAGTAACTAAATCATCTCTCTTATTTGGTTTTATCAACACTGGAAATAACATTTTCTCTATCTCAGCTATATCTCTAATACTTTCTATATTCTGTGTCTTAGGATAAGGAATATTATATTTCTCACAATAACTATATTGAACAAACTTATTCAAAGAATCTTTTAAATTATCGTAATTAAATGGTATAAAACAAAAAGATTCTATTTCATTATAAATTTCATAAAGGTTTTCAAGCTGTAAATCATCTGTTGGAAATATAATAATATAGTCACATTGTTTTTTTAGTTCTATTATCTCTTTTTTTAAACTTTGAGCAGTATTTTCAATTGACTTAAAATAATTTATTTTATTACTATAACTCGCGATACTTCTCCCGTACGAAAATAGCACTATATTTTCGACTCGTTTAGAATATAACTCTTTTATAATGCTATATCCATTAATATACCCACCTAAGACTAATGTATATATTTTTTTAATTTCCATTCAATATTTTTTTGAATTTTCTTTTACCTTAGTCATAAATTTATAAATAAATTCTTTAGCCCCTAATTGTTTCAACCAAAATAAATATATTTGCCATCTCCACACTTTATAAACAAGAAATGAATGAACTCTTTCAATAGGAACATATATAAACTTAGGTAGCCTATAAACTTTTGATAAAAACCATACAAAAAATAAAAGCAATTTGCGACGCAGTCCTAATAGTTCTGTTACTTTCGGCTTATTATCATCTTGAATAGCAAATGTGTGTATAATACCGTTAGTAACAGTATCATACTCTAAAATTAATGAAACTCTATTTATCCATCTCCATTTCTTATAGGTTAAATTATAAACACTATGGTACTGTCTAGTTAAATCACATTTGATATTTTTATTCTTAGGATAAAATATTTGTGTAGGAGGTTTTATATAGAAATTTGGAAATAAGAAGTTTCCTAAACACATATATGCTTTTTTACCATTATGCTCTATATATCCTTGTGGTCTATGAGGATGCATTCCTATAATTAATAAAACTCTTTCATCTTCCAAGAGTTTCTTTGCTAAACTAATATCCTCATAAGGAGGTAAAAATACATGCTCTCTTCCCCAATGAAAGTATAAAATTGCTTTTTGGTTAGGTTTCAATACATCTAAATCTCTTAAAATATTATCGTACCTTAAATGATTCACACCAGCATTATTTTTATCAGCAACAACTATTTGTCTTAAATAGGGCTTATCAAATTCACAATAACCAAATAATACAATATCATCAGTCAAATGGTAAGGTTGTTTTGAATGTGCTATATTCTCTCCAGCTCCAAAATTTCCAATATCTCCATTATTCAAATGGTATATAGTTTCTGTTATGCCCTCTAAACCTTTATCTTGAATATGATTATGTGCCAAATTAACAGCCTCAATCTTCATCTCTTTTAGTTGCTTAATAGCAAAAGAACCTGTAAATAAGGTACATTTGTCTTCAACCTTATTATTATCACTTATAGGTTGTTCTAAATTAACTACTCTTTTGTCTGCATTAATAAAAGCTTGTACATCCACAATATCTTTTGCGGACTTATTTAACAAATCTCCACCTAAAAACAAATCTCCTGTAAAACACACTTTCATAATAATCCTAATATTCTATAATATATAACAAACTAAAATTAAAAATTTTACAACTCAAGATTGTTTGCGTTTTATTAATCCTAAATACATTGTTAAAATATTTAACCCTACTTTTGGATATTGAGATATTGTTCTATTGACATCTAAATACTTTTTACTTACCTTAAAAAGGCGATTTACCTTAACAAAGGCATAACCTAAAAACCCTTTATTATTAAAGTATCTAGCATACCAAATATCTTTATATTTTATATAAAACCTATCAAAAATGTTAGGTATCGCAATGGGTATTTCTTTTTGATTTGTACTTTCAACATAACGAAAATATAAATTTCTACCTAAGCGTTGGTTTAATGGAATTTTACTCCAATACTCCATTACCTCATTATCCCATAATGGCATTATCCATTGATAGTTATAAAGCTCATAGACTTTTACTGAATTGCATATGTATTTTGACTGTCTTTCTTGCCAATTCCACTTTTCTATTACATCAGCATATTCTTCCTGAGAATAATTATTTTTATATTCTATTGTATTGGCTATCTTTATCATTAAATTTTTTTTTACACTTTCTGTAAACTCTTGCTTTATTAATTGTAACTTATAGTGTTTGTTATAGGTATAATTGACAACATCTGAATGTTTGTAGGTGTCTTTATCAAAAATATTCATAGGTATATGGCTTCCTGCAACCATATCTCCACTGTGTCCAGGAATAAATACAGAATCCATAGGAACTAAATTTTGCTCTCGCATTTTTTTCACAGCCAATAAATCTTGAGTATGAGCAAAACTTGATAAATTACAACTAAAGCTAATATAGTTGTGCATTTCATCTTGATATAAATCAAAAAGCTCTTGCTTAGTGTACTCTATAAAAAGCCATGGAAAACCATAATATTCTGCTACTTTTTTAGAAACTCTGCTTTCAAAATTATTCTTTTTCCCATAACTAAAGCAAATAACATTTTTATAGTTTAGTTTATTTAACATATACACTATAAGTCTTGAGTCATACCCACCACTCAAAGGTACAAGAGCTGTTTTTCCATTTAAAACAGTAACAGTCCTTTGTATAACTTTAGTATATAAATTCTCTAATTGTTCACACATCTCTTCGGTAGTAAAAGCTACTCCTTCTGAGTGTGAAAATTCAAAATACCTTTTAGTAGTATGAGCCGTATTTGTGTTTTTATCTATCAAACAGTATTCACCTGCCTGGCATTGTTTAATATGTGATACTAGTGTATCTTTACCCGTTACATAGCCACAATTAAGAAACTCTTTTACACTATCATCATCAAAATCATCATAACTAAAACTGTTAGTACTGTCAGAAACAACCCCAGACGATATATCGTAAAAAAGAGGCATTGATCGTAATCTATCAACCGCAAGTAGCACTGTATTTTTAAAATTAATAACTATACTAAAAAAGCCATTTATGCCGTCAAGACAATCAATCACACCACTTTCATTATCAAATTGAGAAAGGTAATCAAGTAATTTTTCACCTTCATACTTTACGTTATTTTTATCAAAAAAATAACCTTTAGCATTTACAGTTCCATCTGAAAACCATTTATAACCGTTATTATTCGTTAGATTTATTTTAATCATTTCATAATATCTTAAAAAGTGAGCCTTAAAATTATTAAGACAGTTATCACAATTGATAACAATAAAAATGTTTTAAAAAACACTTTAAGTAAACTAATTCCTACTGCATAAAGTAAGTATAAACACCAAATAAACCATAATAAAAAACCAACAATACCAAAAACAAAAATGGTTACATCACCATCCTTAAAACAAATAAATGATATATAAATCGCTAAAATACGACTAATTAGGATAATTAAATTAAAGATTAGTCCTATCCTTTGTTTTTCTAGTATAGATATTAGAGTAGATAGCGGAGATGTTATAAATACAAAGAAAACCCACATCGACAGGTATTGTGTATATCTTCCTGCAATTAACCATTCATCACCAAAAATAAATAAAAAAAGAATATCTCCAAATACCAAAATTATTGAAAAAGGTAATATACCTAGATATAACAGTTTATTATAAGTGTTTTTTACAAGAATCTTTAGAGCTTCTTTATCTTCTCTAATTGAGCTTGCCTCTTGAAAAAAAACTTGCCCAATTGAACCTCCTAATATAGAAATAGGTGTACTAGTAATCTTCTGACTTAAGGCATAAAAACCTGCAATACCTGAGCCAAACAACATCCCCAACATTACAACGGGAGCGTGTAAAGACATTATATTTGCCACACTTGACCACATAGAAAACTTTGGAAAGTCTTTATATCTTTTTGCTTGAGCTATAATAGCTTCTTTAGAAATTGAAGCAAGAAGAAGCTTGTTAGCCACTACATTTTTTATAAGTTTAGCATTTGCAAACAATTGAGATACAATATTTCCACTTATAAGTCCACTAGCACCTTGTTTAAAAAAGCCAACAGACAATTGAATAATAGCAAGACATATAGATTTTACAACTACAGCATTCCTTAAGTCCTTATATTGCTTTCTACGATTATTAAAATAATTAAGAATATTCCAAAGTCCTATAAAAAAAACAGATATTGGCACAAAATAAAGAAAAAAACTAATTTCTTTATTATCTAATAATTCTACCAAATAATCATTAAATAAAATAACAACAAACAGTGTTATTAAAGAAATAGTACAAGTAATAATAAAACCCAATGCAAAGATATTTATAGCATCTTCATCTTTTTCAGGTAACATTATGGCCAATTCATAACGACCATTAGCAACACTACCTACTATGCTAGTAATAGCAATAAATAAAGCCAATACCCCAAAGTCCTCCGGAGTATAAATCCTCGTTAATATAGGACTTATAGCAACTGGTATTGCTTGTGCAATAGTTGTACCTGTCATTAAAGTAAGTACATTTTTTGCAAACTCTGATTTAGGTAGTATGTTATGTAGTTTTTTTTTCAAAATATATATTACATAATATAATTCTCAATCACATAATCTGCAATTGCTAATGAAGATGTTGCTCCCGGAGAAGGTGCATTTAATACATGCACTTGCTTTCCTGCTTTTTCAATTCGAAAATCCATTACTAATGTTCCATCACTGTCCATTGCTTGTGCTCTGACTCCTGCTACTCCCTTCTCAATCATATTTAACTCAACATCAGGAATTAACTTTTTAGCCTTAGTTATAAAGGATTTTGCGGATAAAGAACTTGCAAATTCTCCCATCGCAAAACCAAAGTTTTTCAATATAAATTTATGAAATCCCTTATAGAAAATACTATCTGACATCTCTGAAAAAGAAATATCTTTGTTGGTATAGCCTTCTCTCTTTAAGGCAAAAACAGCATTAGGTCCTACTTCTTTAGTCCCACCTATCATACGGGTAAAATGTACTCCTAAAAATGGATATTTCGGATTCGGGACAGGATATACCAAATGATTTACTAAATGTTCAAATTCAGGTTTCAATTTCATATATTCACCTCTAAATGGAACAATTCGTAGAGGTCGTTTGTTGCCTGTCAATTTATTGTAAGCAACATCTGAATACAAACCTGCACAGTTAACTAGAAGATCGAAAGAGTGTTCTTTATCATTTGAAAAAACAACCACTTCGTTATTTAACTCCCTCAATTTCTCAATTTTAGAATTAAAAAATACATCGTGTCCAGCCTCTTTTATTAAACGAACCAATTGTTGCATCACGCCTTTATAATCGATAATCCCCTCCTCTGGAACTAACAAAGCCTTTTGTGCTTTTACAAAAGGTTCTCGCAGTTTTAATTCTTCTTGGGTTAAATATCGTAATCCTTGCAATCCGTTGAGTTCCCCTTTTCGTGCAACACCTTCTAACAATTTCACTTCCTCATCATCAGAGGCAACCATTACTTTTCCGCAAATATCAAAATTCACCCTATTTTGCTCACAAAAAGCTTTCATTTGCCTTGTGCCATCGTGAGCTAATCGTGCTTTTAGGGATTTTGGCTCATAGCTCAATCCACAATGAATTACTCCACTATTTCGCCCTGACTGATGCATTCCCTGCTCAGCCTCTTTCTCGAATACGGTAACTTTATAGCCTCCTAATAAAGATAATTTATACCCAACTGCCAATCCAACAAGTCCGCCTCCAACAATTGCAACTTTTTTCATTTTTTTATTGCTTAATCCTTATTTTAGTTTGTAAATTCTCTCAATAATATCAACAACTTTCATTCCCTCTAAAGCATTTGTTGTTATTGTTCCATTGCTATTAATGACTTCTGCAATATTTTCATAAACATAATGATGATTCGCAGCAGAACCTTTATAAGGTCCATAATCATTAGGAGGATTACTTTCAGCCAAAACAGGCATTTCATAATCTTCAATATGACAATATTCTACCTCATTCATATATTGTCCCCCTACTTTTAAGGAGCCCTTTTCAGCTACAACAGTAATAGAACTTTCTAAATTTTTATTCCAAACGGAAGTAGAGTAATTTAATGTTCCCATTCCTCCATTTAAAAAATCAAAACTTACAAAACCTGAATCTTCAAAATCAGTTGTTTTTTGATGTGTAAAATCATTAAATCGAGCTTGAATATTGGTTATATCTCCAAAATACCAATACATTAAATCAATAAAGTGAGAAAATTGTGTAAACAATGTTCCTCCATCTAAATCTTTTGTTCCGTGCCAAGTTGCAGGTCTTCCAGTGTTTGGATCGGGCTTATAATATCTGTCATCTCTATTCCAGTAGCAATTTACCTGCACCATAAAGATTTTACCTAATTTACCTGACTCCAACAATTCTTTTAACCAAACAGATGGAGGAGAATATCTATTTTGCATTACACAAAACACTTTCTTATTCTTTTCTAATGACTTGAAAATAATCTTTTCAGCACCTGCTTTTGTGAGTGCCATAGGTTTCTCTACCACAATATGTTTTCCTTTTTCAAGAACCTTTAATGCGTGTTCCTCATGCCAGCCATTTGGCGTAGCAATAGACACTACATCATATTCTAAATCAGAAGCTAATAAATCCTCTATAGAAGAGAAAAATCTCGCAGATTGATAATTTTCAATTCCTAATTCTTCTTTTGGTTTAATATCACATAAGGCAATCAACTCGCAGTTATCATTACCCGTAATCATACTCGCGTGGCGTTTTCCGATATGACCACAACCTATTACTGCAAATCTTATTTTTTTCATAATTTAATTATTATTCCTTTCTTTAAAGAAAGCACAACAAAACAGTTAGTTAATTCGTTTTACTTTATCGTTTTCTAATTTATATTCTTGCCCACTTTCCTTACAAACAGCCAATCCGTTTTCATCAAATTCTAAACGATGTCCGTATTCACTAACCCAGCCAATTTGACGAGATGGATTTCCCACCACCAAAGCATAATCAAGAATTTCTTTGGTTACAACAGTTCCTGCTCCGATAAAGGCAAATTTACCAATATTATTTCCACATACAATCGTTGCATTTGCTCCAATACTTGCTCCTTTTCTAACGATTGTTTTCATATATTCAGTCTTTCTATTTAGAGCACTTCGTGGGTTTATCACATTCGTAAAAACCATTGAAGGACCTAAAAAAACATCATCTTCACAAATCACTCCTGTATAAATAGATACATTGTTTTGTACTTTCACATTGTCACCTAGGGTAACATCAGGCGAAACTACCACATTCTGTCCAATATTACAATTTTTACCTATTTTACAATTCGGCATAATATGCGAAAAATGCCAAATTTTTGTTCCCTCTGCTATTTGACAACCTTTGTCAACAACAGCTGTTTCGTGTGCAAAATAATTCATATCTTATTTATTAAAAAATTCCCAAATTGCTTCGCAAACTATTTTCATATGCTTGTCATTCTTTTCCGTATGAATAGGTAAAGACAACACTTCTGCACATAATTTCTCTGTAACAGGCAATGAAAAATCTTCCAAAACATATTGCTTAAACGCATTTTGTTTATATAAAGGCACTGGATAATAAATCATACTCGGAATACCTTTCTCTTTTAAAAATGCTTGTAATTCATCTCTTTTTCCATTCAAAACACGCATCGTATATTGATGAAAAACATGTGTAGAATTCTTTTGTTTTTTTGGCAGTTGTAATTCTTTAATTCCTGCTAATTTTGAATAATACTCATTCGCCATTTTATTTCTATTTGCAGAATAAGTATCTAAATATTTCAATTTAACATCTAAAACTGCCGCCTGAATAGTATCTAAGCGTGAATTACAGCCTAAAACTTCGTGATGATATTTTTCAATCTGACCGTGATTAGCAACCATTCTTAATTTTACTGCTAACGCCTCATCATTTGTCATAATTGCTCCACCATCACCAAAACAACCTAAATTTTTAGAAGGAAAAAACGAAGTACAACCAATATCCCCCATTGTTCCTGTCTTCTTTTGCGTTCCATCAGAAAAAGAATAAACTGCTCCCAATGCTTGTGCATTATCTTCAATAACGAATAAATTATGCTCTTGGGCAAATTTTAAAATCGACTCCATATCACAGCTTTGTCCATACAAATGGACAGGTACAATAGCTTTGGTATTCGGAGTGATAACTTTTTCCAATCCTTCTGCAGTCATTGTAAAAGTATTCTCGTCCACATCTACCATTACGGGTTTCAAGCCTAACAGACCTATAACTTCGGCAGTTGCCACATAAGTAAATGCAGGACAAACCACTTCATCGCCAGCCTTTAACCCCAATGCCATCAAAGCAATTTGCAAAGCGTCGGTACCATTCGCACACGGAATTACACATTCTACATCTTGATATTTTTCTAAATTCTTTTGAAAATCTTTTACAGCATATCCATTAATAAAAGCTGAACTTTCCATACAATCAAGTACAGCTCTATTAACTTCTTCTTTTATTTTAAAATATTGACTTTTTAAGTCAACCATTTGAATTGCATCCATTTTTTATAACTTAAATACAGTATCTGATTTTTCAGTTATCATATTCCGTAAATCAATAATTAATTTAGCATGTTTTTGAATAAAATCAATATCAAAGGCCTTATGATTTGTTGTCAACACAACACAATCTGCATTCTTCAAAATATCCTCTGTCATTTCTACAGAACTAAATTGACTACCACTGGGAGTTACAATTTTGTCAATATGAGGATCATGATAAGTTACCTCCCCCCCTTTATGAGCTACCACATCTATAATTTCCAATGCAGGAGATTCTCTTTCATCATCAATATCCGGCTTATACGCAACTCCTAAAAATAAAATATTACTTCCATTTACCGCTTTTTGAACAGAATTTAAAGCTGTAGCTATTTTAATATACATGTAATGAGGCATACGCATATTAATGTGCCCTGCAGTATTGATCATAGTCAAATCAAAATCAAAGCGTTTTGCAATATGTTCTAAATAAAAAGGATCTAAAGGAATACAATGACCTCCAATACCAGGACCGGGATAAAATGCCTGAAAACCAAAAGGTTTCGTTTTCGCAGCATCAATAACCTCCCAAATATTAATATCCATTTTACCACTCAACAGTGCCATTTCATTAATTAAACTAATATTTATCAAACGATAGGTATTTTCCAAAATTTTCACCATTTCAGCAACTCTTGGAGAACTTACCTCATAAATATTATCAATAGCCTTACTATAAATAGCCTTACCTATTTCAACTCCATCTTTAGTCATCGCTCCCATTACTTTGGGAGTATTTTTTGTTTGATAGGTTTTATTTCCAGGATCAACTCTCTCTGGACTATATGCCAACCAAAAATCTTTACCTTGTTTTAACCCACTTTCTTTTTCTATGATCGGCAACATCAAATCCTCGGTTGTTGTTGGATAAGTAGTACTCTCTAAACTAATAAAAGTTCCTTTTTTCATATTCTTACCAATCGCATCACAAGAAGCCTCAATATAACTCATATCTGGTTTTCTGAACTTATCTAATGGGGTGGGCACACAAATAATAAGTGCATCACACTCTTTCATTCTTAAAAAATCGGTAGTTGCAGATAATAAATTCTTTTTTACCACTTTTTCGAGCACTTCATCAGCAATGTCTTTAATATAATTCTTACCCAAATTAACTAATTGTGTCTTTTTTTCAGATTTCTCAAAACCTATCACCTTGATGCCTCCTTCAGCAAACTCAACAGCTAATGGGAGTCCTACATAGCCTAAACCTATAATTCCTACAACTATCTCATTACAGGCCACTTTTTCCAATATTTTACTTTTATGACTCATATCGTTATTATTTTTTTTCATTCGAACAAAATTCTCGCAAATATAAAATTAAAAAAAAGGGAAACAGTTGCTTTTTTTATTATTTTTGATTAATTATATCTTATTATAATTATAAATATTGCTTCTTATTTACAAAGGTATTTTCCTTTTTTGAGATTTTCTTTAATTCTATCTTTTTATTGTTTTAATCAACACTCTATAATCCTTTGAATTACTTTACCATATCCCTTTTATATTGATAATATTACTTTCCTTTCCCCACACAATACACTTCAAAACCAACATTTTCTAATTGTTCTCTATTGGTAATATTTCTACCATCAAAAACAAACGCAGGTTTTAGCATATTGCTATATATTTTTTGCCAATCATAGGTTTTAAACTCATCCCATTCGGTTAAGATTGCAACTGCATGTGCTTGTTCAATTACTTTATAAGGAGTTTTATGCACCTTTACCAATTGTTTAATCTCTTCCATACTCATAGCTTCTCCTTGAGCCACATATATCCCGACCCTGTGCGTCTGCAAATATTCTAAGTCTGCATATATCTGTTCTGCTGTAACTTTAGGGTCATATACATGTATTTCAGCTCTATCCTGCAACAATTCATCTGCCACATACATTGCTGCAGTTTCACGGGTATCGTTGGTATCTTTTTTAAAGGCCCATCCTAAAAAAGCTATTTTCTTACCCGATACTGTATTAAAAAGCGTATCGATAATATTTTTTGCAAAACGGTGTTTTTGATAATCGTTCATTTTTACCACCTGCTGCCAATAATCAGCAACTTCAGGCAAATTAAAATGACGACACAGATACACTAAATTTAAAATATCTTTTTGAAAACAAGAACCACCAAAACCAACAGAAGCTTTTAGGAATTTAGCCCCGATACGGCTGTCCATCCCAATTGCTTTTGCTACCTCATAGACATCAGCACCTGTTTTTTCACATAGTGCAGAAATTGCATTTATGGAAGATACCCGCTGTGCCAAAAATGCATTAGCTGTCAGTTTAGACAACTCTGAAGACCAAACTCTTGTAGTAATAATATTTTCGCGGGGCACCCAGTTGCTGTAAACTTCCACCAAGCTTTCAATGGCATCTAATCCGGCTTTATCGGGAGTCCCTCCAATTAATACTCTATCGGGAGCATGCAAATCTTTTACAGCAGTACCTTCGGCCAGAAACTCGGGATTAGATAAAACCTGAAAATTGACACCATTACCGGTTGCATCCAAAATGGAGCGGATTGCTTGTGCTGTACGAACCGGTAATGTCGATTTTTCCACCACTATTTTATCGTTTTTTGCCACACGGGCAATCTGACGGGCACATAATTCCACAAATTTTAAATCAGCAGCCATTCCTTTTCCAACCCCGTAAGTTTTAGTAGGTGTATTTACCGACATAAAAATCATTTCAGCTTCAGCAATAGCTTTATCCACATCGGTAGAAAAGAAAAGATTACGTCCGCGGGCTTCAGTAACCACTTCTGCTAATCCGGGTTCATAAACAGGCAACTTATCTAAATCAGCATCATTCCAATCGGCAATACGCTGCTCGTTTATATCTACCACTGTAACATTAATATGCGGGCATTTTTGTGCAATTACTGCCATCGTCGGACCACCGACATACCCGGCACCTATGCAGCATATATTTTTAATCATTTTTTTATTCATTCTCTTTTGGTTTTCAATCTTCGCCGCAATATATTTTCCTATTTTACAAAATACCCTCCTGTTTTGAGACTTCCTTCAAATTCTATTCTATTATTATCTTTTAATCGTTCTTTAAGCAAAACAACTATTGTGTAACCAATTTTCCCGATTCGCATCGAATAACACGTGCAGGAAATCGTTCCAACAAATCATATTGATGAGTTGCCATTATCACTGTTTTACCATTTTTACTAATATCAACCAGCAACTGCACCAACTCGTCAGAAGTTTCGGGATCTAGGTTTCCTGTGGGCTCATCAGCAAGAATAATATCGGGCGAATTTAATAACGCACGTGCAATAACAACACGCTGCTGCTCTCCTCCAGAAAGTTGATGCGGCATTTTATAACCCTTATTATCCATTTTAACCTTGTGCAATACCTCTTCAATACGCTTTTCTATTCCCACCTTGTTTTTCCATCCGGTAGCTTTCAGAACAAACTCCAGATTATCGTGTACCGTTCTATCTGTAAGTAATTGAAAATCCTGAAAAACAATACCTATTTTTCTTCGCAAAAAGGGAACCTGCCTTCGTTTTATCTCCGGAAGATAATTTCCTGCAACCATGGCTCCTCCTTTTTTCAGCGGTAAATCAGCATATAATGTTTTCAACAAACTCGATTTACCACTCCCTACTTTCCCTATTAAATAGATAAATTCACCACGATTTATGGATAAATTCACATCTGATAAAACGACATTATCTCCCTGATAAATAGTAGCATTGGTTAAATCCACAATTCTTTCTTCTGACATAACTTTAGGTTTTAATTTCTCAGATAAACGACAAAATTAAAAAAATAAATAACACTTCGTTAAATAAAAAATAAAGAATTACCCATAGAGAAGTAGAAATTATGCCGCATACAAGGATAAATAACTATAAGGCAAGGCATAAAAAAAATGCACATTACAGATTTTCAATGTAGTATGCAAAACCCAAACCAATACTAAGTTTATTGGCAATTAACTGATTTCTTTCTGTTAAATTATCTTATTTATTGTTTTTGATAATTAAACTTTAAAATATCGGCTTCATTTACACGACCTTCATTACTAATAAACATAGTGCCGTCAGGGGCAAAACAAATCCCTTCGGGTTGATTAAAATTTGTACGTTTTAATTTTACAATTGCAAGAATATCACCCTGCGGATTTAACACCAACAACATTTTGCCTACCGATGCCAACACATATAAATTCCTGGTAATGGGATGTATTGCAACTGCCGATGGTTGGAAAATCGCACTTCCTTTTTCAGGATTCACCTTTTCTAATATTCCAGAGGATATTTTATTATAATCAGAAAAAGATAATATTTCGCCTATCCGCTTTTGACTTATCAGATAAGCAGGATCCTCACTCAATTGATAAGTATCTAAACTAAAACGATAGATTGCTCTATTTCCTTTATACTTTTTCTTTTTAGCTGGTTTTCCTTTACAAGCGACCAACAACGAATTGTTAACTTTATCATACCCCAGACCTTCGGTATCGTTACTCGGTTTTAATTTCGTTTTATAGTGCTTTACTTTTATGTCTGGTCTTTTAAAATCCTTTACCTCATAAATATCTCCATTGGAACGCAAAACATACAAAATACTATCGATCCATTCAATTCCTTCATAATCGCCGGCTTTTGCAAATGAATATACGCCAGCTATTTCGCCGCTTTTTATATTGAAATCGAAAACAACACCCTCTTCATCGTTTACGCATAGCAAAGAGGAAGATGAACGATATGTCAACCCCGAAATTTCTTGCAAACGGGGAGCTAATTTGTAACAATAATCAGGTTTTAAAATATCATAAGGAAACTGTCCATAGTCCTCTGAAAGATAAATAAACTGCTCTTTCGACGAATTACAAGCGACTCCAATCAGTAATATAATACAAAATAATACTACTCTTTTTATTTTTCTGATTTCAAGCATATCAATTTTCTAATTCGATTTATTACAATAGCGTTTAATTACATTGTAGGCATCTAATAATCCCAATTCACCGGCTTTACTCAAATCTTCATAGGCTAAATTATTGTTATGAAGAAATAGATATACCAGTCCCCGGTTATAATAAGCTTCTTTAAAATTGGGATCCAACTGTATTGCCCAATCATAATCAACAATAGCTTTTTTGAATTTTTTCGATTTGGCATAGGCATTACCACGGTTATAAATGGCAAACGCAAACTTATCGTTTAGCTGTATAGCTTTAGTATAATCTTTTATGGCACTTGTGTAATCAACAATAGTCTCGCTTTTATACTGTTTATCATTATTTTTCAGACTAATTACCGACTTACTTCCGCTGTCAATCGACTGGATATAATCTGTCATTGCCATTAATGCATTTGCCCGATTAAAATACGCCAAAAATAATTTATTATCTTTTTTTATGGCTTTGGTAAAATCGTTAATGGCATTGTTGTATTTTTTATCGGTTAAATGAAAAGTCCCCCTGCTAAAATAACCATAAGCCTCTGATTGCTGTATTATTTTATCAGCTCGTTTTATTTGGCGGGTTACCACATCTTTGGGGTAACGATAATGATTTTTCGAGATATAAAATGCAGGGTCATAATTTTGTTGCTGATTGTACTGCATAATAGTCGGTTCGTAATATTCCACTCTTCCGGCACGCAAACTATCGATACTCAAAGGTGCTACATGAAAGTTCTTTTCCAATTTGACACGTACCAATTTATCCTGAACACGCCCTTTTATAATCTCTTTGGTAAACGATTGACGAGAACGCAGATCAATCAACTTTTTAAAATTTTCGGTGGTATCCACCAAAGCAGACATTTTCCCACCCGAATTTTTCATCTGCTTATATTTATTGATGATAACCAAAGCTTGATTGCGGTCTTTTAAAGCCTCTTTAGGTTGATTTAATTGCTGTTTTACTGCCGAACGAGCAAGGTAGGCTTTTGCAAAATCGGGATAAATACGAATTGCTTTACTAAAGTCGTTGATAGCTCCGTAATAATCGCCAATATCCATTTTTATATATCCCCGGTTAAAATAAATCAACATATTGTCGGGATTCATTTCTAATACCATATTCAAATCGTTGATGGCAGAATTGTTATCGCCAATTTCTGATTTTAACAAAGCCCGATTGTAATAAGCATAAGCATTATTGGGGTCAATTTCCAAAACCTGATTGTAATCATTCATTGTGGCTTTTAAATTCTTCAATTCATGGTTTGCCAATGCCCGTCCCATAATTATACGAGTATTTTTAGGCTCTATTTTTAGCGCTCTATTATAATCTTCAATGGCAGATTTAAATTGCTTCTGTTTAAAATAAAGATAACCTCTGTTTCCAAAAGCATTGGCAGAAAAATTATTAATTTGAATGGCTTTGTTACAATCATCGATAGCCTCTTTTGTTTTTCCCATATTATCACGCACCAAGGCTCTGTTTAAGAAAGCTCCCATCATATCGGGTTTTTCTTTAATTGCCAGATTGTAATTTTTTTCGGCATCGTTATATTTTTTCAAAGAAGCCAAACTATTAGCCTTCGAAAAATAAATGTCAGCATCGTTTGGTTTCAATTTTAAAGCCTTATTAAAATCGATAAGGGCATCGTTATGTTTTTTTAAAGCCTGATAAGCAACACCGCGATATAGATAGGCAAAAGTATAGTTGGGGTTTAACTCAATGGCTTTATTGTAATCCTCAATGGCTCCGGTGTAATCTTCGAGATGTGATTTTGCCAGCCCCCGAAAAAAATACGGTTCGGGAAGATAGGGTTTTACCCGAATAATATTATTAAACTTTGTGATAGCTTCGGTATAATCATCAAAAAAGATGGCATGTCGTCCTCTATCAAAAATATTATTAGTATTGAGTTGTGCTTGAGAGACATACCCATTTAACATCAATACAATTATTACAATTATTTTACGAAACATACGCTCACTACTTATAAATCAAATATTTTTCTCGAATAATTTTAAAATCATCTAACCCTTTTTGCCAGGTTTTTCTAATTTCTTTTTCTGTTAATCCAGCCTCTATCTGCTTTTGCAATTGATCATTTCCCGCTAATTTTACAAAAAAAGAATTAAAAAAAGGCGTTTTATTCTTTAATTGCCGGTAAGTAGTTATTAAAAACGATAAATCTAATTTTTTGTTGTTTCTGAATTCCGTTTCCTGGATATTTCTAAAATCTTTGCCGTAGCATCTTACTCCTTTAAATTTGGGATTCTTACTTGCTCCTGCAATACTTCGGGGCGTAAAGCTAAAGTCTCCTTTTGGCAGTTTTGGATGTCCAAAACATTGAAAAGGGAAATTGGTTCCTCTTCCGCAACTAACTACAGTTCCTTCAAAAAAGCACAACGAGGGATACAATGTTACGGCTAAAGAGCTAGGCAGATTGGGCGATGGTTTAACAGGCATTTTATAGTTGTCGTTTCTGTTCCAACCAACAATAGGAATGACTTTTAATCTACATTGCACACCATTTTTTAACCACTTCTCCCCGTTTATCATTTGAGCATATTCTCCAATAGTCATGCCATAAACAACCGGAACCGGATGCATTCCTACAAACGATTTATATTTTGGTTGTAAAACAGCACCATCTACAAAATAGCAATTGGGATTCGGCCTATCAAGAACAATCAACGGAATATGCTGTTCGGCACACGCCTCCATTACATAATGCAGGGTAGAAATATAGGTGTAAAAACGTACGCCCACATCCTGCAAATCGAATACCATTAAATCAATATCTTTTAAATCGGCTACCGTAGGTTTTTTATGTTTTCCATACAACGATACAATGGGAATACCTGTTTTAGCATCTTTTCCATCGGCAATTTTTTCTCCGGCATCAGCTTTTCCTCTAAAACCATGCTCAGGACTAAATATTTTTTTGATATTAATAGCATTTGCTAATAAGAAATCCACTAAATGCTCCTTGTTTTTTGCGATAGAAGACGGATTCCCCACAACTCCTACTTTTCTATTTTTGAGCAGATATATATATGCTTTACTATTTTCAGCTCCGGGAATTATTTTAGGCGGATATTTCTGGGCACACGAATAATTTATCAAGACAGAAAAAAAGAGGATAAGTACAAATTTGATATTTTGCATGATGTATTTTGGTTGGTTGAATGGCAAAAATACAAAAAAACGCAAAAAACTCCTATGATTTACAATAATTAGCCTCCGAAAATTAGAAATCCAAAATACTGTAACCATTTCAATAACAAATAAAATTAATATCTTTGTGAAAAAGAAAACGAGAATGTATCACTTCACTGAAAAATATATCAATCCTTTTACCGATTATGGTTTTAAAAAATTATTTGGCGAAGAGCCAAATAAGGATTTGCTGTTGGATTTTTTAAATGAACTTTTAAAAGAAGAGCAAGGCGAAATTAAAAGTTTGACCTATTTAAAAACCGAACAACTTGGGGCTTCCGAAGTCGATAGAAAAGCTATTTTCGATTTATATTGCGAAAATGAACGAGGCGAAAAATTTATTGTAGAATTACAAAAAACGAAGCAAAATTTCTTTAAGGACAAAACGGTTTATTATTCAACTTTTCCCATTCGCAACCAAGCCAAACGTGCCGGCTGGGATTTTAAACTGACTGCAGTTTACACCATTGCTATTTTAGATTTTGTTTTCGATGAAGACAAGAACGAACCCGAAAAATTCAGATATGATGTAAAATTATCGGACATAGACACACATGCTGTTTTCTACGATAAATTAACGTTTATCTATTTAGAAATGCCAAAATTCAACAAAACCATTGATGAATTAGAGAATCGTTTCGACAAATGGCTGTTTATATTACGAAATCTGCATAAATTAGATAGGATCCCCAATAAATTGCGAGAAAAAATTTTCGATAAATTATTTGAAACTGCCGAAATAGCAAAATTTACACCGGAACAAGTTTATCATTATGAAGATAGTTTAAAATATTACCGCGATTTAAAAAATTCATTAGATACCGCCAGAGAAGAAGGAAAAGCAGAAGGAAGAAAAGAGGAAAGAAAAAAAGAAAAAATTAAAATTGCAGAAAAATTATTACCCAACAATATTCCCATTGAAATTATTGTAAAAACAACGGGATTAACCAAAGCAGAAATTAAACGACTAAAATAATTCACTCCATATCTCCATCTCAAAACTATGAACATATTAATAACAGGAAGCAATGGCCAGCTTGGCAGAG
>PDWI01003528.1_pt1 | contig 28304 bp, 34 predicted proteins | sample 1430891 | NCBI WGS metagenome assembly PDWI01 (sample SAMN01162508, study PRJNA174530) | Oral metagenome, whole genome shotgun sequencing project. | biome: Marine environment; feature: Marine mammal; material: Swab sample of the gingival sulcus; isolation source: swab sample of gingival sulcus... | reverse complement strand
GAACTTGGTATGAATATGACTACTGCAGTTAATATGTTTCTTAGAGCAATGATTAGGGAAAACGGAATTCCTTTTGAATTAAAATTAGAAAAGCTTAATAAACTTACTGCTAATGCCATCGAAGAGGGCAGAAAAATAGCCTTAGATAAGGATGTCCCATCCTATAGCAATGTTGAAGAATTAAGGAAAGCTCTAGAAGTATGATATATAAAATAAAATTTACTAGTCAATTTAAAAAGGATTTAAAGAAGGCGAAAAAACAAAATAGACCAATAGATGAGATGTTTAAAGTAATAGATATTTTATCTAGGGGAGAAAAGTTAGATTCAAAATATAGAGACCATGCTTTAAGTGGTAATTATAAGAATGCTAGGGAGTGCCACATACAGCCAGATTGGCTATTAATATATGAATATATTGACTCTGTTTTAATATTATCTCTCAATAGGCTTGGAAGTCATTCGGATTTATTTTAAATGTAATTGATGTTTTATTAGTTTTTTAAGGAGTGTCTTATGCTAAAAGTGGAATTAAGTAGATTTAGGGTCAAAAAGGGTAAAGAGCAAGTAGTTGATGAGTGGCTAGATTTTTTAAACAATGATATAGACGCCAAGGTTGTGATGATACCTAAAAAGATAAGAGAAAGTATGGAGTGATTATAAAGGTTTAAGTTTATGAATAAATCTAGAAAATTTATTGTAATTTTAGCAGTAATTATTTGCCTTAGTTTTGTAATATACCTGCTTAAATTTAAGATAAGAAATGGTGAAGACTTGCTTAGTCTTTATGATATTTCGTTTAATAGAGTAAAAATTTCAAGTTTTGATAGTGAAGATTTTATTGATGTCAGACTAGATGAAACAGAGGCAGAAAGATTTGTAGAAATTCTTAAAAAGGCTGATTTGGAGCAGGTGTATAATATTTTAAATTCATATTCTTATGTGGATAGCAAAACGATGTATCAGCTTAGAGGAGAAAGTAAAAAAGTAAGATATATTTTTAATTTTTACTTCAAAGATGGATATTTCTCAGTTCATAAATTTAAGGGGGATAAAGAACCGAAAGAATATTTGTTTTTAATCGATGAAGATTGTAGCAAAAGGCTTATTGAAGAGTTTGAGTCCTATAAAAAAACTCAATATTAAGCTAGATACTTTTGTTATTTTTATATTATAGTGGTAGAATTGTTTTATTATGAAAAAGAAATATTATGCAGTAAAAAATGGGAAAAAAGTAGGGATATTTGAAACGTGGGATGAGTGCAAAGAGCAGGTAAACGGCTACTCTGGTGCCGAGTATAAAAGTTTTGTAAGCCTTGAGGATGCACAAGCCTTTCTTGGATTAAAGGAAGAAAAAGAGGTAAATCCTAAGGAGATTATTGCTTACGTAGATGGTAGTTATAATGATATTAGTGAGGAGTATGGCGCAGGCGTTGTAATAATGTTTGAGGGCGAAACTACCGAAATGAGCAAAAAGGGTAGCGATAAGGGAATGGCTAGTATGCGAAATGTAGCTGGTGAGATTGTTGGTGCGACCTTAGCCATGGACTGGTGCGAGGAAAATATTGAGTCAGGTGCTGGTTTTATTCTTAGTATTTATTATGACTATACTGGAATAGAAAATTGGGCGTTAGGCAATTGGAAGACTAATAAAGAAGGAACTAGGAAGTATAAGGAGAGGGCTCAGGAGTTTATGAAGGATTATGGGCTTAGATTTGTTAAGGTTAAAGCTCATTCAGGGGATAGGTATAATGATAAAGCTGATCAGCTTGCGAAGCAAGCTGTTGGGATTTAATGATTGACCTTGCTAAAGAGCGATAAACGAACTCAGAAAAAATTATATTTAAGTAAAAAGAGAACCATAAAGCAGGTTCAGTAAGTAGATGTCATTTGTCTTAAATAATCTACTGTGTGAATCTTTGCAGTTCTCAGTTTATATTTTTATTGTTTTTTTATTAATGTCAGGGTGTAGGGAAGTTTGAGTTTGAATACACGAAAGAAATATGAACTCTGCCGAAATCCGATATGCCCAATAGTATAGAGAAATATACTTGTCTTAGAAGTGCTATAGTTAGAATCATATCGGATTTCTAAATATAAATAGTTCTTTGATAACAAAAATTTTCAGAAATTCTGAATCTGAAATCCGATATTATCAATCCGTGAGTATAATCATAACTAAAAAAATTCTAGTAACTGTAGGGAATATCGGATTTCTATTTAGTGTCCTTCCTCGAAATTTTCTGGCGAAAATTTATCCATGGCGATTTGCTTTGCAAAGTATATAAATTGAATATATTAAGTAAGTAAATAGCATATGAGTGCAATGCCAAACTCCTTTCGTGTACGCCCTTTAAAGTTCTTTAAATATTAAGATTAATGTGGGCTTCACTCATTGAGTTTGGTATTCTTCCTCAAAATAGCGTATGAGTGCAATGCCAAACTTCATTCGCTCGCTATGCTCGTTCATCCCCGTTTGGCATTCTTCCTCAAAATAGCGTATGAGTGCAATGCCAAGCCTCATTCACTCGCTATGCTCGTTCATTTGAGTTTGGCATTCATATACATAATAAATAATGTTCAAGAATTTAAAAGAGCAATATATAATTTATAATAAATTTGTAATTTATTTACTTGCTCTTTACATTCTTTCAATTATTTATTATGTGCACTCATACGCTATTCCAAATTTGACAAAAATATAAAAATATAGTTTAATAGAAGAACATAATATATTGTAATATTACGATATAGTGATTAAAAAATAATGATATAAAATTAAGAATATATTAGATAGGAGAAAAGGATGAAGATAGGAATATTAAGAGAACAATCTGAGAATAGGGTTGCCGTAGTTCCTGAGGTTGTTAAAAAATTTTTGAGTTTTGAAGATATTACTTTCGTAGTTGAAAATGATATTTCTGACTTATTTTTGGATACCGAGTATAATGATATAGGTGCAACGCTTGCGGGTAGAGAAGAAATAATATCTACTAGCGATATTCTTTTGATGGTTAATGCGCCATCTATAGAAGATGTTAAGAAGATGAAAAAGGGGTCTGTGAGCATAAGTTTTATGGACCCGTACAATAATAGAGATTTAGTTGAGGCATTTATGGAGGCTGGTGTTAGTGCTATTAGTATGGAGATGATACCTAGAACTACACTTGCACAAAAGATGGATGCTCTCAGTTCGCAGGCATCACTTGCTGGTTATCAAGCGGTTATGTTTGGTGCTAACACATTAGATAAAATTTTTCCTATGATGATGACTCCTGCTGGTACTATAAAACCGTCTAGGGTTTTTGTAATAGGTGCTGGTGTTGCGGGGCTTCAGTCGATAGCTACTGCGAAAAGACTTGGAGCTAGGGTTACAGCCTTTGATACAAGACCGGTAGTTAAAGAACAAGTAGAGTCCCTAGGTGGAAAGTTCTTAGAAATTGACTTAGGAGAAATGGGGCAAACTAAGGATGGATATGCCAAGGCATTAACTGAGGAGCAGTTGGAACTTCAAAGGAAGGCTATGCTCAAAGAGTGTGCAAATAGTGACCTTGTTATTACGACTGCAAAACTTTTTGGAAGAAAAGCGCCAATCATTATAACTAAGGATATGGTTTCTGCAATGAAAAGAGGTTCTGTTATAGTTGACCTCGCTGCAGGTACTGGTGGAAATGTAGAAGGTACGGTAAAGAATGAAATAGTGGATGTAGATGGTGTAAAAATAGTCGGCATTGATAAGTTAGAGGGTATGGTTGCCCTTGATTCTAGCCTTATGTATGCAAATAATTTATACAATCTTTTTGCGCATTTTTATGATAAAGAAACTAAGACTTTCAAATTAGATAGAGAAGATCAGATAATGTCATCAGCATTAATAACTAACGGTGGAGAAATGGTGAATGACAGGATTAAGCAAGTGTGGAGGTAGAAAATGATTAAATTAATATTTATTTTGGTATTGGCATCCTTTTTAGGATTTGAACTTATTTATAAGGTGCCGTCACAACTACATACTCCGCTTATGTCGGGTTCAAATGCGATAAGTGGTATTAGTATAGTTGGAGCTATTTTGTCCCTTACTGGAGTTTTTGTGGTAGAGGGAGCAATGCTTAGGAACGTGCTTGGATTTTTAGCAGTATTTTTTGCAACTATAAATGTTGTAGGTGGATATATGGTAACTAATAGAATGCTTAACATGTTTAAGAAAAAGAAAGTGGAGGTAAATGATGATAGGAAGTAATTTAGTAGAAATTCTTTATATTTTGGCATCTATCCTTTTTATCTTCGGACTTAAGATGTTAGGTAAGGCGGATACTGCGCCAAAAGGAAATATGATAAGTGCCTTAGGTATGTTTATTGCTATAATAACAGCAATTTTAAGCAAAACTAATGTTAACTTTGCATTGATAGCAGTAGCTATTTTATTAGGTTCTATTGTAGGAATTGTTGCTTCAAAACGAGTACAAATGACGGCGATGCCAGAACTTGTTGCCTTGTTTAATGGTTTTGGTGGTCTTGCAAGTTTGCTTGTAGGTTTAGCTGAATATGAAAAATATTATGCTGAAGGCACAGTTGCTAGCCAGTCGTCATTTTCAATGATGATAATTGCATTCACTATAATAGTTGGTGCGATAACCTTTACAGGTTCAATAATAGCTTGGGCGAAACTTGCTAGAAAGATGAGTAGTAAGGCAATTTTATTTACAGGACTAAAAACTTTAAGTATTTTATTAAGTTTAGTAATAGTTTTAACAACAGTGTTCTTTAGTTTTTCGCCAGATTTACTAGGTGGAACAAGTATACTTGTTAAGGCGATTATAATTACAGCTTTAGTTTTTGGTGTGCTATTTGTAATTCCTATCGGTGGTGGAGATATGCCAGTTGTAATATCGTTGCTTAATTCATTTAGTGGAATAGCTGCCCTACTTGCGGGATTTGTAATATATAATGATGTACTTATAGTAGCTGGTGCCTTGGTAGGTTCTAGTGGGCTTATCCTAACAAGTATAATGACTAGGGCGATGAATAGAAATCTAAAAAACGTTTTATTCTCTAGTTTTGCTAAGAAGAAAGAAAGAACAGGGCTTGAGATAGATGGCGAGCCAAATCCAGTAAATGTTGAGGATGCGTACCTAATGCTTGAGGCGGCGGATAGTGTTATGGTGGTTCCGGGTTATGGAATGGCTGTGGCTCAGGCGCAGCACCTAGTTTACGAACTTGCTAAGGAATTAGAAAAGAATGGAACGGAGGTAGATTTTGCTATTCACCCAGTTGCGGGAAGAATGCCAGGTCATATGAATGTGTTATTAGCAGAGGCAAATGTATCTTATGACAAATTAAAAGAAATGGATGATGTAAATCCAATAATGGAAACAGTGGATGTAGCCATAGTAATAGGGGCGAATGACGTAGTAAACCCAGCGGCTAATAAGGACGAGGGTTCACCAATATATGGAATGCCAGTTATAAATGTAGATAAGGCAAGGAATGTAATTGTGTTTAAACGTTCTATGAATACAGGATTTGCGGGAATACAAAATCCGTTGTTCTTTAATGATAATACGAGGATGTTGTTTGGTGATGCTAAGAAGACTGTTGGGGAGTTGGTAGCCCAATTCAAAGAGTAAGGCATTGAAAAACCTTGTTAAATTGCGCCTATCGAGCTTAAAATTGCACTCCCCCCAAGGGTTTGTACGCTTTAGTACTATTCCCTCGGGAGTCGGCAATTTTGCACCCGATATCCATAAATTTACCAAGGTTTTTTATTTTTAATAAGTAAAAAGAATTTAAGTTATAGAAATTATTTTGTTTAAGTGCGGCTTCAGTTTTGTGGATTAAGTAGAGATAAGATTATTTATCTTCATCCTTTTCGCATCCATTTATAACGGTCGTTGGGGTTTTGGGGATAATATAAATGCGAGTGCATTGTTCGTCTGCGTCACTTTGTTCCTTGACTCATAGAGTTTGCAACTCATATATAGCCTTATTTGATTAAAATTATGAAAAAGCAAAATAGCATTTTATTAAATTATGATAATTTTGAATTTGTTTTTTCAGCTCTTAATCAAATAAGGCTATGCACTCGCTGGCTATGTCCTAAAATCCGAGTTCTCGAATTTGCAAGCAAATTCTGCGGCAAATTCACTCCGTGAATATTGCTTTGATATGCCCGACAGTATAGAGAAAGATTTTTGTCTTATAAATACTAAAGTTAGAATCATATCGGATTTCTGTTTACTAAAAGCTTTGTTGAAAATTAATCAACACAACAAAAAAAGTGCTTCCCCAAGCACTTTTTTTACTTTAATGTTAAATGAACCAGCGTCGATAACATATTGAGTATCGCCTTCTGAAATACAACTTACTGGACACTCGCTCTCGCAAGCTCCGCATGAAATACATGCATCACTAATTACATATGCCATAGTACTACCTCCATTAAAAAATATCTTTTATCTACGTTCATAATACAACTTTTTTTTCGCTTTGTAAATAGTTTTTCGAAAGAAACAATGATTATCATTTACACCTGTTGAACCCTATAAATAAGGCGTTTGATAATGTTTATCATCTAGCTTTAAATGTATTTGAGTTTTGTTCGTTTTTCTTGTAATGAAAAGCTAAAAAATAGTAAAATCTTTTGCTTTTACTTGTTGATAAAACGTAAAATTGATATAATTTTTCTAGGAGGTTTAGGATGAATAGAAAAGTTATAATAGATACTGACCCAGGGGTTGATGACGCAATAGCCTTATTGTTGGCTATGAGAGAGGAAAGTATTGATATAAAGGCGATAACAACTGTTGCTGGAAATATACCGGCAGATACTACAAGTCGAAATGCTTTGGATTTAGTTAGTTTGGCAGGTAGGGATATACCAGTTTTTAGGGGCGAAGAAAAACCTCTATATAAAGAACTTGAAACTGCCTCGCACATTCATGGTAAAGATGGAATGGGTCCTGTAAAATTGATAAACTCTAGTCGAAAACTTGAAGATATAGATTCGGTTAGCGCTATTTATAAAATAGCGAAAGAAGAAAATGGTGTTGATATTATATGTGTTGGGCCGCTTACAAACCTTGCAAAATCTCTTCTTAAGCATGAAGATTTAAAAGAATATATAAATTCTGTATATGTAATGGGTGCAGGAAATAAAAAGGGGAATGTAACTAAGCATGCTGAATTTAATGTTTATGCTGACCCAGATGCTGCAAAAATTGTTTTTGAAAGTGGATTGCCAATTTATTTAGCTGGCTTAGAAGTTACTACAAAGACAGTTGTAAAAAATTCTGAGGATTTTTTGCAAATAGGAAATAAGGTTTCGGATATAATAGCTCAGCTTATAGACTACTTTATTGATTTAGACTTTTATCATATAAATTCTGCTGTTATGCACGATGCATTGATAGTGGCTTATTATATAAATGATAAGATAGGTCAAACAAAAAGGTTTAATATAGACGTTGATACATCAGACTCTGAGTTTAGGGGTAAAACTACATATAAAGAAGATGAGGATGGAAATGTAAATGTTATAGTTTCAGCGGACAATGATTTATTTGTGAAAATGCTTCTTGAAAATGCGGCGAAGTATTAGCCGACTTTAGTGTGATTTGAATTTTATATTTCCCAATATTGTCCAAAACTTTGCGAATTAGCTTATTTTATGTTGATTTGCTTGACAAAGATTTAATTGTGTGATAACATCAATTTAGCATAAGAGTGGTCAAAGCCACTCTTATTATTTTGCCAAAAATAAGTAAGGGCGACAGCTCTTAATCAGAAAGGATATTATGTCTGCGAGAACAAAGAAGATTGAGGATAAGGTAAGAGATATCGTATTATCTGTAATACAAGAAGGTGTTGAAATATACCATATTGAATATCTTAAAGAATTTGGAACCTATTATGTTAGGGTTTATATCGATAAGTCAGGAAAAGATGAGTATGTAGGTGTAGAAGATTGTGAAATCTTGAGTAGGAATATGAATGAAGGAATGGATGCGATAGAAAAAGAACTTGCGGAGAACTACATCTTGGAAGTTTGTTCACCAGGTGTTGATAGGGCATTGCATACTGATAAGCATTACGAATCCGCTATCGGAGAAGAAATTGTTGTAAAGACCTTAGTCAAGATTGAAGGTTTGAAGGAACACATCGGAACCTTAGAGGGCTTTGATGAAAAAGTGATTAATATTAAAAATAATGATAAAACATATAGCATTGAAAGAGAAAAAATAACAAAGGCAAATATTTACTTTGCATAGGAGGAGAAAATGAACGCTGAATTTATAGCGGCACTTAAAGAAGTCGAAAAAGAAAAAGGCATTGGAGCAGACATTATTATACAGGCTGTTGAAACTAGCTTAGAAACTGCTTGTAAGGATAACTACGGAAACAATGTGAGTGTAACGGTTACGATAGACCGTGAAACAGGTGACATGAGTACGTTCTTAAACAAGACCGTAGTGGACGAAGTTGAAAATGAAAATACTGAAATCAGCTTGGAAGAAGCGGTAGAAATTAATCCAGATTATCAATTAGAAGATGTGGTTTCAGTAGAAATTTATCCTGAAAACTTTGGTAGAATAGCTGCAACTAAGGCAAAACAAGTAGTTGTTCAAAAGATTCGTGAAGCCGAAAGAGAGATTCTAAAAGATGAATTCCTAGAAAAAGAAAAAGAGTTAATATCTGGAATAGTACAAAGAGAGACTAAAGGAAATATAATCATAAATGTTGGGAAAGTAGATGCGATACTTAAACAAAGAGAGCAAGTTCCAGGTGAAAGATATAGGGTTAATGACAGAATAAAAGTTTTTGTTACCAAGGTGGTAGATGCGACTTCTGGACCTAAGGTATACGTTTCAAGAACTCATCCTGATTTAGTTAGAAGACTGTTTGAGCAAGAGGTTCCAGAGGTATTTGATGGAGTTGTTGAAATCAAATCAATAAGTAGAGAAGCAGGTTCAAGAACGAAGATAGCAGTACACTCAAACAATCCAGATGTAGATCCTATTGGTGCTTGTGTAGGTCAAAATGGGGCGAGAGTAAATATAATAGGAGATAATCTTCAAGGTGAAAAAATAGATATTATTCCTTGGAGCGAGAATTCAGCAGAGTTTATTTCTGCGGCGTTAAGTCCTTCAAAGGTAGTAAAGGTTCAAGTTGATGAAGAGGACAAGAGCGCTAAAGTAGTTGTTCCTGACTATCAATTATCACTAGCTATTGGTAAAGATGGACAAAATGCAAGGCTTGCAGCAAGACTTACTGGATATAGAATAGATATTAGAAACGAAACTAAAGCTAAAGAAACAAACTTCATAGAGGAAAGTGGAATTAGTGAAAACCCATTCGAAGAATTCTTATCACATGCGGACTTTGATTTTGAAGAGGTAGATGCAGATGTTTTAGAGGAAGCGACAGTTGACAGCATGAGTGAAAGCGATGAGCAAGATATCGTAAACGCTTTGGAAGAGTTATTAGAAGAGATGGATGATAGTACAGAAGATGCTGTTTTTGAAGAAGTAGTGGCTGAGAACTTAGAAGAAGAACTTGAAGCTGAAAAAACAGATGAGGAAAAATAATGGCGAAAAAGATACCGATGAGGAAATGTGTTGCTTGCAATGAAATGAAGCCTAAGGCAGAACTTATTAGGGTTGTCAGAGTGGATGAAAATAATTATGAGATAGACCGAAGTGGTAAAAAAAATGGACGAGGAGCTTATCTTTGCAATAGTAAAGAATGTTTTGCGAAAGCAAAGAAAAGCAGAGCGTTTGAAAGGTCTTTTTCGAGTAAGATTTCAGAAAAAGTGTATCTTAAGTTAGAGGAAAAATTAGATGAATGAAGATAGAATTTATTCGTTGATTGCTATTGCAAATAAGGCGGGCTTTGTGGTTTATGGTGAGTTTAAATGCTTAGAAAAAATCAGAGAAGGCAAAGGTGAACTAATAGTTGTCGCTGAGGATTCAGGTAAGAATTGCAAAAAGAAATTTACTAATAAATCCGAGTATTACAAGCTTGACTATTTAGAGTTTGGAAGCAAGGAAAACTTAGGTAAAATTATCGGTAAAGATGCAAAATCTGTAATTGTTATAAGTGATGAAGGATTGAAAAATGAAATATTAAGAATGATTTAGAAAAGATAGAGGAGGTATGTAATGACGAATATTAGCGTTGAAAAGTTAGCGAAAGAGTTACATATGAAAACGGAAACTCTAATGGGCTTCCTAAAAAAGATGAAGATTAATGTAGATAAAAATGGCGACATCACAGAAGTAGATTATAAAAAAGTGGTAAAGTTTTATAATGATGCCGTAAAAAAAGTACACAATAAGGGAGCAAAGACTACTAAGACTACTAAGACTACTACTAAAAAGACTGTTGCTAAGAAAAGTGTTGGAAACGAGAGAGCAGCTAAAAGAGCTGAGGAGTATCGCAAAAAGCAAGAAGAACTTGAAAAGCTAAATAAGAGTAAGCAGACCAAATCTATTGACGAAAGTGCCTTAATTAAAGCTAGAAAAGAAGAAGAGGCTAGAAAGAAAGAAGAAGCTAAGCGTAAAGCTGAAGAGGAAAAGCGTAGAGCAGAAGCTAAGAAGCGAGAAGAAGAAAAACGCAAGGCAGAGGCTAAGAAAAGAGAAGAGGAAAATAAAAAGGCTCAGAAAGCCAAGGAAGATGCTCTTGAAAAATTAAAAGCTGAAGAGGAAAAGGCTAAGAAACGCAAGCAAGAAAAGAAAGAAGAAGCTAAGCGTAAGAAGGAAGAGAAAAAGTCTAAGAAAGAGGCTAAGAAAGAAGATACGGCTAAGAAGAAGCCTGAGGTGCCTGTTCAAAAGACTAATAAAAAGAAAAATAAGAAGCAAGAAGAAGTTAAAGAAGAAAAAGAATTTATTGTAATTCCTGAAAGTGTAATGATTTCAGTTCTTGCTGATAAGTTAGATGTCCAAGTTTCTGATATAGTAAAATATGTTATGAATCAGGGAATTATGGCTACTGCCAACGAGGAAATACCTTTTGAATTGGCAGAAGAAATTGCTTTAGAATATGATATTTTGGCTGAAAAGGAAAAGGTTGAAGATATAATTGAATCATTCTTTGAGGACGAGGAAGATGATGAAAAAGATTTGGTCAGCCGTTCACCAGTCGTTGTTGTAATGGGACACGTTGACCACGGTAAGACATCACTTCTTGATGCTATTCGTGAGAGTAATGTTACAGCTAAAGAGCATGGTGGTATAACGCAGCACATAGGTGCATCTGTTGTTAAGACTGATTCAGGAAAGACAATAACCTTCCTTGATACACCAGGGCACGAGGCGTTTACAGCTATGAGACTTCGTGGTGCAATGGCTACAGATATAGCTATCTTGGTTGTTGCCGCAGATGACGGTGTTATGCCACAGACTGTAGAGGCGATTAACCATGCTAAGGCGGCGGGAGTTCAACTTATTGTAGCGGTTAATAAGATTGATAAAGCAGGAGCAAACCCTGATAGAGTTATGCAGGAGCTAGTTGAGTATGAATTAGTACCTGAAGAGTGGGGTGGAGATACCATTTGTGTTAAGGTTAGTGCTATTGAAAGAACTGGACTTGATGACCTTCTTGAAATGATTAACCTTGTAGCGGATGTAGAAGATTATAAGGCGAACCCAAATAGAGAAGCTCGTGGTATTATAATAGAGGCTCAACTTGATAAGGGTCGTGGACCTGTTGCGACAGTTCTTGTTCAAAACGGTACGCTTAAAGTCGGTGATAGTATAGTTGTTGGTGAGTGTTACGGTAGAATAAGAGCAATGGTTGATGATAAGGGTCACAGGGTTAAGAGTGCAGGACCATCTACACCTGTTGAGATACTAGGGCTTAGTGATGTTCCAGTTGCTGGTGACGCTTTCCGTATAACTAAGAATGATAAAGAAGCAAGACAAATAGCTGAAAAAGTTATGTCTAGCAATAGAGAAAAGATGATTCAAACTACACCTAGCAAGGTTACTCTTGATGACCTTTTCCATCAGATTCAAGTTGGTGAAATTAAGGAATTAAATATCATAGTTAAGGCAGATACTCAAGGTTCTGTTGAGGCTGTGAAACAAAGTTTAGTTAAACTTTCAAACAATGAAGTAATGATTAAGATAATTCATGGTGGTGTTGGAGCTATTACTGAAAGCGACGTAATGCTTGCAAGTGCGTCAAATGCTATCATTATAGGATTCAATGTTAGACCTGATAATATGGCAAAGGCTGCTTCTAAGAGAGAGTCTATTGACTTAAGACTTTATAGAGTTATTTATAACGCTATCGAAGATATTGAAGCTGCGATGAAGGGTATGCTTGACCCAGTATATGAAGAAAAAGTTTTAGGACATATCGAAGTAAGACAGATTTTCAAAGTTTCTGGTATTGGAACTATTGGAGGAGGATATGTTTTAGATGGTAAGATTAAGAGAAGTTCACAGGTAAGACTTAATAGGGATAATGTAGTAATTTATGAAGGTGAATTGGCTAGTTTAAAGCGTTTTAAAGATGACGTAAAAGAAGTTGTTCAAGGTTATGAATGTGGAGTTATGCTTGATAAATTCAACGATATTAAAGAGGGAGATGTTGTCGAAGCCTTTGAAATGGTTGAAATAGAAAGATAAGGTAATATATGAGAAAAAACTCAACTAGGATGATAAGAATAAATCAAGAAATCTTGCAAGACCTTAGTGTAATAATAAGGCAAGATTTAAAGGACCCAAGGATTAGTCCGCTGACTACTGTAGTAAAGGTGGACACTACTCCTGACCTTAAATATTGTAAGGTTGCGATAAGTGTTTATGGTGATGAAAAGGCGAAAAAGGACACGATGGAAGGTCTTAAAAATAGTGCTGGTCACATAAGGACTGAGCTTGCTCACAGAGGCAATTTAAGAAATACACCAAAGTTATCTTTTGTTTTAGATGATTCTATTGAATATGCACAAAAAATATCATCATTGATAGATAGTGTGGTTGATAAAGATGAAGATTAGTGAGTTAATAAAAAAAGCTAAAGAATTTAATTCAGTTTACATTACAGGTCATGTAAATCCTGATGGAGATTGTGTTGGAGCGACTTTAGCTTTAGCTTTGTTGTTCAAAAATGCAGGAATAAAAAGTAAGGTTTATTTGACTGAAATAGTAGATACATATTCTTATATCGGTGCGGATGATTTTATTACTACTGAGGCGCCAAGGGAATGTGATTTGCTTATTCTTTTAGATGTGAGTGCATTTGATAGAATAGGCAAGATAGGAAAACTTGCGGATAGTGCATATACTGTTATAATTGATCACCACATAAATGATAATCCAAAGGGAAATGAAAATTACATTGATTCGGGGATGAGTAGTGCCTGTGAATTTTTGTATAGTATGATAGATGATTTTTCGTTAGTTGATAAACAGATTGCAACTTCTTTATACACTGGTATGGTTTATGATACTGCTGCGTTTAAACATTCTAATACTAAGAAGTCGACGCTTATGGCTTGTGCCAATTTGCTTGACTATGGTGTAGATTCAGAGTTTGTTGTAAACAAGGTTATGTATGAAAAACCTTTCCTTAGTTTTAAAGCTGAAAGCATTGCTTTTGAAAGGTTATACTTAACTTTGAATGAGCAGATAGCAGTAACTTACCTTTTGTTTGAAGACTTTAAAAAACACAAATTAAAGAAAGAGCATACCGAGAGAATAGTTAATTATATTAGTGATATAAAGGGAATTAAGGGTGCGATTTTTCTCTATCCAGTTAGTAGGGATATGTATAAGGTGAGTCTGCGTTCCAAAGGATATGTGAATATGAGTGAGGTAGCTTCTGTATTTGGTGGCGGTGGTCACAAGAACGCATCTGGAGCGAGTATAGTTGGAAATTTAGACAAATGTATTGAAGACGTTTTAGATGAAATAAGAGTACAATTAAATTAGTCTGCAATTAGGAAGTAAAGAAAAGTAATGATAAATGGCATTATAAATATAAATAAAGATAAGGATATGACCTCGCATGATGTTGTAAATATAGTCAGGAGGAAATTATCTATAAAAAAGGTAGGTCATACGGGTACCTTAGACCCTATGGCGACTGGGGTCTTGCCGATATGTATAGGTAAGGCTACAAAACTTGCTTCAATAATTACTGATGGAAATAAGTGTTATTCAGTAAGTATGAGACTTGGCTTTGCAACTGATACTTATGATATAAGTGGAGAGATTACAGATACTAGCGATGTTGAGGTTTCTGATAAAGAAATTATTGAAGCTACGAAGAGCTTTCTTGGTGAGATAATGCAAACTCCGCCGATGTATAGTGCGATAAAAGTAGACGGGAAAAAGCTATACGAACTAGCTAGACAGGGCAAGGTTGTAGAGAGAAAACAACGAAAGATAAACATTTTCTCTATTGAGGATATTAAGGTAGATGGTAAAGACGTAAGTTTTGTTGTGTATTGCTCTAAAGGAACATATGTAAGAAGTTTGGTATATGATATAGGTCAAAAACTCGGAACTTTTGCTACAATGACAGAACTTTGTAGGTTATCTTCAGGTGATTATGATTTAGATACAGCTATTTCAGTAGATGATTTTAAAAATTCAAGTATAGAAGATATTGAATGCAGGGTTCAGAGTTTAGAGGAATATTTTGCTGACTTAGAGAAAATTATTGTTCCAGAAAAGTTAAATAAATACCTTTATAATGGCAATAAGATAGGATATAAAAATTTGATTTCAGATAGTCAGTATAATCTTTATAGCAAGTATGACGAATATATGGGCGTCTATGTTTATAAGGATGGGTTCTTACATCCTAAGTATTTTTGGGGATTTAGAGAAGAGTAAGATGTATTTAAGCAATTTAGAGGATAAGACACAATTTAATAATTCGGTAGTTATTTTGGGGAACTTTGATGGTCTTCATAAAGGTCATGAAAAGCTTATTAAGAAGGCGTTTGAGATAAAAAATAAAAAGGGCGGCAAAGTAGTTTTATTTACTTTTTACCCGCATCCCCTAGAGTTGATTAAAGGTGAGAAGGTAAAGAATCTTATCTTTGATAGAAATGAAAAATTTCATATTGCGAGTAGCTATGATATAGATGTTTTATTTGAATATGCTTCTACTAAGCAGAATTTAAAGATGGAAGCTGAGGAATTTGTAAAAAGGGTACTAGTTGATAAGTTAGATGTAGGTGTGGTAGTCGTTGGAGAGGATTTTCGTTTTGCTCGTAATAGGAGTGGAAATGTTGAAATTCTAAGGGATTTGAGTTCTAAATATGGATACGACGTAGAGATTATAGACCAGCTAGAAATTGATGGTGAGGTCGTAAGTAGTACCTTGCTTAGAGATTGCGTTCTTGCTAATGATTTTTTCAAGTTTAAAAAGTTTAGCGGGAGAGAATATTTTATTATGGGCGAGGTAGTTCATGGGAAGGCTATTGGTAGAACTTTGGGCTATCCTACTGCTAATATCTCTGTAGATGAGAGAAAGTTACCATTAAATAAGGGAGTTTATGCGAGTAGAACATATGTGGATGACAGAGTTTATGACAGTGTATCTTTCGTAGGAAATAGTCTTGGTGACAAGAGCAAAGTTCAGTTTGAAACTTTTATTTTTGATTTCAATGAGATGATTTATGGGAAAGAGATAAAGGTTGAGATGGTTGATTTTATACGAGGTCAGAAGGAAATTCATTCGACTATAGAGTTAAAAGAGATAATAAAGGATGATATCGACAAGGCTAAGAGAGTGCTTTAGTAAAAAAAGCCTTATACAAGGTGTTTATAAGACATTAATTAATAAAATATTTATAGTAAATATTTATAAATAGTGGTATAATTACTTAATTGTGGATAACACTTGGAAAGCGATTGATGTTAAGGGTTTTCAAGTGATTATAAATTGATAAATTTTAAAAGAAATAAGAATATTATATATTTCTAAGGAGGAAATAAAAAATGATTACAAACGTTGAAAAGCTTGAAGGTGGTTTAGCGAAGATTACCATCGAGGCAGAGGCAAAAAAGTTTGAAGATGCAATACAAAAGGTGTATTTAAAGAATAAGAAACACATTAGTATTCCTGGATTTAGAAAAGGTAAAGTTCCTAGGGCTATGATTGAAAATGCTTATGGAAAAGAGATTTTCTATGAAGAAGCAGCAAATGAGCTTATTCCAGAGGCATATGTTGAGAGTTTAGAAGATAGCGATTTAGATATTGTTTCTAAGCCTACTATTGATGTAGTTCAAATTGAAAAGGGTAAGGCGTTTATATTTACAGCTGAGGTTGCTCTTAAGCCAGAACTTACTTTGGGTCTATACAAAGGAATCGAAGTAGAGCTTGGTGATGCTACTGTTTCTGATGAAGACGTAGAAAACGAGATTAAGGAAGTTGCAGAGAAGAATAGTAGACTTGTAGATGTTACAGACAGAGCTGTTGAAGATGGTGACCAAGTAAATATTGATTTCGAAGGTTTTGTTGATGGAGTGGCTTTTGAAGGCGGAAAAGCAGAATCTTATGAATTAGAAATCGGAAGTCATTCATTTATTGATACTTTCGAAGAGCAATTAGTTGGAAAAAACATCGGTGAAGAATTAGAAGTTAATGTTACTTTCCCAGAAGCATATGGACAAGAAACATTAGCCGGAAAAGAAGCTATGTTCAAAGTTAAAATTAACGGAATTAAGTTTAAAGAACTTCCAGAAATAGATGATGAATTCGCTGATGATGTATCTGACTTTGAAACTTTAGCAGAGTACAAAGAAGACATCAGAAAAAATCTTACAGAAAAAAAAGAGCATTCTAGAAAGCATGAAAAAGAAGATAAAGTAATCGAAAAGGTTGTTGAATTATCAACAGTAGAACTTCCTGAGCCAATGGTTGAGTTTGAGAGTGAGAACATGGCTGAAGAATTTGAGCATCGTTTACAAGCTCAAGGATTATCACTAGAGCAATATGTTCAATTTACTGGTGGAAACATGGCTACTTTCATGGCTGGACTTAAAGACCAAGCTACTCAAAGAATTAAAACAAGACTTGCTTTAGAAGAGATTGCTAAGGCAGAAGCTATTGAAATTAGCGAGGAAGAACTTGATGAGCAAATAGCTGAAATGGCTAAGGCTTATGGACTTGAGCCTGAAAAGGTTAAAGAGGACTTAGGAGAAGCTCAAAAAGAACAAATTAAGCAAGACTTACTTAAAAAGAAAGCAGTAGAACTTATCGTTGCTGAAGCAGTAGAATTGTAATAAAAGGAGAAAGATATGAGTTTAGTACCTTATGTAGTGGAACAAACTAGCCGTGGTGAACGTTCTTATGATATTTTTAGTAGACTTTTAAAGGATAGAATAATATTTTTATCTGATGAAGTAAATGATGTGACAGCTAGTTTAATAGTGGCTCAAATGTTGTTTTTAGAAGCAGAAGATCCAGATAAGGATATTCACTTTTATATCAATAGTCCAGGTGGTTCTATAACTTCTGGTTTTGCCATTTATGATACTATGCAACTCATTAAACCTGATGTATCTACTATTTGTGTAGGTATGGCAGCGTCTATGGGAGCCTTCCTTTTATCTGGTGGTGCTAAGGGCAAAAGATTTGCACTTCCAAATGCGGAAGTTATGATACACCAACCGCTAGGTGGAACTCGTGGTCAGGCGACAGATATTGCTATTCATGCTGAGAGGATAATAGCGATGAAGAAGAAATTAAACGAAATTCTTAGTGAAAATACAGGTCAAAAACTTGCAAAGGTAGAGGCTGATACTGAGAGAGATAATTTCTTGACAGCACAGGAAGCTGTAGATTATGGTCTTGTAGACAAGATAATAGAAAAGAGGGATTAAATAATATGTCGAGTAGATTTGATGAAAAAAAAGCACTAAGGTGTTCATTTTGCAATAAATCTCAAGAGCAAGTAAGGAAGCTTATCGCGGGGCCAAGTGTATACATTTGCGATGAATGTATATCACTTTGCTCAGATATTATAGCAGATGAGTTTGAAGCGGAATTATTAAATAATTACGGAGACTCACTACCAAAGCCTAAGGAAATAAAGGAATTTTTGGACGATTATGTAATATCTCAAGATAAGGCGAAAAAAGCCTTGGCAGTAGCGGTTTATAACCATTATAAGAGGCTTAAAAAAACATCGGAATCAGAAGTTGAACTTGCCAAGAGTAATATTTTGTTTGTTGGACCAACTGGGGTTGGTAAGACTCTTATGGCACAAACTTTGGCGAAGATATTAAATGTACCTTTTACTATAGCCGATGCTACTTCTTTGACAGAGGCAGGATATGTTGGTGAGGATGTTGAGAATATTCTCTTAAAACTTATTCAAGTGGCAGATTATGACATTGAGAGAGCTCAACAGGGTATTATTTATATAGACGAGATAGATAAGATAGCAAGGAAGTCCGACAATCCATCAATAACTCGTGATGTTAGTGGTGAGGGAGTTCAGCAGGCGTTGTTGAAAATTCTCGAAGGTACAGTTGCTTCAGTTCCACCGCAAGGAGGAAGGAAGCATCCACACCAAGAATTTTTGCAAATAGATACAACTAATATTTTATTTATTTGTGCAGGTGCATTTAATGGGCTTGATAAAATAATAGCTAACAGGGTAGGTAAGAGTGGCATTGGTTTTGGTGCTGAGATTAAGAGCAAGAGCAGTGCTAAGGATAGTGCACCATTTGAAAATCTTAGACCTGAGGATTTATTAAAATATGGACTTATACCTGAGTTTATAGGTAGGGTTCCAGTAAGTGTTACTCTAGAAAATTTAGATGAAAAAGATTTAATTAGAGTCTTGAAAGAGCCTAAAAACTCTTTGGTTAAGCAGTATCAAGAGTTATTCAAATTAGATGAAGTTGAACTTGAGTTTGAGGATGATGCTTTGTTTGCAGCAGCAAAAAAAGCTATTGAAAGAAAGACTGGAGCAAGAGGACTTCGTGCTATATTTGAAGAAGTAATGCTGGATATTATGTTTGAAATACCAAGTGATGACAAGGTTTCAAAGGTAATAATTACAGCTGAGTGTGTAAATGGCGAAAAAGGCCCTAAGGTGGTTACAAATGAAAAAGTTGCATCTATTAAGGGTAAGACTAATAAGCGTAAAAAAGTAAAAAGTGAAGATGAAACAGCGTAATGAATATAAATAATGTAAATCTTGAGAGCGTCGGAGTGCAGTTTTCTCAGTATCCCACTACGGGACTACCTGAGATTGCTTTGCTTGGGCGCTCAAATGTAGGGAAATCTTCCCTTATAAACAATTTTTTAAATAGAAAAAAATTAGCACGTACATCAGCTAATCCAGGAAAGACAAGAACAATTAACTTTTATAATGTGGATGAGTGTATGTACCTTGTTGACTTGCCAGGGTATGGCTATGCAAAAACTTCTAAGTATAATCGTAAAGCGTTTCGAAAGATGTTAATGGACTATATTTTTGATAGAGAAACTCTTGCTATGGCGATTTTACTTATAGATAGTAGGCATAAGCCAACAGCTTTAGATGTCGAGATGTTTAACATTCTTATGAAGGCACAGATGCCACCGCTTATAATTGCGACTAAGACTGATAAGTTGAACGCAAAAGAAAAAAAGAAGGTAGATGATAGGATACTTGATACCCTTGACACCGACCTTTCTTTGCCAATAATTCATTATTCTACTGCTACGAATGCGGGCAGAGATAAGTTAATCGCTGAGATTACTTCCTATATCGACTCACTTTCCGAGTAGAGTATTGTATATGAGCTCATAAATTTTTTGGTTTTTAAGCTCCCACCTATTGCACATATCCATAGCTAGATCTTTGCTTGGTGCAGTAAGTTTAATGTTTATGATGGTTTCTCCATGCTCCATTGCACTGAGAGATACCTCATAATCATCATTTTCTCTAGATTTAATATCTGTTAAAATATCATAGTTTTTAGCGCTGCCAAGAACATTGGTAATATAATTATCTATTTCTTTTACAGTGCTAGAAGGAATTTGAGTAAATAGTATTTCAAGTGCTTCTTCTCCTTTTTCGGAAATGAAGTAAAGAGATTTGCTATCTACTTTTTTTACGTATATGTAATTAATTCTTTCGAGGTCATCTAAATGAGATTGTAAAGTAAAATAATCTATATAACTACCAGTCACGAAAAAATCACAAAGCCCAGTATTAGTAACAAAGTATTTTACACCATTTATCATGTATAGTAAGGATAATTTATCTATGCTTACTTCGAATTGTTCTATTGACATATAGTTCTCCAATCATATTTATAAAATATTTATCGGTTGATTAAGTTAGGCAATTAATCTAAAGCCATATTAATTATAATGTATTTTAACATAGTTTTATTTTTTTTCAATTTATTTTTTATTAAAAAATAAAGATAAATGAATTTTTGGAAATATTTTAAATGGACATAGTTTAAGTGTAGGGATGAAGAAATCCGATATTAACAGTACGGTAGTGATTCTAAGTCAAAAGTGTATATAAATACTAAAGGGAATATCGGATTTCAGAATGTTAAAAAAGAAGATAAATATTTATAAGAAAACTAACGAAATCCGATATTAACAGTACGGTAGTGTGGTTCTAAGTCAAAAGTGTATATAATTGCTAAAGGGAATATCGGATTTCAGACAACATAATTTAAAGTAAGAAAAAACTTTTTTTATTCTTCACTTTATTTTGTATACAAAGTGTACGATATAAAATGTAGAAACTCATTTGGAGGATAAATAATGATTTTTGTTACTAAATTAAGTGGTGATAAATACTTGCTTAATCATAGATTGATTGAGAAGGCACAAGCAAAGCCTGATACTACTTTGACTATGACGAGTGGTAAAAAAGTAATAATTAAGGAAAGTTTGGAAGAGTTATATGATATAGTTTTAGCTTATGACAAAAAGGTTCAGAGCTTTGAGAATATTATCGAGGATAAGGAGTAATTTATGGATATTGCTACTATATTGGGCATAGTGCTAGGATTCGCCTTTTTTGTAATATCAGTTATATTAGGTAATGGTGTAAAAGGACTTGAGGCGTTTTGGGATGCACCATCAGTAATGATTACGGTTGGTGGAGCTATAGCTTCGGTAATGATTATTCATCCTATGGATAAATTTATAAATTCCTTAAAAGCAGTAAAGGCAGTGTTTAAGAACCAAGCTGTTGATGAAACTGGTGCGATTACAAAAATAATAGAATTATCAAATGTTGCAAGAAAAGAAGGTCTGCTTGCACTCGAAGAGGCTACGGAGTCCATTGAAGACTCATTTTTGAAAAAAGGAATTATGTTAGTCGTAGACGGAACAGAGCCAGAGTTAGTAAGGAATATATTAGAAACTGAGATTATAGCCATAGAAGGTAGACATAAGGAAGTAATTAACTTTTGGGAAAAGTTTGCAGAAATGACACCGGCTTGGGGAATGATAGGGACACTTATCGGACTTGTAAATATGCTTGGAAATTTAACTGACCCCAATTCTATCGGGCCAGCGATGGCGATTGCCTTACTTACAACTATGTATGGTTCAATGGTTGCCAACTTATTGGCTGCTCCTTTTGCAGCTAAGCTTACTATACGTTCAGGTCAGGAAATGGTATTAAAAGAGATAATAGTTGAGGGACTATTATCAATACAGGCAGGGGAGAATCCTAGAGTTATAGAGGAAAAACTCAAAAGCTTCTTATCACCTGCATTAAGAAAGGCTATAAGTAGCGATGAGGAATAATTATGGCAAAGAAGAAACAAGAGGAAGTTAAACAAGGATTACCCGCATGGATGGGCACATATGGTGATATGGTAACGTTATTGCTTTGCTTTTTCGTGTTACTATTTTCGATGTCGAGTGTAGATGCCCAAAAATTTAAAGAAGCTTTGGCGCCCTTTAGCGATAGGATGGATGTTTTACCTGGAGGTGCAGTTCTCACAGAAGGTGACAGTGTAAATGACGGTGTCAACCAAATGGATGATATCCAAAGTATTCTTGATAAGGCTGTTCTTAGGAAAATTGAGGAGCTAAATAAGAATAATTATAACAGTACGAAAAAACAAGATAAGCTTTTTCCTAGCGATATGAAAGATTTGGATAAAGCTTTGGCAGAATCTAAAAAAGTTTATACTAAAGTAGATAAATATCTTGAGGATATTGGGGTAAGAGAAAATGTAAAAATGGACTATTCCCTAAACTATGTAAAACTTACGCTACCCGGTGAAACCTTATTCGATTCAGGTAAGTCTGAAATAAAAGAAGGTGGTTATGAGTTTATAGACAAGATGGCAGAGGTTCTTAAAAAAGAAGAGTTTGAAAACTTTTCTATACAGATAGAGGGTCATACGGATAATGTCCCGATACATACTGCACGATTTAAAAGTAACTGGGAATTATCGGCAGCTAGGGCGATATCTGTAGGTAAATATATAATTGAAAATAATGGTATAAGTGAAAGTAAACTTGCATGTACGGGATACGGCGAGTATAGACCTATTGCTCCAAATGATACAGCAGAAAATAGAGCTAAAAATCGTAGAGTTGAAGTTAAGCTTATATTAAGGTCTTTAGAAATACATGCAGATGATTGTGTCAAATAAGAATATATTGCAAAATAAAGGTATTTTAGTACAAAAATAAATCTAATTATAGTATAATACAGAAAGGAAGTAATATGGCTGATAAAAAAGAGGCGGCTAAAGATAATAAGGAAAAAAAGGCTAAGAAATCCCTTCCGTTAATGTCGATAGTCACAGTAGTGCTTGTCGTTGTAACTTTGGGTATTTCAGTTTTTTCTTTGCTAACTGTAAAAAAGGTAGCGACAACCTTAGATCTTATGTATAAGGGGGTTGAGGTAGAGAAAACAGAGATGGGCGAAGTACCCCTAGATGAAATAGAAATAATTAAATTTAAAAATAAGTTTATACTATCGTATCCAGATCCAGAAGATGGTTCGATGTATAACATAGTAGTTGAGATTAGCTATGGTGTAAGAAATAATGATGATTATGCCGATGAATATTCGAAAATCAAGACTACTTTTGAGAATAAAGAAGATATTGTTAGAGATGGTATGGAATCTTTGCTAAAAGGAAAGAGCTATACTGATTTTGGTGACAATGAAAAGATAGTTGCTTTAAAAGAAGAATTAAAGGAGTATTTGAATCTTAGATTTGGTAGCACAGCAGTAGTGGATGTTTATTTCAACAATATGCTTAGTTCTCATAGATAAAAGTAAACTTAAAATAGCAAAGAAGAAGTTGAAGGTGAGATATGAGTGATATATTATCCCAAAACGAAATAGACGATTTACTGAGTGCCTTAAACACAGGCGAATTAACGGCGGAAGAAGTTAAGAATGATAATAGTGAGCAAAAAGTTAAAGAATATGATTTTACTAGACCTGCTAAGTTTGCCAAGGAGCATCTTAGAACTTTAGAGGTAATATTTGAACACTTTTCTAGGCTTGTTTCTTCGACCATGCCAGCATATGTTAGAACTAGCGTTAATGCAGCGGTTGTAAGCTCTGAAACTGTTTCGTTTATGGAATTTTCAAATTCACTTTCAGAACCAGTACTTCTTTCGATATTTGAATTATACCCCTTAAAAGGGAACTTAATGTTTGAAATGAGCACTAAGTTAGGATTTGAAATAGTAAATAGGCAGTTGGGGGGTAGACATTTTTCGGGAGAGAATGATAGACCTTTTTCGGATATAGAATTATCTATTTTAGATAATATAGTCAGGCTCTTATTATCTATGATGATAGACCCTTTTGAAAATGTTTTAGAAGTAGAACCAGAATTGCTAAGGCTTGAAACTAATCCTCAGTTTGCACAAGTAATATCACCAACTGAAATAGTTGCACTTATTACATTGACTTTGTCGGTTGGTGATACAGAAGGACTCATAAATATAGTTTTACCTCATAACACTTTGGAACCGATTTTAGAAAATTTGAATACTAAATCTTGGTTTGCAATGGCGAGAGAACAGGACGATGAGATATATAAAGATATAATAGAAAAGAGGCTTGCTACTTCTTTGGTGCCTGTAAAAGCCATACTTGGAACAGGCACGATTTCAGTAAATGATTTTATTGGATTAAGAGTGGGAGATATTATTAAGTTAAACAGCAAAATAACCGATGATATTATAGTGCAAGTTGGAAACTTAGATAAATTTAAATCAAAACCGGGACTTTTAGATGGTAAAAATTCAGTTAGAGTAACATCGGTTATAGGGAAGGAGGAGTGATATGAGTGATATGTTATCTCAAGATGAGATTAATGCTCTCCTTAAAGGAATGAGTGAGGAAGAACAAGATATTACTTCGGATAAAGAGAAAGAATTGGAACAAAAAAATGATAAAATTTCTAAAAAAGAAATAGATGCGGTTGGTGAAATATCAAATATTTCTATGGGAACTGCAGCGACAACTCTTTATGCATTACTCGGACAGAAAGTAAATATTACGACTCCAGAAGTATCAGTTTCTTCTTGGGAAGAGTTAACGGAAAAATATGAAAAACCGTTGGTTGCTGTTCAGATAGTCTATAAAGAGGGACTTGATGGCGATAATATATTATTTTTGCAAGAAGAGGATGTAAAGATAATTACAAACCTTATGATGGGTGGGGATGGAACGAATATAGACGAAGAACTCAATGAGATGCACCTTAGTGCAATAAGTGAGGCGATGAATCAAATGGTCGGCTCATCATCAACGTCTTTGTCGCAGATGTTCGATAAAAAGATAGATATTGCTCCTCCTGAAAGCAAGAGGGTTTTAGTGAGCGATGCTTCGCCGAGTAATTATCCAGCTGAGTTCTTAAATGGTGAGTTCATTAAGGTTTCGTTTAGGCTCAAAATTGGAGAATTGATTGATAGTGAGCTGATTCAACTTTATCCATTTTCATTTTTGGATGAAATAACGGAAAACTTCGCGCATTATAGTGAGGCGCATAAAGAAGAGGGAGAAGCTATTGTAAGTAGTGAGCCAGTTGCTGAGAACTCAAGGTCTAGTCAGCCAGTGCAAGAGCCTGTTTACGCTGAACCTACTATGAGTTCAGATGATAGAACGGTCGATGTAAGAAGGGCACAGTTTGAGACTTTTGAGCAAAGCTCTGTAGTGGGTGATAAATCAAATATAGATTTGATTATGGATGTTCCGCTTAATGTAACTGTGGAACTAGGGCGAACTAATAGGTCTATAAAAGAAATATTAGAATTTTCCCCAGGAACTATTATAGAACTCGATAAAATAGCGGGTGAGCCTATAGATGTTCTGGTAAACGGAAAAGTTGTAGCAAAGGGAGAAGTAGTAGTTATTGCTGAAAATTTCAGTATAAGGATAACTGAGATAATAAAAAACAGTAATAGTATTAATATAATTTAAATCTTACCATTGTATTTTAAATGTGGTATAATTAATAGGATGGAAATAAGGAGATAATATGTCAGGAAAAAATATTTTAATATGTGATGATGCAACTTTCATGAGAATGATGATTAAAGATATTTTAACTAAAAATGGATATGAAGTTGTAGGTGAAGCTGAAAACGGAGCTGTCGCAGTTAGCAAATATAATGAACTTAAGCCAGATCTAGTAATAATGGATATTACAATGCCTGAGATGGATGGGATAGAAGCTGTTAAAAATATTAAGACAGGCGATCCAAATGCCAAAGTTATTATGTGTTCTGCAATGGGACAGCAGGCGATGGTTATAGAAGCTATCCAAGCTGGTGCGAAGGATTTCATAGTAAAACCTTTCCAAGCTGAACGTGTATTGGAAGCTGTTAAGAAAGTTATTTAATAACGGATGACATTGTGGAATATGTAAAGTTATTTTTCATATTATTTCTCTTTTTTGCCATTCTATACGGAGGATATTATTTTTCCGTAAAAGTGAAAACATCAGGTATTAAAAACTTTAAAAGTAATGGTTTGAAGGTGATTCAGGGTCTATATATAGGTCCAAATCAGTCTCTGCAACTCGTCAAAATATATGATAGGTATGTTATTTTAGGTGTCACAAAAGAACGCATAGAATTACTTATGGAGCTCAGTGAAGATGAGATAAGCGACGAGGAGATGGAAACGGGTTTTAGCAAGACACTAGATAGGTTCAAAAAAGCAGCTAAAACATCTAAGGAAGTCGAAGAAGGTAATGAAAAATAAGAGAAAAATATCTTTAGTAGTTGTTTTAATACTATTAGGATTATTGCTTTTTAAGGCAAGTATATTTGCCTCTAGTGGAGATGTACCACTATCACTTGATATAAATATTGGGAACTCATCTGATGGTGCAGGAGTAGTAAGTTCGATGAAGGTGCTACTCCTTTTGACGATTTTAGCTTTAGCGCCATCAATTTTAGTTATGATGACCTCGTTTACGAGGATAATAATTGTACTTCACTTTGTTAGAAGTGCACTATCTACTCAAAATTCACCACCAAATCAAATTTTAATTGGAATAGCGTTATTTCTTACGCTATTTATTATGAAACCAGTAATTACAGAGATAAATGAAGATGCGATAAAACCTTATGAGCAAGGTATTATTACTCAAGATGTAGCTATAGAGAGAGGACTAAAACCTATCAGAGCTTTTATGTTAAAAGAACTTAGGGAAGAAGACCTTGCTCTTTTTATGGATATAGCGGGCATGGATCCTGTTGAAGATTTTTCTGATATACCAACAGATGTGATAATTCCAGCTTTTATAATAAGTGAGCTTAGAGCAGCCTTTATAATGGGCTTTTTGATATATATACCTTTTATTGTAATAGATATGATAGTCGCCTCGGCGCTTATGTCTATGGGTATGATGATGTTACCACCGGTAATGATTTCTATGCCATTCAAACTCCTGCTTTTTATTATGGCAGACGGATGGGTTTTAGTTATTGAGACTCTGGTCAAAACCTTTTATGATTAAGTTTGTTTTAAGCTAAGGAGAATGCTATGGATGAAGCTGTAATATTAGATATAGCCAGAGAAGCCATAATGACAGTAATAACAGTAGGTGGACCTTTAGTTCTTATAGCTCTTGCAATAGGGCTTTTGGTTTCTATCTTCCAAACCATTACTTCTATTCAGGAACAGACACTCAGCTTTGTTCCTAAGATTCTTGCGGTCTTTTTAGGTGTTTACATACTTTTTGGCTACAGTATGAATACTTTAGTGGAACTTTTTAGAAAGCTAATGGAAGCAGTTGGCCCTCTGATGAGAGGTTAGTATGTTAAGTTATTTATTCCAAAGTGAAAATTTAATAGGAAGTTTTGTGCTAATATTCCTTAGAATATTTGGAATGGTAGTGGTTGCGCCTATTTTTAGGAATAGAAATGTTCCGTATATTGTTAAAATAGGTTTTATTTTCTTGCTTAGCAATATACTAATTACAAGGATGACGACATTATCACCAATTGGAATAGAAAACAGTTTACTATTTGCTTTTATAATGGCAAAAGAGTTGTTTTTAGGTGCGGTTATAGGGTTTTCGGCTTATTTGGTATTTAGTGTTTTGCTTATGGTAGGTCAGTTTATAGATATGCAAATTGGATTTTCAATGGTAAGTGTTTTTGACCCGATGAATAGAACTCAGCTTACAATTACAGCTAATTTTTATTATTACGTACTTATTTTGATAGCTCTCGTAAGTAATTTGCATCACTTTCTACTGCGTGCGTTGTTAGATAGCTTTGAATTAATACCGATAGGAACGGTTATAATAAATACGGATGTAGGAAATAATTTTGTTTATTATATGACAAGGTATTTTGAATTAACCTTGTCTTTTGCGGCACCAATAGTCTTTGTGACATTGATAACAAATGTTGTTCTAGGTATATTAGCGAGAGTGGTTCCTAGTCTTAATATGTTTGTTATAGGTTTTCCGCTTAAGATATTTTTTGGTTTGTCTACAATTTTAGTTATGATAACGGCGTTTTCGAGTTTGGGGGATACTTTGATGACGGATAGTCAGAAGTTGATTAGGGATAGTATTTTAATCATGACCAATCCTTAGTGGGAATAGGGCGACCACGCTAAATGGTGCCTATCAAACTCAAATAAAAAAGCCAAGTCAGGTCTGTACGACCTAGTACTATTCCTAACTTGACTTTTTTATTTTCATCTGATAACCATCCATTTATTGTGGTCGTGGAAAAAAGGAAATTGGGCAACAGTCTGTTGCCTAATTAGAGCTTATTGAAATTTTTGATTTTTTATTTTCATCCGTTTCTCATCTCTTTATCAAACTCGTGGGGATTTTTATATCTTAGGATTTCTTAAGGTTCGCA
>PDWI01010052.1_pt1 | contig 28305 bp, 20 predicted proteins | sample 1430891 | NCBI WGS metagenome assembly PDWI01 (sample SAMN01162508, study PRJNA174530) | Oral metagenome, whole genome shotgun sequencing project. | biome: Marine environment; feature: Marine mammal; material: Swab sample of the gingival sulcus; isolation source: swab sample of gingival sulcus... | reverse complement strand
ATGTGCCTGAAAATCGATCTCCGTCGCGGGCGCTCCGTATTCACCGGTTGCGGTGTCCATGAAGCTCTCGGTGAAGTTCTGCTCGGGATGAGTGAACAGGCGATTGGCGCTGCGCAGCAACAGCCCGTCATTGGAGCGGCTGTCGAGATCGAGAGCGATACGGTTCATGGCGAGATGCAGATCGCCCTCGGCAACGCCATCGACGCCCGTCACGTTGGCCAGGGCACTGTCCACCTCGCCGGCCGCCGCGGCACGCAGCAACGATGCCGCCATTGCGATGCTGTAACCGCTGCCGATCGTGTTGTCGTCAGGATGCTCGCCGACGATGCGGGAATGCAGGTCGATGGAAAAGCCATTGAGACCCTCGATGACCGCAGCAACCGTGTCTTCCGTGACGGCGGGGTCGGTGTTTCGCTCGGTAACGTTGCCAAAGTTCTCTTCGGCGATGGTCGACGTCGCAAACAGGGAATCGCCATCGACCGGAACATTGCTGGCCGGAACATCGTCGCTCGGGGCATCGTTGCCGGATCCGGGATTGCCGTCATCATCGCTGCTGCAGGCCGTTATCGTCAGCGCGGCTGACAACACGGTTGTTGCAAAGGTCATTCAGGGAAGCGTTCATCGCGTTTCTCCATGGAGTAAGGCAGGAGCGGTTGCTCCGGGTGAATGGTCAATCGATTCCGCCCATCAAGCGGGCATAAAATCGGGAAAATATTCCCACATACGTGCTGGCTTGTCAAGTCATCCGTGGCACGCTGCCGTACCAATCGGGCATGGCTGGGGGTTATCTGGTCCACCCGATCAGCGAAACGATTCACAGGCCACTTCAATATCCGCCGCACCATTCACACCTGGCTCGCCGGCGGCGTAGAATGGTGGTTACTTGCTATATCTGCTGACAGACGGCAGCGACTTTCAGGTCACTGTCGGCGCTGCACGGCCTCCCGGCCTTCCGGATTCCGATGAAACCTTCTCGCCAACCCATTCCCGATCTGCCGTCCAACGGTTCCGCCGTGTCGCTGCCTCGTGCTGGCCGCGCCCTGTTCATCGCCCTTGCCTTGACGGCAATGCCTGGCCTCTCGGACGTTGCTGTCGCTGAAGCCGCGACTGCCGAGAAAGCCACCGTCGAGAAACCCACCGCCGGGAAAGACGCCACCGAGGAGACCACCACCACCGCCGAGGAAGACGACGTCAATCTCTGCGAAGGGCTGTTCACCGGTCAGGATCGAGTTCGCATCCCCGCCGTTGCACGACCGCCGTATCTGCGTTACTACAAGGATCCGGCCTTCGGTACCCGGGTGATGCGCATCACCGACGCCGACACCGGCGAGGTCTTCAAGCCGCCCTACAGCACCATGCAGGCCTTCAACGCCGATGAATCACTGCTGCTGCTCTACCGCACCGGCAATGGCCGGAGCGGGCATGTGCTGCTCGATGGCACCACCTACGAGTTGGTACGTGAACTTGACATCCTGCCGGCCGATCTCGAGGAAGTGTTCTGGAGTTTCAACGACCCCGATACCTTCTTCTACGTCAGCAAGCACCCGAGCGACTTCGGTGAGTTCAAGCGCTACAGTGTCAGCAAGGATCGCAGCGAGACGATCACCGACTTTCACGATGTCTGTGGTTGCGATACCGGCGACAAGCATTTCAAGATGTTCACCTATCGCATCAGCACCGATGAAGTCATCGAGCACCCCCTTCGCGAAGAGGACGGCTGGCAGACCTGGACCGCCCCGCAGGCAGCGCCCTCGGGCAGGCAGCTCTGGTTTCAGGGCAAGGTGCTCGATACCGATCTCGAAACCGTCAAGGTCGAACACGATATGTCCAAGCCCTTCGAACACGCGAACATCGGGCTGACCCACGATGGCAGGGACACGATGTATACTACCGTGTTCGACCCCTCACCGAACGGTTGCGACGACGACCTCTGGGGAGGCGTAGGCCATCTCGTGGCCTTCGACATGGATACGGGTGCCTGTCGGCCGATCATTGCCGAAGGCGATGGCTGGCCCTACACCACAAGTGGCACGCACGTGTCGGCACGCGCTCACAAGCGCCCGGGCTGGGTGGCGATGTCAAGTATCGGGTATGACAGTTTCGATTTCTTCACCAACGGACGGAAAGCGCCCGCGTTTCTCTCGGAGATCTACCTCACCAACACCGATCCGGAGAACCACGTGGTCTGTCGTCTTGCACACCACCGTTCCTACGGAAAGTCGGCCGAGCATGGTGGTTACAATGCCTATTTCGGCGAGCCGCATGCAACGATCAGCCCGAGCGGCACCCGTATCGTGTTCGGCTCCGACTGGTACGATTCGGGTTCGGTCGATACCTACGTGATCGAGCTACCGGCCTACAAGCCGCCGGAGAAACACTGACGCAGGCCGTCACGGCGGCAAGCCGACGGCAAGGTCCTGCAATGGAGGGCAGTCGTGGCGTTGCTCATCGTCCGTTGTCGAGCAACGCTTCGAGTGCCGCATCCCCGAGCATCTCGTGGCCACCGTCGAACACGACCAGCCGAATGTCACCCGAACTTCGGTCGAGATACACCTTGCGCCCGGCGAGGCTGCCCTCGGGTTCGCGCAGGGTGCGGGTGAGAAGCGCCGTGGTTTCGTCGGTGGTGAGGCGTTGTTCCGGCTCGGCAAGTCGATTGAAATAGTCGATCGAGTGGGAGATCGGCACGCTGCCCGTGTAGCCGTCGTCGATACCCGCGTACAGTGTCACGGCCCCGTTGCCGTTGTCCGGCCAGAAGAGCGGGCTTCGTGCCCGCATCGCCGCGTGGTCTACCTGCTCATCGCGGTCGTCCTGTCCGCCGATGCAGCCGAGGATATCGTCGGCATAGTGCGCCTCGCGCGCGCGTGACTGGTAGTACCAGCTCTCGAGGTCGGTGATCGGTACCCAGGCGAAGGTGTGGCGAATGGGGAAGCGACTCTTCGCCCGATAGCCGAGTGCCGTGTAACCACCGCCGCTGGTGCCGATGAGGAAGATGCGGTTCCGGTCGACCCTGCCGTGTGCGAGCATCCATGCGATGGCCGCATCGAGGTCGCTGATGACCTGGTCGCTCAGGCAGGCTTCCGGTCGATTGCTGGCGCCACGGAAATCCGGATGGATGTAGTTCCAGCCCCTGTCGGCGAGCGCGGTCAGGAGTGGGTCGTGCTGGCGCCAGTCTGCGCTCCAGGAATGCAGCGACACCACGAGCGGGGCGGGCGTGTCGGCCAGCAGCACGGTGGCATCGGGGTCGACACCGTCGTCCACGGTATCGACCACACGCGCTCGCCTGTCGAGGTCATCGGTGCCCCCGACCATGTCGCCGGAAAGAGACAGCGAGTCAGCACCCGGCAATACCGACAGGATGGCAGGCCAGTAGTGCAGCATCGCAGCGCCGAGGCTGAAGCCGAGACCGAGCGCCAGGCAGGCCACGCCGATGCCGGTTTTTCGCCGGGGGCGCGGACAGGCAGGGCCATTCATTCAGTTTGCAGTGACATGTTTCGGGGACGAAACTCACGGTACTTTTTCCGAATCCACTTCAGCGCGGGTTGCTCGACAAGGGTGTACATGAGCCAGGAGAGGCACAGGACAAGCACGATGGCGACGGCAATCGACACCGGCCCCGGCAAACCGAGACGGTAGCCGAAGTTGATGATGATGTAGCCGATGTTCTGGTGAATGAGATACAGCGAGTAGGAGAGGGCACCGAGACGTATCAGTACGGATCTGCTCAGGAAGGCAAGCCGTCCGGTGACGGCCGCATGGAAGATCACGAACAGGACCAGTACCACCAGCACTTCCCGGAACGGGCGCAGGAGCGCCACAGCCACGAGCGCGAAGCCGACAAGCAGCCAGCTGCGAGTGACCTTCTCGCCGTGCGCGATGTGGAAGAAGCAGATGCCCGCGAGGAAGAGTGGTGCATAGTGATGCATGAGCAGGCGCTCCGCCTGATGCGGCACGTCAAGGCCGAACTGCGCACTCGCCACGTTGACCAGTATCAGCGCAACCAGGGCGTATTCGGCGTTCCTGAGCTGCCCCGTGAGATAGACGCAGAAGATCCAGCCGTAGAAGGTCAGTTCCACGACCAGCGACCAGTACACGCCGTCAACACTGGGTACCGAGAGGTAGCTGTGGAACATGAGCAGGTTCACAAGCGCATCACGAGCGCTCACCTCTCTGCCGGGCAGCCCCGCGAGCGTGATGACGGTGAAGCTCAGGGCGACAGCCAGCCAGTAGACGGGGTAGAGCCGCGAGAAGCGTGATACCACGAAGTCGAATGGCCGTTCCACGCGCCGGAGCGTCCAGAAGATCACGAAGCCGCTGATGATGAAGAAGAGGTGCACTCCGTAGTGGCCCCAGTAGCTCCACTGCACCGGCAAGCCCTCGTGACCGAAAAGTCTGTCGTACCGGTAGACACAGTGATAGAACACGGTTGCGATTGCCGCGAGACCCCGGAGGGCATCGAGTTCGAGCAATCGTGTCCTGTCGGGCGGAGTGCTGTTTTCGGGCATTCCCTGGGCTCGCAGAGGTATCGATGAAGTATAATTCAACTTGACAGGACGCGGGATTGACGATCACGCGGGCGTGATACCGGGCTGCAAGGCCGATTCAGGGGAGAGGGCGAGGCTGTTCCTGTCAGTGTTCGGCGCGGATGGTCACGACCGAAAACACCACGACACGCCCCTGTTCGACCCGGAATGTCACGTCGACGGGGCCGACGATTACGCCCCACTTCTGCTCGGGCCTGCCGTCCTTCCCGCGCTCGTGGGCCGGGCGTGGATCCTGCGCAAGCGTTTCCTCGACGAGGGTTTTCAGGCCGCTTGAACCGAACAGGATGTCGTCGCCCGTCTGCGGTACCTCGGCGAGCTGCTTCAGCGCCTGATCGCTCCAGACAACCTCGAGGAGGCTCTCCACGGGTGTGGCCCACTCGCTGGTTGCCTCACCGATGGCGTCGACGAAGGGTACGTAGGGTTTGATGTCGAGCACGGGGGTGCCGTCGAGAAAATCGCCACCGGCAATCCGGACGCGGTACTTGTCGTGGTCGAAGGCAATGCCTTCCAGCTTCACCGCACTCAGACCGATCGGGTTGGGCCGGTTCGGACTGCGGGTTGCATACACGCCGATCGCTGTCCTGCCACCGAGACGCGGCGGTCGCACCAGTGGTTTCGGGTTCGCGTAGTGGTGTTTGTGGAACACGAAGATGATCCACAGATGCGAAAAGGCGTCGAGGCCTCGGAGGGCCAGACGGTTCGCCGGCGAGGGCTCGAACTCGATCGACGCCAAGGCACTCGTCACGAGACCTGGCTGGCGCGGTATGCCGAAGCGCTGCGAATAGCAGGAGCGGATCGTGGCCACGGGCGTCATGGAATGGTGCTGGTCGATGAGGGATCCAGATCGGATGCCGATGGTCGTTGGTGAAAGTCCGGTCATGATACACATCCCGATTCGGTGGCTGCCGCTTGAGCGATTCGGCCAGTTTTGCCTGCAGCCTGGTCAAGTTGCCGGTGCAGCAATGCTGGTATTCGGTGCGGCGTCGTGGCTGGTGTCCGTCGTTGGGCGATGTTTCGGGGCCGGTGCTGTCTGCGACGCTGGCTGGGCTCTTGCATGACTTCTTGTTCCCTTTCCGGAATCGGAGTCGCAGGCAGTCATGCAGATGCGCAACATCACGGCCGCGGTGGCACTTGCCCTGCTGGCCGCTTGTTCGGGCGGTGGCTCGGGTGACGGTTCGGGTAACGGCTCCGGCGTGGATGCCGGTTCGGGCGAGGGTGCCGGAAGCGGTGCGGGCAGCGCTGGCGACACGAGCCTCGGTGGTGCCGGTACAGGCAGCGGTGAAGGCAACGTCACGATCGACGGCACGGCCCCCGAACTCATCGAACCCCTGGTCGGCGCGGCCACCGGCAAGCCGCTCGCGCGCATTCCGCTGACCACGGCCAGAGTTGCCGATCACCCGGCCTGGCCCCTGAAAACCGGCATTCCGCTGGCCATGGGGCAGGTCGAGGACCTTTCGCAGCTGACGCTGCGCGATGCCGACGAGCATGTCGTTGCGGCGCAGTTCCGCCCGCTCGCACGCTGGGCCGACGGCTCGTACAAGTCGGTGCTGGTGTCGCTGAGCTCGCCGTTGAAGGCTGCGGACAGCCTTGCCTATGTGGTGGACGTCGCCGAATCCACGTCCACCGCCGATACCGCCGATACCGCCGTGGCGTCGACGTCCGACGCTGCCGCCGAACCTGAACGTGGTGCGCCTGTCGCCGTCACCAGTGCCGAACAGCTCGTCTTTCACACGCGTGCGTCGCGCATCGCCCTCGACCCGAACCGCATGTCGCTGTTCGACACCGTCTGGATCGACCGGAACGCCGACGGGACCTTCGACAGCAGCGAGCGCGTGCTCGACGGTGGTGGTGAGATCTATCTCGTTGACGCCCACGACGGCGATCGCCATGATTCGCTCGTGAGCAGTGACGTCAGCTACGTGATCGAGGAGCAGGGCAGTGAAGTCACGCGCGTGCGGGCAACGGGCTACCTTCACGATGCTGCCGGCGAACCGTTGACGCGCTACATCGTGCGCTACGGTTTTCATCGCAGGAGCGATCTCGTCGAATTCGAATACACCCTGGTCGACGATCGCGAGGAAGCGAACGTTCGGGCCCACGAGATGTTTCTCGACGGTGACTACCTGCTGCCGCTTTCGGTCGCCGAGTATGGCCTGTCGCTGCCGTTCTCGCTCGATGGTGCGGCCTACCGCTTCGGCGGCGAGCACGGTGCCGTGCACGAGGGTGCACTGACGGTACGCGAAACGCTGCTGCAGGAAGGCAAGATGCACCATTCACAGGACTCGGGCAAACCCGGCAGCAACTATGCCGGTCTCGAGGAGCCACCATTCACGTTCTCCTTCAGTGGCGTGGCCAGTGGCGAAAAGGCCGCTGGCTGGGTGGGCATCGCCGATGACGAGGTAAGCATTTCGCTGCACGTGAAGGAATTCTGGCAGCAGTTTCCGAAGGCGCTTGCAGCGGCACCCGAGGGCATCGACGTGGTGCTGCACCCGCGACCCGAGGCCCCCGATACCCGCTACCCGGCACCCGCGGGCGCCGACTTCGAGAGACCCAACACCTTCTACGCGATTCGTCCGGGGCAGGCGAAGACGTATCGCTTCCTGCTGTCACTCTCGAACGCGGACGATGCCGACCCCGTGCGCGACAACACGATCTTTCAGGCGCATGCACCGCTGCTGCACACCGATCCCGGAGTTCTTGTCTCGTCGGGTGTCTTCGGTGACGTGGCGGAAGCTTCCGCGGCTTCGGCGGGCTACGACGAGTATCTGCTGGCCGGCATCGTCGATACCAGCTTCGACGTCGACAAGGGTTCCTACGCCCAGCAGTACGGCTGGCGCGACTACGGTGACCGCATGCGCCCTGGCTGGGCCAATGTCGTCAACGGCACGAAGGTTCCGTCCTATTACAACGACACGCACGTCGGAGCCAACGGTTTCGTGCTTCAGTACATCCGCACGGGTGACCCCGTCTGGTGGGCGCTTGGTGAAATTGCCTCCAACCACTGGATGGACATCGATGTCTCGCACAGTAACCGCCTTGGTTACTGGAGCGATGCGAACCATGAACTCGCCGGCTTCGGTCCGGGCGAGGGGCTCATGATCAAGCACGAGAACATCGATCACACCGCGCGCAACATCCATCCGGGGCATGCGCACATCTCGGGGCTGCCGTATCGTTATCTGCTGACCGGCGACCTGCGCACGCTCGAGGTCATGCGCGAGGTGGGCGACTGGTGGGTCAATGCCACGGACGTGATGTTCCCGACACCGCTTCAGGATCCGCACTACGCCGAGGCCGAACGCGACTATGGCTGGCCGCTGTACGTGTTGCTGCAGGTGTATCGGGCGACGGGCGAGCAGCGCTACTTCGACGCGGCGCAGCAGATCGTGGCTCATCTCGTCGCCTGGTGGAAGGTGCCGAGCGAGCACCGCACGGTACGTTTCGTGCCGGGCAGCGGTGATCCGGCCACGGGCATTCACGTACATTGTTTCGATGCGCCATCCGAGCCCTGCAATGACGACTACACCGTCAGCCAGAGCGTGGGATTGAACCAGTACGAGCACGGTACGGGCTGGTGGGGGATGTACCCGAAGCAGGGCAATGGTTGCAGCGACTGCAACGGCAGCAACCCCTGGATGGCAGGCCCGCTGATCAGCATGCTGCACGAGTTCATCGCCGAGGCCGGCCTCATCGAGGGCTATGCCGAGGCCCATCGGGCGCTGCTCGACGATGCCGCGGAAATGGCACTGCAGACCACCGAGTACATCGTGCGCTACGGCTGGGATCCCATCGAAGGCGAATTCATGTACTCCGAGGACCGCAGCAACCATGACCCCGGTGGCATCACGCAGATCGTGAATGCCCTGACCGAGAGCTGGTTGCTGCTGCAGCGTGCAACGCGGAGCAACCCGGAGTGGTACACCACCAGTGATCGCTGGATCGAGATTGCCACCGATTACTATCGTAACTGGCGCGAGGTGCGCTGGCGCGGCTCGACCGCATTCGGTTTCTACGGCTACGAAATGGTCTTTCCGATCGATTTCTTCCACACCATGCAGGCGCTTGACGATGCCGGGCTGTTGCCGGACAGCGAAACGCCATGACGGTAACCTCCGACGACCGGCCGACAGTGCTTCACGATCTCACTCGTCGCCGCAGTCGCGGCTGAATTCACCGTCGGCGAGGAAGTGCACCACCTGTTCGATGACCTGCCGGTTGCTCATGAGGAAAGGATGAGCAACGGGCATGGCAAGAAAACCGCTCATGCCCTCGAGTCTCGCACGTGCCACCGATACCTTGCCGTCATCGGGGTTCGGCAGCCATTGCGACAGGATCGGATTGATCGAGCGGGTGCCGGCGATGATGCCGACGGGGAAGTCGGCCGGGCCGAGTGCCAGTGGCGTGCTGTTGGCGTCGGTGCCGAGCTGCTGACCGGCAGGGCCGTTGAAGGCGAGGAAGCCGGGGGTGTTCCTGAGTGCATCGACCACCTCGCTGCCCTGATTCGGGGGGCCGAGCATGACCACGCGGCCGAGTTCGGGCGGCTTGGCCCGGGCGAACTCGTGGCGAACCAGAATGCCACCGAGCGAATGGGTCACGAAGTGTATGGTGCTTGCGTCATGGCTGCGGCATTCCGCGAGACCTCGGTTGACGGCGTCGGGCGCGAGCGTTTCGATGGCGTGATGTCGCGAAGGGTAGTCGACATTGGCGACGGTGTAGCCGAGCGCGGCGAGGCGTGTGCGCATGCGTTTCATCGAGCGCTTGCTGCGCGCCAGACCGTGGATGAGAACCACGCATTCGCCCTGATCGGCTCGGAGCGGTGCGCTGGTGTCGCCCGGTGGCCATTCGGCGGGCGTCTCGCAGGCGTCGATACTGCTGCTCTGGGCAGACGCTGCAGCCGCGGCCAGTATCAGCACCAGGCCGATGAGCCATGACGGATGGTGAATTCGGGTGATCATGATGGGTCGCGTGATCATGATGAAGTGATCCGTTTCCTGTCGGTCGGTACTGCCGTGCACTGGTGGTTCGCAACCGGTCCACTCAGGGACGGAGTCACGTCATCGTGTATTAAGATATGGCCGCAGAATCAAGGCCAATGTTCCCTTCCCCGTTGGATTACCCGTCGCCCAACGCGCAAGAGCGCGCCATCGATCGCATCGTTCACGTCATCGGTTTCGGCAGTGCCGTGATCGGTGGTGCGGCCTTGCTGGCCTTCGGTGCCTGGCGACTGTCACCCGGACTCTTTCTGGTAGCGGCAATCTATGTGCTGACACTGCTGCTTTCCAAGACCGTGTCGGCGCTCTACCACACCCACCCGTCCAACGAATGGCGTGCCTTTCTGCGGCGGCTCGATCAGGCGGCAATCTACGGTCTCATCGCCGGCACCTTCACGCCACTGCTGGTCTTCATGAACACCACCTGGAGCCATGCCCTGCTCGTGGCCGTGTGGGTCTTCACGATTCCCGGCGTACTGTTCAAGCTGTTTGCACGTGACATCGACACGCGCTGGTCGCTTGCTTCCTATCTTGCCTTTGCCACGTTCTTCATGCTGGCACTGCCCGATGTCATGAACTCGCTGCCCGGGTCTGCCGTCATCGCCATGTTCGTCGGTGGCCTGAGCTACATCGTCGGCACCTGGTTCTTTTCGCGCGAGGCGATGCCCTACCGCTTCGCCATCTGGCACGGCTTCGTGCTGGTGGGCAGTGGAGCCTTCTTTCTCGCGATCTGGCTGGTGCTGTTGCCGGGGTCTCCCGCCGGTAGTTTCTGACCAGCGTGTCATGTTGCCATGTCGAATCGTCGGGAACGGATCGCCAGATCATCATGTGCATGGACAGCAGGAACAGACAGCGGCTCTGGATGGCCTTCCTGGTATCGCTGGCCGGCAGCAAGCCGATGTACGCCAATAGCTGAAATCGTCGCCTGCCGTATCGGCGCTCGGAAAGTGCCGGCGCCCTTGCATGTGCCCCGTCAACGAAACAGATTGGGGTTTCGCATCGAGAATTCGCGCGTGGTGGCGGTGCCGATCGGTTCAGCGAGCAGCCAGCGGACCACTTTCCCTTCGGCGACGGCGATGTCATCGTTTGTCTGTGGCAGAACATTGCCATTGCTGTCGGTGCCGAGTACTGCCTGAAACAGCGTCGACCCCGGGCAACGGCCCTCTGCAACGCGAAAGGCCTGTGTCGGCGCATTGACATCGCTTGCCGGTGCCAGAGCCCAGCGCGAATCCAGTTTCGACTGCAGGCGTGCCCAGGTGGGGGCGTCGATGCGGCCGTTGGTATCGAGACCTTCGTCTTCCTGGAATGCGGCTACGGCATTACGGGTGTGCCGGTCGAAACGTCCGTCGGCAAACTCGGCGAGTTCATGCACGAGGTCGTCGTATTCGAGGCACCAGAGAATCCGCTCTGCGCCCAGCGTGTAGAGGGTCTTGCCGGGTGTCTGTGTCGACAGCTCGCAGTTGTTCCGCCAGTTCGATGCGGTACCGATGGGGTTGTCGCCGCCCAATCGGTGACACTGGGCCTGGTTGCTGTACAGGCCGGAGGTGTCGTCCTCGCCGTTGCCATCGAGATCGACGAAGTAGTCGTCCAGGTCGACGATGCCGTCGCCATCGGCGTCATCGTCGACGGCATCGGGCAGGCCGTCATTGTCGAAATCGGCGGTGTCACTGCTCGCCGTTCCGCCTTCGGGTGTCGTGCCGACTTCGGCAGCGTTACCGGCTTCCGCGTCGTTGTCGGGGTAGTCGCTGGCATCGAATGGCTGAGCGCCGGCCAGCCACTCCTCCACATTGCTGTATCCATCCTGGTCGGCGTCTTCGGTGACATCGTAGCCGCCTGCCGGAATGACCAACGGGTTCACCGAGGTGTCCACATCCGTGAGTGAGGCGCTCGCGAGCAGTACGCGCTGCTCGGGTGTCGCATAGAAGGTTGCGACGATATTCGGCAGGCCGCCTTCGAGAACCTCGGCCGTGGCGCTCCACTCGGCATCACCGGCGACGGTGTCTACCCGGGCACCATCAACCAGTACCTCGAGGCTCAGCGGTTCGAGCAGGTTCGGAGGGGCGCCGGCAATGGCCTCGGGCAGTGCAAACCGCATCTGCAGCTCGGTATTCGTTGCCGGGTTCTCGGGGTCGGCAATGTCGAGGGGATTGCTGCCGATTTCGAGTTCCTTGATGTTGGTGTAGCCATCATTGTCGGCGTCATACCCGTACACGTAGCGACTGCCACGCACCACGACGCTGTGCGTGCCCTCGCTTTCGCGAGGCACATCGAACGACATGTCGGCGCGCGCGAGTACCAGCAACTGTTCGGCAAACTGCTGCTGCCATTCGACCGAGAGTCTGTGGCTGGAACCCGGCGGAAGCGTCAGCGCCAGCACGTACTGATTGTCGTCGTTGCGCGTGAAGCCATCGTAGCGCACCTCGTCGAGGTGAAAGTCCATTCTCAGATCATCGGGAGAGACAGCGCGTGCTTCACGGATGCGCTGCGGCGGCGCCAGCGCCAGCATCGAGGTACTGCTGGCGTTGTCGCCGTCGTTGAAGCTGCCATCGTGATCGCCGCTTTCTTCGGCGCAGGCCGCAAGCAGCAGGGCAACGGACAGCAAGGGGATGAGTCGGATGGAGATCACCTCGATTACCACCGTGATCGCTGCGGGTGGCATGCTGAGATCGGGCTCGGCCGGCGGCGCGAATTCGGTCAGGTCGATGCCAGCGACGGCTTCCCGGTACTCGTCCAGGCTCGGGGTGCGCCCGAGTATGGCCGAAAGCACGACCACGGGGGTCGAGGCGAGCAGCGACTCGCCCTTCTTCCTTTCCGAGTCTTCGACCACACGGCCCTGGAACAGGCGTGTTGACGTGGACATCACGGTATCGCCCCTGGCGGCCTTTTCCTGGTTGCCCATGCACAGGTTGCAGCCCGGTCGTTCGAGGTACATGATGTTATCGTACTCGGTGCGTGCGGTCTGCTTCGGATGGTCGTCGTCGAATTCGAAGCCCGAGTACTTCTCCAGCAGATCCCAGTCGCCCTCGGCCTTCAGTTCGTCGATGATGTTGTAGGTGGGAGCGGCCACGACGAGTGGTGCCTTGAACTCCACGCCGCCGGTCCTTGCTTCGATGTTCCGGAACATCTGCGCGATGATCTTGAGGTCGCCCTTGTGCACCATGCAGGAGCCGACGAAGCCGAGATCGACATGCTTCGATCCTCCGTAGTACGAGAGTTCGCGGATCACGTCGTGGGTGTAACGTCGCGAGACATCCTCGTTGTTGACGTCGGGGTCGGCGATCATGGGCTCGTCGATCTGGTCGAGATCGACCACGAGTTCGGCGGCGTACTGCGCGTTGTCGTCGGGGCGGAGAGCCGGCTTCGCGCCCGAACGGATGTCGGCAATGCGCTGGTTGGCCTTGTCGATGAGGTGCCGGAGAACCTGTGCATCGTTGTCCATGCCCTTGTCGATCATGATCTGAATGCGATCTCTCGCGATTTCCAGCGACCGGATCAGGGTATCGTCCTCGGAGATGCAGATTGCGGCCTTGGCCTTCATCTCGGCTGTCCAGTCGGTGAAGGTGAAGGCCTGGTCGGCGAGGAGGGTGCCGATGTGCACTTCGATGATCCGCCCCTGGAAGACGTTTTCGCCGAACTCGTGCAGCATCTGGATCTGTGTCGCGTGTACCACGTCGCGGAAGTCCATGTAGGGTTGCAGCTTGCCCCTGAAGGTGACCTTGACCGATTCGGGAATGGGCATGGTGGCTTCACCCGTGGCGAGCGCCAGCGCAACGGTTCCGGAGTCGGCACCGAAGGCCACGCCCTTCGACATGCGCGTGTGCGAGTCGCCGCCGATGATGATGGCCCACTCGTCGACGGTGATGTCGTTCAGTACCTTGTGGATGACGTCGGTCATCGGGTGGTAGACGCCCTTCGGGTCGCGTCCGGTGATGAGGCCGAAGCGGTGCATGAACTGCATGAGTCTCGGTGTGTTGGTCTGGGCTTTCTTGTCCCAGACCGATGCCGTGTGGCAGCCTGACTGATAGGCGCCATCAACGGTCGGGGAGATCACGGTCGCGGCCATGGCCTCGAGTTCCTGGGAGGTCATGAGTCCGGTGGTATCCTGCGAACCCACGATGTTGACCTTGACGCGAACATCGGAACCGGCGTGCAGCACGGTGCCTTCGGGCACGCCGACGGCGTTCCGGTTGAAGATCTTCTCGACGGCGGTCAGGCCCTGGCCCTCGTGCGAGACGACCCTCGATGGTGCGAACACGGGTTCGACGGGCACACCGAGGGTTTCGGCGGCAAAGGTCTGGAGTTTCTTGCCGAAGACGATGGCGTAGGAGCCACCGGCCTTGATGAATTCGAGTTTCTGTGGTGTGAGCGCCGAAGCGATGTCGACGAGTTCGGTGTCGCCGTTGTAGAGCTTCTTTTCTTTCGTGTTGATGGTCAGTACCGTGCCGGTATCGACCGAGTAGACCTGCTCGAGTACCGGGTCGCCGTCTTCGTCGAGCACGGGTTCGCCGTTCTCGTCGAGCTTGTTGACCCAGTTCTTCAGATCGATGCCGATGCCGCCGGTCACGCCGACGGTGGTGAGGAAGATCGGCGAAATGCCGTTGGTGCCGGCAACGATCGGGGCGATGTTCACGAAGGGTACGTAGGGACTGGCCTGCTTGCCGGTCCAGAGCGCGACGTTGTTGACACCGGACATGCGCGAGGAGCCGACGCCCATGGTGCCCTTCTCGGCAATCAGCATGACGCGCTTGTCGGGGTGCTGTTGCTGCAGCGCCTGGATTTCGGCCTGGGCTTCGGGCGAGATCATGCACTTGCCGTGCAGTTCGCGGTCGGAGCGGGAGTGCGCCTGGTTGCCCGGGGAGAGGAGGTCGGTGGAGATGTCGCCCTCGCCGGCGATGAAGGTGACGACCTTGATTTCCTCGTCCACTTCGGGGAGTTGGGTGAAGAAGTCTTCAGTACGTCTGCTGCCTGCCGGGCGATGTCGGCATCGTCACCCAGAGCCAGATCGAGCAGCACTTCGACCGAGGGGCCGCCCTTCATGTGCGAAAGGAGTTCGAAGGCGAAGGATGGCGGGATTTCCTCGACCGTGGCTTCTCCGAGGACGATCTCCTTCAGGAAGCGCGCCTTTTCGCCTGCCGCGGCAGTGGTACCGGGAAGGGTGTTGTAGATGAAGTACTTGAGCGAATCCTCGCGGTGCTCGTTGTCCGTGTCGCGGATCTGGGCAATGATCTCGGCCGTGAGCTCGGCACTGTCGATGGGCTTGGGGTGAAGGCCTTCGGCTTTGCGGCTTTCGATGTCGTCGAGGTATGCTGAATACGCGCTCATATGATCTCCGGTGTCGTGAATGGTTGGGCGCGAGCCGGTTGCGGAAGCCACGCGGCGCAGCGTCTGCGCTGGCGTGACGTTACCAGTCTGACTGAACCCGTCGCATCTATTTTATCGCAAGAAGACGTTTGTCCAATTGTCGTGCCATCCCGTTTTGGCTGGCGGCTCTGCATCCACGGGAAATATTCGTGCCCGAAGCAATCATTACGGATTTGTCATCGGGTGGAGCCGTGCGCATGCAAACCAACCGTCTGCGTGTCTTCCTGATTGCCATATTCCTGCAGTTGCAGATCGCCAGTGTCGTGGCGATCCTGCAGGGGGTATCGACGCAGACGCGCGAGCAGCTCGATGAAAACGCGCGTCAGTCGCTGATGCGCCTGGGCATTGCCGTGGCGGATCGTGCCCACAGCTATCTCGCCAATGCCAGCGGTACCACCACCATGCTGGCGGAGATGTCGGCGCAGGGGCTGCTGGATACCGGCGACTCGGCCGCGCTGATCAGCGGCTTTCTGCCTGTGCTCAAGAGCCGGGATGCGATGGGTAATCTGTACCTGGGGCGCCCGGACGGCAGTTTCCTGTTCGTGACACGCGACCCTGACAGTGGTTCGGGCTTCGAAGTGCGAGAGGTCGTGGTCTCGGACACGGGTGAACATACGGCCGTTTACCGGCGTCTGGATGACAATGGTGCGCTCATCGATACCTGGACACCCGAGGGCCGTGTGCCGGATCCGCGCGAACGTCCCTGGTATCAACTGGCGACGACCACGACCGGTCATGTCTGGACCGATCCCTATGTCTTCGTTCGCTCGGGTCAGCCCGTCATTACATCGACGATTGCCGTCAGGGATGCCAACGGCGAAACCGTGGGCGTCATCGGTGCCGATGTGCGCATCACCGAGTTTTCGCGTTATCTGCGTGACATGACCGAAGCGGGTTCGTCTTCCGCGATGATCATCGATGCCGACGACAGGATTCTGGCGCATTCCGACCCGCAGCTCGTCGACACGACAAGCGAGGAGTCGCTGCCGTCGATAGGCAGCCTCGGTGACTCGGACTTCGAGCATCTGCTGGCGACGGCGGTAAACCATGAAGCCATGCATATCGGCGTCGTGCCTGCCGAGGAGCCTGCCGAAGGCGAGACGCTCGTCATGGTGCGGCCGCTCTGGCCGCTCGGCCACGACAACAAGGCATCCTGGCGGCTGCTCGTGAAGATACCGACGCGGGATTACGAGGCCGACCTGACGTCGAGCATCGACCGCAAGCTCACGTTGTTCGTTACCGTGCTCGCGGTGTTCTCGCTGCTGAGTGGCGGCGCGGTCTGGAAACTGACCGAACCCCTGAAGCGTCTTGCCCGTGATGCCGGAACCGATCCGCTGACCGGCGCCCTGAACCGTCGTGAGTTCGAACACAGCGTGCTCAGGTTGATCGCCTCGCGCGAGCGGCAGGCGACGCCGGACAAGCTCGTGCTCGTGGCGCTGGATCTTGATGGTTTCAAGCCGGTCAACGACTCGGTGGGTCACGCCGTCGGGGACGAACTCCTGCGGGACTTCACGCGCCGGCTCGGCGGCGGGCTTCGCAGCAACGATCTGCTGGCACGCACGGGCGGCGACGAGTTCGTGGTCATGCTCGAGCTTGACGCCAGTGCCGATGCCTTCGACATCGTCGAGCGATTGCGTCATCGTGCGGTGGATGCGCCGTTCCTGATCAACGGCAAGGGTCACCGGATCGGCGTTACCGCAGGACTGGCCGAGCACCGGCACGGCGAATCGCTGGCGTCACTCATGAAGCGCGCTGATCAGGCGCTCATCGTGGGCAAGGCCACGGCGAAGAACCGGAGCTACCGTGCGCTGGACACCACGGTCAGCGATTCAGCTGCCGTCGACGCAAAGGCTACCGATACCTTGTCCGCAAGCTGATGGTGTGCGAGTGCGAGCGTTGACAGCTGCGCGAACCGCTGGCGATAATCCTCCTGCCAGGCCGCGGCGATGGCGTCGCCAGCTTTTTTCGAGTCCGATCTGCTCGTTCCAGACCCTGTCGAGCCAGATCCTGCAGAGAGAGCCCGGCTCTGGCGCCTTGTCCTGTACGCCCGGATTCCACATGGGCGCCAGCAGCGCCCGACAGCTCAAGGAGTTTCTCCGTGTCCACCACCAACCGCCCCGACAGCTTCGTCTGTCACAACGGCGAGAAGCAACCGCTGCCGTTTTCCGCTGGCGAATACGAGCGTCGCCTGGCCGCGCTCCGCGAGATCATGAGCGAACAGGATCTCCCGGCAGTGCTGTTCACCTCGATGCACAACATCGCCTATCACTCGGGCTTTCTCTACTGCAGTTTCGGTCGTCCCTACGGTCTGGTGGTCACCCCGGACAAGGCTACCGTGATCTCGGCCAACATCGACGCCGGTCAGCCCTGGCGGCGCGCCCATGCCGAGAGCGTCATCTACACCGACTGGCAGCGCGACAACTACTGGCGAGCTGCCACCGAACTTGTCGGCAAGGCAGGCCGTCTCGGTATCGAAGCCGACCATCTGACGCTTGCGGCAAGGGATACCCTCGAGCGATTCCTGCCGGGTGTCGAGCTTGTCGACGTGGCGCCCGCTGCCATGTCGCGGCGCATGATCAAGTCGGCAGAAGAGATCACGCTGATTCGCGACGGCGCGCGCATTGCCGACGTCGGCGGCGCCGCCATCCGCGATGCGATTGCCGTGGGCGTGCGGGAAATCGACATTGCCATGGCAGGGCGCGATGCCATGGAACTCGAAATTGCGCGAACGCATCCGCACAGCGAGCTGCGTGACACCTGGGTGTGGTTTCAGTCGGGCATCAATACCGATGGAGCACACAATCCGGTCACAACGCGTTCGCTCGAGAAGGGCGACATCCTGAGCCTCAATACCTTTCCGATGATCTCGGGCTACTACACGGCGCGGCGCACGAACTCGGCCTCTCGCTGATTCGCCCGGGCGTCAGCTGCAGCGAGATCTGCGACGAGATCAACCGCTTCCTTGCCGAGGAAGACTGCCTGCAGTACCGCTCCTTCGGCTATGGCCACTCTTTCGGTGTGCTGAGTCACTACTACGGCCGCGAAGCGGGGCTGGAACTCCGCGAAGACATCGACACCGTGCTCGAACCCGGCATGGTGGTGTCGATGGAGCCGATGCTCTGGGTGCCCGAAGGCACACCGGGTGCCGGAGGCTACCGCGAACACGACATTCTCGTCGTGGGCGAAGACGGTGCCGAGAACATCACGCATTTCCCCTACGGGCCGGAGGCGAACATCATCGCCGCCGACTGAGCGATCATGCTGCTTGACGTCAGAGAACTCCACAAGAGTTACCCGTCGAGCGATGGTTCGGTACGGGTGCTGCACGGCGTCGATCTTTCCCTCGACGCCGGCGCAACCCTCGCGCTGACCGGAGAGAGCGGCAGCGGCAAGAGCACGCTGCTGCATCTTCTCGGCGGACTCGATCAGGTCGACAGTGGCGCGATCATCCTTGACGGCAAGGACATCGCGCAGGCAAGCGATACCGGTCGCGCGGCGGTGCGCCGCGGCACGATCGGCATCGTCTTCCAGCAGTTCAATCTCGTGCCGGGTCTCACGGTGGCCGACAACATCGCCTTTCAGGCGCGGCTTGCCGGGCGTCACGATGCGCTCTGGTGCCGGGTTCTGGTCGAGCGCATGGGCCTCGGCGCACACCTCGACAAGTTTCCCGAACAGATCTCGGGTGGTCAGCAGCAGCGCGTTGCCATCGCGCGCGCCCTGGCCGTACGTCCTGCGCTCCTGCTCGCCGACGAACCCACGGGCAATCTGGATGAGGCGAATGCCGAGGCGGTCATGTCGCTGATGCTCGAACTCGTTGCCGACACGGAGGCAGCGCTGCTCATGGTCACGCACTCGGCGCGGCTGGCAGAGAGGCTCGGGCAGCGCCTGCATCTCCATGCCGGGGAAGTGGCGGCCATGCACACTCGCGCCGGCAAGCCACCGTGAACGGCGTGGCCTTTGCGGCGCTCCTGTCCCACTGGCGCAGGAACCCGCTGCAGCTCTTCACCCTGCTTGGTGGGCTCGCGCTGGCCACGGGCCTGTGGTCGGGCGTGCAGGCCGTGAATGCCGAAGCGCGCGCGAGCTATGCCACCGCCGAAAAGGCCGTGAGCGAAGCGAGTTTCGATCAGCTCGTTGCGGATGACGGCAAACCGCTGACGGATGCGGAGTACGTGACGCTGCGGCGCGCCGGATGGCGTGTAAGCCCGCTCATCGAAGGTCATGTCGGCGAGGTGCGTCTCGTTGGCGTGGATCCGCTGACGGCACCGGGGGCTTCCGTGCCGATGGTGCTTCACGATGACGGCAATCTCGAAGGCTTCCTGTCGCCGCGGGGGCAGGTGTTCGGATCGGTCGAGACCATCGCCGCACTCCGGGCGCATGCCAGCCGCATCGATGCGCGTGTTACCGCGGAGCCGGATCGGGCTCGGGAACAACCGGCGACGTCGTTTGCTGCCGAACTGGTCGAGAGCGAGGGCATTCCCGAGGGGGTTGCCTATGCCGACATCGGTGTGGCGCAGTGGCTGCTCGGCCGGCCGGGTGAGATCGACCTGCTCATGGTGGCCACCGAGCAGCCTCTCTCGCGGGTGCCGCTGACCGAGGTGGCACCGCAGCTGTTGCTGCGTGACGGGCAGTCCTCGGCAGAGATCGCACAGATGACCGGCAGTTTTCACCTGAGCCTCACGGCCTTCGGGCTGCTGTCGTTTGCCGTCGGCATCTTCATTGTGCACAGCGCCATCGGCCTTGCCTTCGAACAGCGCCGCCCGGTCATGCGTACCGTCAGGGTGCTGGGCCTGTCGCTGCGGCGTCTGATGCTGCTGGTGGCAATGGAACTGCTGCTGCTGGCGATTCCTGCCGGTGTGCTCGGGGTCGGGCTTGGCTATCTGCTCGCGGGGGCCTTGCTGCCCGGTGTGGCCGTGACGCTCGATGGTGTCTACGGGGCCAAGGTTGCCGGCACCTTGCAGTTCCGGCCCGAATGGTGGTTCTCGGCGCTTGCCATCGCCGTTCTCGGTACTGCCCTGGCCGCGGGCAGCAGTTTCTGGCAGATGGCGCGCATGCCGCTGGTGGCGAGCGCGCAGCCGCGTGCGGTGGTACGGGTGGCCGGTTCGCAGGCCGGATGGCAGGCCATTTTCGCGCTGTTGCTGCTGTCTGCTGCCGCAGTACTGGCGTTCACGGCCGAGAGCCTGCTCGGGGGCTTTGCCTTTCTCGGTTGTCTGCTGATCGGTGCTGCGCTGGCGTTGCCCTGGCTGCTGCATCGCGTGCTCGGATGGCTTGCCGCGCGCAGCCGGGGCGTCGTGCTGCAGTGGTTCTGGGCTGATACCCGGCAGCAGCTCCCCGGTCTGTCGCTGGCGTTCATGGCATTGCTTCTGGCCATGGCCACTGCCGTCGGTGTGACCACCATGGTGTCGAGTTTCCGCGTGACCTTTCTCGATTTTCTTGACCAGCGTCTGGCATCGGAGCTGTACGTGTCGGCGCAGTCGGAGGAAGAGGCGCAGCGAATCGAGACCGAACTCGCTGCCGAAGTCGCTGCCATCCTGCCGCTCAAGACCGTGGACATCGAGGTTGCGGGTTTTCCCGCGGAACTCTACGGGGTGCGCGATCATGCGACCTATCGGGACCACTGGCGTTTTCTCGAGGCCTCGGCGAGTCCCTGGGATGCGGTTCACGGAGGCCACGCTGTGCTCATCAACGAGCAGCTGGCGCGACGCGCGGGCTTCTCGGTCGGCGATCGGATCCCGCTGCCGGGGCGGTCGCTGGAAGTCGTGGGCATTTACGGTGACTACGGCAACCCGTTCGGCAAGGTGATCATCAGTGAAACACTGTTCGATGCGCTGCATCCCGATGTGCCGGTGCAACGCTTCGGAGTCAGGGTGGCTGACAGCGAGGTGGAGCGGGTGCGTGCCTTCATGCGCTCGTCGCTGGGTATCCCGAGTTCGCAGATCATCAATCAGGCCGGACTCAAGAGCCTGTCGGTGCAGATCTTCGATCGCACCTTCGTGATCACCGCTGCGCTCAACGTGCTGACGCTCGTCGTGGCCGCCTTTGCTCTTCTCATGAGTCTGCTGACGCTCGCCACGCTGCGTCTGCCGCAGCTTGCCCCTGTCTGGGCGATGGGGTTCACGCGCTGGCAGCTCGGGTTGGTGGAGCTCGCCCGAGCGACTTCGCTAGCCCTCGTGACCGCACTTCTGGCGCTGCCGGTCGGGCTTGTCCTTGCCTGGGGTCTGCTCGCGATCGTCAACGTGGCTGCCTTCGGGTGGAAGCTGCCCTTGTACGTGTTTCCGCTCGATTATCTGCGTCTCGGGTGCTGGATGGTGCTCGCAGCGCTGGTGGCGGCCGCGTGGCCGGCGTGGCGTCTCGCGCGCACCCCGCCCGCGGCACTTCTGCAGGTGTTCGGCAATGAGCGCTAGCGCGATGGTGAAAGGTGTGTTGCAGTGGGCCTGTCTGCGATTGCCCGTACTGCTTGCCTTGTCCTGCCTGCCCGCGGCGATACCGGCCGGGGCAGGTGGATTCGCGGGTCTCGGTAGCGCGGTCGAGGGTTACGCCGAACCGGAACGGAACCGACCTTTCACCTTTCCCGGCGATCACGGCGCACACCCCGGCTTTCGCATCGAATGGTGGTACCTGACGGCCAACCTGCGTGATGCGGAGGGCAGGGACTATGGCCTGCAGTGGACGCTGTTCCGATCCGCACTCCGGCCGGAAACCGGCGAACCGACGACGGGTTGGTCTTCACCACAGCTCTGGATGGGACATGCCGCCGTCACCACAGCGGAGGCACACCACGTGGCCGAGCGCATCGCGCGCGGTGGTATCGGGCAGGCCGGCGTGGTGGCCGAACCCTTCGAGGCGTGGATCGACGAGTGGCAGATGGCGGGTGACTGGAAGACACTCTTCCTGCGTGCCGGCGGCCACGACTTTGCCTACGACATGACACTCGAAGCGCATGGTCCGCTGGTCTTCCACGGTGACGGGGGCTACTCGGTGAAATCGGCCGAGGGTCAGGCATCGTACTATTATTCGCAGCCGTTCCTCACCGTGAACGGGACGCTCACCCTGCCCGCGGGAGAGGTCGATGTCGTCGGCGAAGCCTGGCTGGATCGCGAGTGGTCGTCACAACCACTGGCCGCAGACCAGCGTGGCTGGGACTGGTTTTCCCTGTCCTTCGACGATGGGCACAAGCTCATGGGCTTCGTGCTGCGCGACGCTGCGGGCGATGCCTATACCTCCGCGACCTGGATTGCGTCGGATGGCACCACCAGCGCCTTCGACGACGGCGCCTTCACGGCACGTGCGCTCGCGCAGGCGGCCACATCAGGCGCTGACGTACCGGTGCGCTGGCGGCTCACGCTGCCGCAACGGGGCCTTGATGTCGTCGTCGAGGCGCTCAACGAGGACAGCTGGATGGCAACCACGGTGCCTTACTGGGAAGGCCCGGTCAGCGTGTCGGGCAGCCACTCGGGGCGGGGGTATCTGGAGATGACGGGGTATCGGTGACGGGGTTCTGGTGACGGGGTTCTGGTGACGGGGTTCTGGTGACGGGGTTTCGATGATAGGGTGTCAGCCATGGCCTTCAGTGAATCAACCACCATCACCGGGAACACGCAAGGAGTCCGAACGTGAACTTGGCCATCGTTGCCGAAGGGGGTGGTCAGCGCACCATCTATGCCGCGGGCATCCTTGACGCCTTTCAGTTTGCCGAATTCAACCCCTTCGATCTCGGCATCGGTGCCTCCGGTGGTGCCCAGAATCTCCTGAGCTACTTTCTCGAACTGCCGGGCTACGCTCACAAGGCCATCGCCGAACTGACGATGCAGCCGGATTTCTTCGTGCCGTACCGTCGATTGCGCAAGCAGAACGTCATCGATCTCGACGCCTATTTCGAGCGTACCCACAGCGACCCGCTGTATCAGTTGCCCTACCAGGATGTGGATCGGCTGCTGCGAAAGAAGGAACTCGAGTTCGTTGCCACCGACAGCGAATCACTCGTGCCGCGGTACCTCGTGCCGTCCTGTGAGACTGCCAGCGAATACCTGAAGGCCTCGAGTGCGGTGCCGCTGCTGTATCACAGCGGTGTCGAAATCGACGGGCGCATCCTCATCGACGGCGGCGTCAGCGACCCCTTGCCGGTCAGGCGTGCGTGGCAGCGCGGTGCAAGGCGCATCGTCGTCATCCGCAGCGTGCCCGAAACCACCACGCGCACGAGTTGGCAGCAACTCTACGAATCACCCAGACTCAAGCGTGCGCTGCCCGAGAAGTTCACGCGCATGCTCGAGGTGCACGACAAGGCCTACCAGGCGGCGCTCGCCTTCATTGCCGAGCCGCCCGCGGGTGTCGAGATCCGGCAGATTGCCCCGGCGACATCGCTCGCGAGCAAGGCCTTCGGGAGTCGTTCGCTCGAGATTCAGGCCGACTACGGCATCGGCCTTCGTGACGGCATGATGTCGCTGATGCCGGGGCCTGATTCACTCAGGAAATGGTTGGGTAAACCACGGTCACGGGAACGTTTCGGCAGCCCTGCACGAGATGATCAGGCAACGAGCTCGACCGCGCACTGAGGTGGTGCGTACGGGCAGTTCCTGTAACGTTTGCCTGTGTCGCTCGCGCCGGCCTGCGCTACGATAAGCGGCTAACTTGAATTCGGGAGGTTCGTGGCATGTCACGACGGCGCGTCTGGGAACTGCTCAATTACAGCGAAAGTGGGGACCCGGCAGCGCACGCCATCGAGATCTTTCTGATGGGATTGATCATCGCCAATGTGCTGGCGGTGTCGCTCGAGTCGGTAACGTCGATCTTCAATCGATATACGGGTCCCTTCATCGCTTTCGAGCTGTTCTCGGTGGCGGTGTTCACGGTCGAATACGTGCTCAGGATCTGGTCCGACGTCGAGTTTCCCCCCAGCCGCAAGGAAAGGGGCATGAGCCTTGCGCAACGGCGTTGGTACTTTGCCAGGCAGCCGTTGATGGTGCTGGATCTGCTCGCCATCGCACCGTTCTATCTCGCTCTCTTCATACCGATCGATCTTCGCTTCCTGCGCGCACTTCGGCTGCTCAGGATCTTCAAGCTGACGCGCTATTCCTTTGCCATGAGCATGCTGCTGGATGTGATCCGCGAAGAGTCGAGTTCATTCCTCGCAGCCATCTTCATTCTCGTCGTCATGCTGGTACTGGCATCGAGTGGTGTCTACCTGGCCGAGCACCGGGTACAGCCGGAGGCCTTTGCCTCGATTCCCCATGCCATGTGGTGGGCGGTGGTAACACTGACCACGGTGGGCTACGGTGACGTCACGCCGATCACGGCGCTCGGCAAGGTTTTCGGGGCGCTCGTGACGATCACCGGCATTGGCATCGCGGCACTGCCGGCAGGCATTCTCGCCAACGGCATGAGTACCTATCTTGCACGGCGTCGCGAAGACCTTCGACGCGAGTTTCGCAAGGCCCTCGAGGACGGCCTGCTCGACGAGGACGAGGAACGCGAACTGGAAAAACTGCGCCGCTCGATCGGTATCAGTGAGTCGGACGCAAACATGATTCGCGAGGAAGTGGAACTCGCGCCCGAGGGTGAGGAACGGATCTGTCATTGCCCGCACTGCGGCACCATATTCAATGCCAGCACCGAGGAAATCCTGAGGAACGGGCACAAATGAGCGTGGAAAAATTACCGGGGAATGATGCCGCCGTGCTCGCTGTCGGGGTAATCGTGGATGCCGGGCGGCAGAGTCCTTACGTGGTCGATCTTCTGGAGTACCTTGTTGCCAGTGAAGCATTCGCTGCGCCGATCGTTTTTCCGGTAACGGCCGGAGCGCAACCCGATCAGGTGCTGGCCTTGTCTTCGCTGACACGCTGGGTGCGCAGGATCGAATTCGGCCAGATGCTCGGCAAACAGCCCGCGGTTACCAGGCGCATCGCCATCGACGACATCGATGGCCTCGACATCGTGCCGCTCGCGGGTGAATGGTCCGCCGATGGCGCAACCCTGGATGTTTTTGGCGAGAATCTCGAAGCCATCATCGAGCGACGTCTCGACATACTCGTGCACCTCGCTTCCGGGCGACCGGGTGCCGGTCTTGCCAGCGCTGCAGACCTGGCCACACTGGCAATCTACCATGGCAGTGATTGTGCCGGTGCCGATGTCTCGCTCGGTTTCATGGAAGTGCTCGAGGATGCCCCCGCAAGTTGTTTCGTCATTGCAAGGGCGAACCCATTCCGCGTGCTGCAAGCGGGCAACATCATGACGGCAAAGTCCTGGGCTCTGAACCAGGCGATGCTCATGGGAAAGTCGATCACCTTCATGCGTCATGTGCTCGAGCGGATCGCGAATGACCGAGCGCTGCTTGAAGTCGATACCGACGCCGAGGATGCCCTGCCTGCCACATTGCCGTCAACCGGATCGCTCGCACTGGCAAGATACATGGCAAACGTTCTCATGCCCGTGGTTCTGCGAAAATTCAGAACGCGCCTGTTCGGTCGACGCGATCGGGAGTGGGTTGTCGCGGTGTCCGATCACCGGCGTCCCGGCGGCTCGCTGGATGACTACCGGGAAATTCCGAACCCCGATGGGCGATTTCTGGCCGATCCCTTCCTCTGTTCCCGAGACGGGCGCCATATCGTGTTCGTCGAAGACTACTGCTACCGTGACAATCGCGGCCGCATATCGGCTGTGGAACTCGGCGAGGAGGGCGCGAAGGTTCTCGGCGTGATCATCGACGAGCCCTGGCATCTGTCCTTCCCCTTCGTGTTCGAATACAAAGGCCGGCTCTACATGATTCCGGAAGCGAACGAGAGTGGCGCAATCCGTCTGTATGTCTGCGACGAATTTCCGCTGCACTGGCGTTTCGAGAAGACGCTGATGGCAGATGTTGCCGCGGCCGACACCATGGTGTTCGAAAGAGATGGCACCTGGTTCCTGCTGACGAATATCTGCAGCGCGGGCCTCGGCGATTTCAATTCCGAACTGCATATCTTCCACGCCGATGACCCGCTCACCACCGACTGGCACCCGATCGGCGCGGGCAACCCGGTCATTCTGGATTCATCGAGAGCAAGGAACGGCGGCTGGTTCATCGACGATGGCCAGCTTTTCCGTATCAACCAGATTCACGCGAAAAACCACTACGGTCGAGCGTTCGGTTTCAATCGGGTGGATGAGCTGAGCAGGAAGCGCTATCGAGAGACGCGCATCGGTGAGGTCTGGCCCTGTGACAGCCGCGGCTTTGATTCGACGCACCATTTCAACGCCGATGGCGCGCGCGCGGTGATCGATTTCTGTCGTCTGGACAGAGCGAGAAAATGAGCCTGGCGGCATGCGCTTGCCGGAGCGCGGGAGCCGATGGCATGCCCGGCCATGATCGCCTCGGCTTCCACGGCCTTTTTCACCGTCAATCCTCGTGTCTTCCGGCATCGCGTCTTCCGGTATCGGGACGTGACATCGCGTCGGGACGTGACACGGCATCGGGACATTGCGATGGCGGTTTCGCGATGTGATCTCTGCGTCCGAGCCAGCTGCTCAAGGCGCGGAGCCAGCCGACACAGGCCTGCCATGACCGCTTCGCCGCACGAGCCCGCTCGGCCCGGGCACGATGGAACGCCATGTTGTAACGCTTTCGGCTGCTGTAGTGCATGATGCTTCCCGCGAGAAATATTTGCCCGAGATCATTTTTCCGTCAATTTTCATCGGTGTAAATTGAGTAAAATGCGGCAACAGACAAGAAAATCTTGCAGATCATGCGCAATCGTGCGCCATTGACGGCGTTGCGGGCCTTCGAGTGCGCGGCGCGACACCTGTCCTTCAGCCGTGCCGCCGAAGAGTTGCACGTGACCGCAGCAGCACTGTCGTTCCAGATTCGCGCTCTGGAGAAGGAACTCGGCATGCCGGTGTTCGAGCGACTGCCGCGCCGTATCGAACTCACACGCGCCGGACGAGAGCTGTTGCCCGGTATTGCCGAAGGCTTTTCGCGTATCGATCAGGCCTGGCAGCTTGCCCATCGCAGGCGCAGTGCCGAGGTGCTGACGGTCACGGCCGGCCCGGCCTTCACCGGACTCTGGCTCGCGCCGCGCATCTATGCCTTTGCTGCCGACCATCCCGATATCGAAGTTCGACTGCACGCCTCGTTGAGGCTCAGCGACCTCAGCAGAGATGACGTTGATGTCGCCATCCGTTTTGGTCAGGGTGTGAATGAAGCGCTGTACAGCATCACGCTGTTCAACGACTGGTTGACACCCGTAGTGGCACCGGAACTGGTCGAGCAGTATTCAAGTATCGAGAGTCTCGCCGAAGCGCCTCTGCTGCACGACGACAGCGCGTCGTTCATCAAGCCCCAGCGAGACTGGTCGGTCTGGATGTCACTGTTCGGTTGTCAGCGCAGCGATACCCGAGGTACCCGGTTTTCACATGCCGACCATGCCGTCAGCGCGGCAATCGGTGGGGCAGGGGTGCTGCTCGGGCGTGCGTCGCTGATCGGCAATGCGCTTCGTGAGGGCCGTCTCGTGGCGCCGTTTCATCAGGCGATCGACATGCAGGCCGGCTTCCGATTGCTCTGTTTGCCCGGACAGGAAGAGCGCGAGGACATTGCTGCCTTCATGGACTGGATGAAGGCGCAGATGCGGTTTCTCGATGAACTGGCGGAAGGCTTCGACATTCATGCGGTTGCTGGTTGAATGACCTTGCCAGCACCGGCGGGAGCGGCCCGTTCGGTCTGTCGCCTGTACCGGCGGAAGCTTCCCATCCAGGCCTGCCACCCTGCACCGTCGGTGGCCGTCATCCCTGCATCAATTCTTCTGACGCTCGCGTTCCCGTTGTCGCTGCCGGCGTTCGATCAGCGTGCCGGCGCTCCACAACGCCACCGCGAACAGCGTGCTGGCAAAGGCGAGAGTGCGCGAGAGGTCCATCACTTCGCGAGGTAGTGAAGGCAGGGTGTGATGTACTGCAGCAGGCCGAGTGTGCTCATGCGGATGCGCCGTGCGGCTGACACCATCGAAAGCAGCGGTATCACGGTAATGATGCCGAGCAGCCACAGCCAGTTGCGCGTGGTCGCGTCGATGTCGGCAATGGGTTCGGCCACGAGCAGCACGTAACCGGCGGCCAGCGGCAGCAGTATCGCGGTTTCGAGCAGCAGCCCGAGCGCGCTGTCGACGCTGGCGATCTTCCGGACCAGACCGTAGAGTCCGAAGGTCATTGCCATGATGAGTGAGAGCCAGGGTACGATGCCGGCGATTGCGAAGGTCAGCATCATGCCGGCCGCCGAAACGACGATCGCGAGCTTCTTGAGCCGGTTCGGTTGCTCGCCGAAGACGAGGATGCCGATGGCCACATTGATGATCGGCACGAGGAAGTAGCCGAGGCTCGATTGCAGGATCTCGCCGATGTTCACGGCATGGATGAACACGTACCAGTTGGACGAGATGAGCAATGTGGCCGCAATG
>PDWI01002387.1_pt1 | contig 28314 bp, 25 predicted proteins | sample 1430891 | NCBI WGS metagenome assembly PDWI01 (sample SAMN01162508, study PRJNA174530) | Oral metagenome, whole genome shotgun sequencing project. | biome: Marine environment; feature: Marine mammal; material: Swab sample of the gingival sulcus; isolation source: swab sample of gingival sulcus... | reverse complement strand
GATAATTCTGTGTCAATTTTTCGTAATTCTGATTTTTTATCTTCCGTTAAATTTGCTCCGTTTCGTGCAAAACTTTTATAATGATTATCTAAAAGTGTGATTTGTTCTGCTGATAAATTTAAACTTTCTTTTTGCTCGTAAACCGTTTTTACACGTTCAAAAAGTTGTTCATTGAGCATAATATCGTTTTTAAATTCCGACAACCACGGCGAAATTATTTTTGCAATTTCTTGAATTTTTGCATTCGTTTCGGCAGAATTCAAATTAAAAAATATACTTGTAATTCGGTCTAATTGTTCGCCTAAATTATCAAGAGCAACAATCGTATTTTCAAAGGTTGGTTTATCAGTATTTTTTACGATGTTTGCGATGTCATTTTTTGCTAATTCAATGGCTTTTTTTATAGCAGGTTCGTAATGTTCTTCTTTTATTTTTGAAAATGGTGCTGTGTCAAATTGCTGTAATAATGGGTTCATTTATTATGATTAAAAGTTTATAAAGTTGAATGTTTATAAGGTTAAAATTCTAAAATTTCGTAAAAATAAAAGGTTTAAAAGGTTAATGCAAATTTATTTAATAAAAATAAGTGTAAAAAAACCCTTAACTTTCAATAAGTTAAGGGTTGTTTCTGTGACCTCGGCAGGATTCAAACCTGCAACCTCTTGAGCCGTAATCAAGTGCACTATTCAGTTATGCTACGAGGCCATTGCTATTTTTGCGAGTGCAAATATATAGCAATATTTTGAATCTACCAAACAAAAATAAATTTTTATTTTAAAGTAGAAGCATATTCTATTAAATCTACGATTTTAGATGCATATCCATATTCATTATCATACCACGCAACTACTTTGAAAAAATTCTCATTTAATTCCATACATGCGTTAGCATCAACAACAGAAGTACGAGTTTCTGATACAAAATCTTGAGAAACAACAGGCTCTTCTGTATATCCTAAAATAGAATTCAATTCGTTTTCAGACGCACTTTTTAAAGCTTTAAGAATAGCTTCTAAACTTGTCGCTTTATCTGTTGAAAAAGTCAAATCAACTAAAGAAACATCTGGAACAGGAACTCTAATAGACGTACAATCTAATTTTCCTTTTATTTCAGGAATAACCTTAACTACCGCTTTAGCAGCACCTGTCGAAGTAGGAATAATATTATTCAATACTGATCGCCCTCGTGTAGGTTTAGAACTATACCCATCAACAGGATTCTGAGAAGCCGTTGCCGCATGAATAGTAGTCATCAAACCTTGTTTAAATCCAAAGTTATCATTTAAAACTTTAATTAATGGAGCCAAACAATTCGTTGTACACGAAGCATTCGAAAAAATAGTCTCATCAGCTGTTAAATCTTTATGATTTACACCCATAACATACATATTAGCATCCTTTGATGGAGCAGAAATTGCAACTTTTTTTGCTCCTCCTTCAATATGTAAAGATGCTTTTTCTTTTTTCGTAAATAATCCCGTACATTCAATAACAAAATCAACATCCAAAGCATCCCATTTTATATTTTTAGGATTTTTTTCAGATGTTACTCTAATTTCTTTCCCATTAACAACAAGGTAACTATCTTTGGTTTTAACATCACCCTTAAATTTACCATGTACAGAATCATATTTTAACATATATGCTAAAGATTCTACATCCAATAAATCGTTTATTGCAACAACTTCAATGTTATTTCTTTCAGCAATAGAACGAAAAGCCAATCTTCCGATTCTTCCGAAACCATTTATACCTATTTTAATCATTTTTTTATATTTTTTGTTAGTACTAAGTTACATCTTTTTCTTGAGAAAAATTCTTTTTTCTAAGAAAAATTTTGAGCAAGAGCAAAAGTACAGGAATTAAAATTAATAACATATAAAAAATCATAGAAATTTTACTTCCAACACGAATTACTTTTGGTTCAAATTTAAATTCAACTTTATGCTTACCTGCAGGAATCTCCATCCCTCTCAACACATAATTTGTTTGGTAATAAGGCTTTAACTCATCATCAATATAAGCATTCCATCCATCTTTGTAGTATATTTCTGAAAATACAGCAAACTGTTTTTGCTTCGTATTTGATTCGTAAATTAAGTGATTTGGTTGATACGATTTTAAATCAATTGTTGCTGTAGAATCTTCTAAAATTTCAAAATTCAGTTTTTTATCTCGTTGTCTTACAATAGCTGTTTCCTTAGTATCAATTTCAAGCAATGTTTTCATTTCTTCATCGGCAGTTTTTGCGACATAAACATCATCAACAAACCATACCGCCCCATTGGCATCACTATTGAATTGTGGCATTGGCTGACTTACAAAATATTTAACATTTAGCATGTTTAATATTTCAGGATTCTGAACATTAACATTATAATTATACTCAAATAATTCTTGATAACGCTTCATTTTTGCAGCATGATACCCTCCTATCGAATTATGAAAATAAGCTGTCCGAGCCTCTGTCAAAGCACTCATTATCGTAAAACCTTGTTCAAAATACTGACGCCCTTGTAAAATTCTTCGATCGATATTTGCAACACGATAATAAGATTTATCTTCTAAAATTTGTTTGTCTATTTCTGATTTCTGAAAAGGCTGTTCTACATTGATAGGATCCGTAAAATCATCTTTATTCACATACTTGTAATCAATTGAAACTAAATCAATTAAAATAAAAACACCCAATAAACTAATTACATAAATTGATTTTAATTTTCCTTTTATAAAAGCATATAAAATTCCGACTACTAAAGCCACAAAAACAAGAGAACGAAGGCTATCCATTAATAAAAGATGTTGTCTGTCAGATTTTATTGCTGATAACAAATTAGGAAATTGTTGAATATTCGCATCAGCCACTCCTTGAAAATCTCCAAAAATATACGCAAAACCGAAACCAAAAACTACTAAAGACACAAAACTAATCGTAGCTTTTTTTAAAGATTCTTTCTTTTTTTCATAGGAAATATCATCACTAAAAAACGATTTTAAAGCTAAAATTCCCAATAAAGGAGCACATAATTCAGCCAAAACTTGAATAGATGAAACCGCTCTAAATTTATTGTAAAGTGGAATATAGTCAATGAAGAAATCAGTTAAAAAACTAAAATTTTTACCCCAACTTAACAGAATTGAAAAAATAACCGTTGATACCAACCATATTTTCAATTTTCCTTCAAGAATAAAAATTCCTAATAAAAACAAAAAGACCACAATTGCACCGATATACGCAGGAGCCTCTACAATAGGCTGTTGTCCCCAATAAGATGGAGCATTACTCGCAATCTCATTAGCATTAGGAGTTATCGCTGATAGTTCCTTATAAAAATTCGTATTTTCATCATATTTTTCTCGTGAACCACCTCCCATAAATCTAGGAATCAATAAATTAAAAGTTTCTAATTTACCATAACTATATTCTGTAATATAATTATAATCCAAACCTGATTGTTGCTTTTTAGGAGAGCCATCAGGATTGAAAGTAAGTTCGGAATTTCCTCGTGTACTGTATGTTGCATATTCTTTCATTGATGCCAATCGTGTAGCATTAACTCCAATTCCAATGACAACCGCCAGCAACAAAGTAGCAGATTGCAAAGCAAAAGTCTTGATTTTTTTAGTTTTAAAAGCCTCTATTGCTTCAATAATTGTTAAAATCAACAAACTAAATCCTAAATAATAAGTCATTTGCGGGTGATTTGAAAACACCTCTAAAGCCATTGCCAAAGATGTTACGACAAAACCTAACAAATATCGCTTTTGAAAGACTAATAAAAATCCTGAAATAACTAATGGCATGTATGCAATTGCATGAGCTTTAGCATTATGACCAGCTCCAAAAATGATAATCAAATAGGTAGAAAAACCAAAGGACAAGGCCCCTAAAATAGCTAATTTCCAATCTGTTTTTAACGTCATTAATAACACAAAAAAACTAAAGAAATATAAAAAAACATAATCTGCTGGGCGGGGTAAAAAACGTAATGCTTTATCAATATACGAAATATAATCATTTGGAAAATAAGCACTTACTTGATACGCAGGCATTCCACTAAAAGCATTTCCTAACCAATATGGCTCTTCGTTGTTGTGAGTTTGTCGGTAATCAACAATCTCTTTAGCCATTCCAGAAAATTGTCTTATATCTCCTTGTTTTATTTGTTCTCCACTCAAAACAGGATTAAAATATAGCAATGATGCGATTATAAATGTAAAAATCGCTACAATATAGGGTATTATTTTTTTTAAATTCATGATTATTCTATTTCTTCAAAATCGATGTATTCTCCGACTGTATTTGATTCGTTTTTTTGTTGCGGTTTTTTATCAATAACCGTTTCACCCTCTTTTAATGACGGCTCTTGAGAATTAAATTTCTGACTAAATTTATTCATAAAATAAGTTAAAATCATCGGAAAAACATAACGTTTTACCATTTTTAATCCATAATACACAATTATGAAAAAGAGTAATACTCTAAATAAATTTGAAATTCCTGCTTCATGAACTCTTTGGGCAGATGCATTAGAATATGAAAAAATGAATAAAATATAAAATAAATTTTTCATGTTTTATTTCTTATTTCGTTTTTTAATTTTTTTGATTGCCTTTTTTGTGATTTTTCTAATTGTATATCCTGTTGATTCTGACAACATTCCATCTTCATCGTAGATTTCTGCACACTTTCTTACTTCCTTAAAAGGCACTAAAATATCAATAACCGTTTCATCTGCAATTTCCCCTAAACAAAAAATACAATCATAGACAATCATTAAATTTTCTGATTGTAACTTTTCTATAAGTAACGGAATTGCTTGTTGAATATTAAAATCTGAAAAATTACCTGTTAAATTTGAAACCAAAGTGTGATTTTGCGTTTGTTTAAATAGTTCAAGCATTTCTTGAACAATCGTTTCATTAACAGTTTCTTCGTCAACTCCTTGTAATGCTGTTATTTGCACCATTTCATCTTCGTCATTAATGGCTTTTTCAATTAATTCCGAAGATTTAGGATGTTTATGTTCGAGCAACTCATACAAACCATAAGCCCTGTCCTCATTTTCAGGATTATTAAAATCAATAAAAGTTTGTTCGAGATCTATTTCTTCATCTTCATCAAAATTGAATGCTTTTTTCAACTCTGGATGTAAATTTCCTGTATCTACCTGCACATTAACCTCGCCATTTACAACTAATTCGATTGTTTTATTGAAAATAGGATTTTCATCTAAATAATGAGACATTTGCTCTGGTTTTAGACCTGCTTTATATAAACCTGAACGCCCTATTGCTTGGGTAATAATATCTAATGTTTTTTCAATTTCCTCTTCTGAAAGTCCAATATTTTCAAGTATTAAAAAAGTTTCTGCAGAGGGGCCATTTTCAATTATTTCAGGTAACTTATTTATTATCTCTTGCGTTTGTTTCATCAAAAAATTGAAATTAAATACGTTCTATTTTCGCACCAATAGCTTGTAAACGTTCGACAATACGTTCGTATCCTCTGTCGATTTGTTCTACATTATGAATAATACTTGTTCCGTTAGCAGATAATGCAGCGATTAATAAAGAAATTCCTGCTCGAATATCAGGTGAAACCATTGTTGTTGCTTTCAATTGAAACTCTTTATTGTGACCGATTACAGTTGCTCTATGCGGGTCACATAAAATCACTTTTGCCCCCATATCAATCAGTTTATCAACGAAAAATAGGCGACTTTCAAACATTTTTTGATGAATTAAAACCGTTCCTTTTGCCTGTGTTGCAACCACCAAAACGATACTTAACAAATCAGGCGTAAATCCTGGCCAAGGCGCATCAGCAACCGTTAAAACAGAGCCGTCAATATAATTTTGGATTTCATATTCTTCTTGAGACGGAATATAAATATCATCTCCTTTTTGCTCTAATTTAATCCCTAATTTTCTAAATACATTCGGAATTTGTCCCAAGTCTTTCCAACTTACATTTTTTATAGTTATTTCCGATTGCGTCATTGCTGCAAGCCCTATCCAACTACCAATTTCAATCATATCTGGTAATATTGTATGCTCACAACCTTCAAGTTTTTCAACCCCTTCAATTGTTAAAAAATTAGAAGCAACCCCTGTTATTTTAGCTCCCATACTATTCAACATATTACACAATTGCTGAATATATGGCTCACAAGCAGCGTTATATATTGTAGTTGTACCTTCAGCTAAAACAGCTGACATAATAATATTTGCCGTACCTGTTACAGACGCCTCATCTAAAAGCATGTCTGTACCTGTTAAACGTTTATCAGATTCTACACCATAAAAACGCTCTTCTTTATTGTATCTAAATGTAGCTCCTAGATTAATAAATCCCTGAAAATGAGTATCTAATCTTCGTCGACCTATTTTGTCACCTCCCGGAGTAGGAATGTAACCTTTCCCGAAACGAGTCAATAAAGGACCTACAATCATAATAGAACCTCTCAAAGAGCTTCCATCTTTTTTAAATTTTTCTGATTTAAGATATTCTAAATTGATTTCATCGGCTTGAAAAGAATACGAATTAGCTTTTAGTTTTTCAATTTTTACACCTAATTCACCTAATATAAAAATAAGTTTATTGATATCAATAATATCAGGAATATTGTTAATGACTACTTTTTTATCAGTTAACAAAACAGCACAAATTACTTGAAGTGCCTCGTTTTTAGCTCCTTGCGGAGTTATTGTTCCAGTTAATTTATGCCCTCCTTCTATTTTAAATGATGCCATTATTTTCTATAATTTTGGTTTTTGTAATTTTTCTTTTGTGGCTTATTTTTTCGTTGCCCTTGAGAATTACGTTTACGTAGTAACTGTCTACTATTCGTCAATTCATCTTCTACATTTCTTAAATCTATTTTTCCATTTGACAACTCATATAAATGCTCAAAAATCACTTGATCTTCAACGGTGTCTTTATTCCAATTTAGATAGCATTTTTTCATATGATTTGCAATCGTATAATACAATGCTTCCCTCAAGTCTCCTTCTTCCCAAGACAAAGCAACATCAATCATTGTTTGGATATTATTCCCATAAAAACGATATTTTGATGCCGATTTAGGATATGCTAAAGGTTCTGGTTTAGTGTACAATTCCTCTTTTGAAACGACCTCAAACGGAGCATCTACATCTAATTTAAAATTAGACATTATTTGCAATTGATCCCACAATTTATGTTTAAAATCAGGAACATCTCTAAGGTGAGGCTGTGCATTTCCCATTACATCAATAATAGCTTGAGCCATTTTATTGCGTTCCTCTTTTGTCGGTAATGCGGTGCAGTGATCTACTAATTTTTGAATATGTCTACCATATTCAGGAATAATTAATTTTGGTCTTTCTGAATTGTATTCTAAATCAAATGACATGTATTGTATTTTTATTTATTACAAAGTTAACAAATAATTTCTAAATAATTATTGAATTACTTTTAACTTTGCGAATTGAAGTAATAATTTTCTTGTTTCGTCCTCAAATTGAATTTCTGCTTTTTTGTTAGCACCTCTCCCCTCTATTGAAATAACTTTTCCTACACCAAATCTTCCGTGCTCTACAATGTTTCCTACAACAATTTGATTATCAAAAAGATTAGGTTGTGTATCTGCTTTAAGCTCACTCATTTTTTTCATTTTACCTACCTCTTTTTTAGCAACGAATTCTTTTCGTTTTCGTTTGATTGGCTTTTGGAAACGTATTTTTCTAGGAGTATCATCAAATAAACCTGCATCTACAAATCTATTTGTAGTGGATTGCGTTTTAGGAGCAATATATTCAACGAATTGTTCATTAATTTCATCTAAAAAACGACTTGGCTCGCTGTCTATAAGTTTTCCCCAACGATATCGAGTGTGCGCATACGATAAATAGGCTTGTTTTTCTGCTCGTGTTAAGGCCACGTAGAACAATCTTCGCTCTTCTTCAAGTTCGCTTCGTGTATTCATACTCATTGCAGAGGGAAACAAATTTTCCTCCAATCCGACTATGTAAACATAGGGAAACTCCAATCCTTTTGCAAGGTGAATAGTCATTAAAGAAACCCTTGGCGAATCATCTTTTTTATCTGAATCAAAATCTGTTGCAAGTGCTACATCTTCAAGAAAAATAGGCAATGACGCTGGCTCTCCTGCTTCAATGATAAAATCCTTAATTCCATTAAGTAATTCTTGAATATTTTCAATTTTACTAATTCCCTCGGGGGTGCCGTCTTTTTGTAAATCCTTAATTAATAATGTTTGCTTGACAACTAATTCTGCAATTTCATACGCGTTTTTAGTTTCAGATTCGATTTTAAAACGCATAATCATATTAGCGAAATTGGTTAATTTCGTTTTAATTCCTGCGTTTATATTGATGTCGTGAATGGCTAAATTTGAAATAATTTCAAAAATAGATTTTTTATAATGATTGGCAGCAATAGTAAGTTTATCAATTGTTGATGCGCCAATTCCTCTGGCAGGATAATTAATAACTCTTTTGAGCGCCTCTTCATCTTTTGGATTTACTAATAATCTTAAATACGATAATAAATCCTTAATTTCTTTACGTTGATAAAACGATATTCCACCGTAAATTTTATACTTGATGTTTTTTTTTCGCAACGCATCTTCAATTGCTCTGGATTGTGCATTTGTTCTATATAAAACAGCAAATTTATCAGCGGTTAACTGATGATTCATCTGATTATCAAAAATAGATTGTGCAACAAAACGTCCTTCTTCAGCATCTGATAGCGTTCGCATTATTTTAATAGGCTCTCCTTTATCATTAGCTGTCCAAACCTCTTTATCTAATTTTGTTTTATTATTCGAAATAACTGAATTTGCAGCATTTACAATATTTTGAGTAGAACGATAATTTTGTTCTAACTTAAATGTTTTCATATCAGGATAATCCTTTTTAAAATTAAGGATATTCTGAATATTTGCTCCACGGAACGCATAAATACTTTGCGAATCATCTCCTACCACACAAATATTTTGAAAACGGTCTGCCAAAGCCCTAACAATCAAGTATTGAGAATGATTGGTATCTTGATACTCATCAACCATAATGTATCTAAAACGGTCTTGATATTTTGCCAAAACATCAGGATGACGTGCTAATAATTCATTGGTTCTCAACAACAAATCATCAAAATCCATAGCACCTGATTTAAAACATCTATCTACATATTCTTTGTAAATTTCTCCCATTTTAGGCATATTTGCGAGTTTATCAGCTTCCATCAATTCAGGATTATTAAAATAAGCCCTTACTGTAATTAAATTATTTTTAAATGATGAAATTCTCCCTAAAACTTTTTTAGCCTTGTATATATCTTTATTAAGATGAAAATTTTTAATAATTTCAGTTAATAATCGTACGCTATCTTGCGTATCATAAATAGTAAAATTCTGAGGAAATCCTAATTTATCAGCTTCTGCTCTAAGAATTCTAGCAAAAACAGAATGGAATGTCCCCATCCATAAATTTTTAGATTCACTATGCCCGACAACAGTTCCTATACGCTCTTTCATTTCTCGAGCGGCTTTGTTTGTAAAGGTTAAAGCAAGAATGTTAAAAGGATCCACTCCTTGTTGCATTAAATATGCAATTCGATAAGTTAATACTCGTGTTTTTCCTGAACCTGCTCCCGCAATAATAATCATAGGTCCATCTTTTTGAAGGACGGCTTCTCTTTGAGGTGGGTTAAGTTGCTCTAAATATGTATTCAAGATGTTTGTTTTGATATGAAAAACGTAAAATTATAAATTATTTAAGTTTCTTTTACGTTTTATAAAAAATTTTATTCACAAAAATTAAATTAGACCAAAATTATGAAATTACACCCGAGCCTAATAATTCATCATTGGCATACCAAGCGACAAACTGCCCTTCTTGTATTGCGGATTGTGGTTTTTCAAATTCAACATATAAGCCTTTTTCTACTTTATAAAGCGTAGCCTTATCCAATGGTTGTCGGTAACGAATTCGTGCTAAAACTTTCATTTCTTCGCCATTTTTTAAAGCTAAATCTGTACGCACCCAATGTAATTCTTGATTAGAAACAAATAATACTGAACGATACAATCCTTGATGATTTTTCCCTTCTCCTGCATAAATGGTATTTGTATTAACATCTGTTTCTATAACAAATAATGGTTCTTTTGTTCCGCCAACAGCCAAACCTTTTCGCTGTCCTTTGGTAAAAAAATGAGCGCCTTGATGTTTTCCTACAATTTTTCCATTATCTTCTTCGTAGGTATATTTTGTTGCAAAAAATTGCAATTCTTCTTCTTTCGTTTCGAACTTTGGAATTTCACGATGATATTGCTCAAAATCATTAGGAATTTGAACAATATTTCCTTCTTTTGCTTTTAATTTTTGTTGTAAAAATTCAGGCAAACGCACTTTTCCTATAAAGCACAAGCCTTGTGAATCTTTCTTTTCAGCAGTAATTAAATCGGCTTGTTTTGCTATCTCTCTCACTTCTGGTTTTGTGAGTTCGCCAATCGGAAATAAGGCTTTTGCCAATTGGTCTTGCGATAATTGACATAAAAAATACGATTGGTCTTTATTATTATCTTTTCCTGCAAGTAATTTATAAATAGTTTTTCCGTTGATTTCTTCCGATGCTTTTCTACAATAATGACCTGTCGCCACATAATCCGCTCCTAATTTCAGCGCAATATCCATAAAAACATCAAATTTTATTTCTCTATTACAAAGCACATCAGGATTTGGCGTTCTTCCTTTTTCATATTCATCAAACATATAATCAACAATGCGTTCTTTATATTGTTCGCTTAAATCAACCGTTTGAAATGGAATTCCAAGTTTTTCAGCCACCAACATCGCATCATTACTATCCTCTAACCAAGGGCATTCATTTGAAATCGTTACCGAATCATCATGCCAATTTTTCATAAACAAACCTATCACTTCATAGCCTTGTTCTTTTAATAAATAAGCTGTTACACTACTATCAACTCCGCCTGAAAGTCCTACAATTACTCTTTTCATTTTTATTTAAATATTGGACAAATTTACCAAAAAAGAATTAAAACAAAAAAGACTGCCTTTTTCAAGACAGTCTTTTTAAAAAAACTTTTAAAAATAATTATTTATTAACTATTCTAAATGTTGTTCTTCTGTTTGCAGCATGCTCTCTTTCAGTACAAGTCACACCATCTTTACATCTATTTGTTAATTGAGTTTCACCTCTACCTTTAGATGTTAATTGACTTGGACTAACACCTTTAGAGATTAAGTAATTAACAATTGACTGCGCTCTTCTTTGAGATAAAGCTTGGTTTGCAGATTTAGAACCTCTAGAATCTGTATGAGATTCAATCACTACAGAAACTCCATCTTTTAAGATTGGTAATAAACGAGCATCAATAATTCTCTTAGCAGAAGCTGTCAATGATGAGCTACCTAAATTCCAGTTAATTGGAAGTGGAGTAGCAACAACTAATTTACAGTCAACAGATTTCCAAGTAGTTAAACCTCCTTTAGAAACTAATACTTCTTTAGTAACAGTTCTAAATTTAGCAGGTACTTCAGTAACTTTAGAAGATGCATCTTTTACTAAAACAGTCTTTTTGATTGTAGCAAACTTTTGTCTAGTTTTAATAGATCTTGTTGTAGGAGCAGATAACATTACAGTTTTAGTAAATGTTTTACTCTTAGCTGGGATATCAATTGTTTTAGCACTTTCTGGAGTAACAACAGTTTTTCTCATTGCTGTTTTTACCTCAGGAACAACGATCTCTCTTGTTGTAGGAGGCGTTGCCATAACTTTTTTCTTCATTACAATTGTTTTCGCAGGAACAACAATTTCTTTTGTTGTAGGAGGCGCAACCATAACTTTTTTCTTAATAACTTTAGTTACTGCAGGAATGTCAATTACTCTAGTAGTAGCTGGTTGATCAACAACAGTTTTAGTTACTACTTTAGTTACTGCAGGAATAACAACCTCTCTTGTTGTAGGAGGAGTTACCATAACTCTCTTTTTAATTACTTTAGTAACAGCAGGTACATCATCATATTCTACTTTTGGTGGAGCAACCATAACCTTTTTCTTAATAACTTTAGTTATTGCAGGTATTTTTACAACTTTAGTAGTAGGAGGAGTTTTCATAACTCTCTTTGTATATGTTGCAAAACATTTATCATCGTTAGAACCATCAGCACAATCAGGATCAGTAGTGTCAATTCTTGCATCATTTACTAAAACTGTTTTATCTATAGAAACTACACGTTCAGGAACTTCTTGATAACACCAATAACGACAGTCGTTAGGATCTTCAGAAGTACAATCAGGAGCTTTTTCTGTCATTTTCCAACGTGCAGATTTTGCTCTAACTTCGATTGTTTCTACATCTTTTTTAAATGCTGCAGGAATAGCTTTTAATTTTTTACCTCCAACTCTTTTTCTATAACGTACAGTTTCTGTAGCATACACTGCAGGTACGATTTCTAAACGTTCAGCTTCTTCTTTTACAGTAACTGTAACATCTTTCATTTCGTATTTTGCAGGAACCATTCTCATACGTTTAGATGCTTCTTTTACAGTAACTGTAACATCTTTCATTTCGTATTTTGCAGGAACAACCTCTAATCTTTTAGATGCTTCTTTTACGACAACTGTTTCTTGAACTTTTTTAAATGTAGCTGGTACAACAACTAGTTTTTTAGATGCTTCTTTTATTACAACAGTAACATCTTTCATTTCAAATCTAGCTGGTACTGCAACTAACTTTTTATAAGAATCTTTAACAGTAACCTTAAAGTTTTCATTAGCATATTTTGCTGGAATAACTTTTAACTTCTTTGCTTCCCCTTTAGTTACTACAGAAAAACTTTCTGTACTATTTCTAGCAGCAACTTTACGTAAAACTTGACTAGGTCCTTGTACCTCTACTTTAAAAGATTTTTTTCCAAATCTTGCAGGAACTAATTGTAATTTTTCTCCTCCTTCGTCAACTACTACTTTTTCAGTAACAGTCTTGTACTGAGCCGGAAAGGTCACAATTCTCTTGTAAGCAGGAGCTACTTGTACAGTAACATCCTTGTTCTCCCATACTTCTGGAGTTTTACATCGCACATAACATTTACCTGGTTCTGCGTTTGCAGGTAAATCCTGAGCTGATGCCATAAAACCTGTTACTAAAGCAACAGACATTAAAATTTTCTTCATGATTATTAATTTATTAGAATTATTCTTGTTAAAATTTTGCAGACTTTTATAATAAAAGCGCCTACAAAAATAGAAATTTTATATTTAAAAACCTAACATTTGTAAAAATCTTGTATAAATTGTATTAAAACAAGTATATATTGCATTTTATAAACTTAAATATTTTGAGTTTTATGTAATTGTTTTATAATTCCATCTGATAATCCAATTTTAGGTACAAATAATTGTTTTGCTCCGCTCCATTTCATTGCTGATAAATAAATTTTAGTAGCAGGAATGATTACATCTGCTCTATCAGGATTTAATCCTAAATCAGCAACACGTTGTTCATAGGTCATTTTTTTCAATGATTTATATTTAGATTGCAAATACACATTAGACATTGGTCGACCTATTTCAAGTCCTGACATTTTGAATAGTTTATTAATATTTCCACCAGAACCTATTAATGATATATTTTTAACCCCTGAAACATTTTTTTCGATCCAATTTTTCATTTTTTTGAATCGTTTTTTATTGGTTTCTTTATCATTATTCATGTAGCGAACTGTCCCTAATTTAAAGGATTTTGAATTGACAGTTTTTCCTTTGCTAAATATGGTTAATTCTGTACTTCCTCCTCCTACATCTACATACAGGAAATTTCCTTTGGATTTTATTAATTTATCTAAATCAGCACTCGAAATAATAGATGCCTCTTCCTTTCCATTAATAATATCAATTTCAATACCAGTTTCTATAAAAATTTGATCAACAACATCTTGTCCATTATAAGCTTCTCGCATGGCAGAAGTAGCACAAGCTCTAAATTTTTCTACATTATGAACATCTATTAGCAACTTAAAGGCCTTCATTGCGTCAATCATTCGTTTTTTATTCTGTTCTGATATTTCGCCTTTTACAAATACATCAGCTCCCAAACGAATAGGAACTCGTACTAAAGATGATTTTTTAAATATCGTTTCTTTATTTTCTATTTCTAAAACATTAGATATTAACAATCTAATTGCATTAGATCCTATATCTATAGCTCCGTATTTTTTTATTCTCAAAATATATTTTTATTTATGAAATTTTGGTGACTCGACAAGAATTGTTTCACCTTTTTTTATATTTTTCCAGTGTTTATTATCGAATTGTATACCTACAATAGTACATGTCGGAACATGAGCTATTGGTTTATCTCCAAAAGTATTTACAAAAGTATTAATTCCATGATCATGACTAAACACCATAGCGCTATCAAATTGATCATCTAAAGCTTTTACTGTTTTTACAAGATATCCATCACTAAAATCATATAACTGTTTACTTATAACTAAATTAGCTAAAGGATAATTAAGGTTTTTAGCAAAAATAATCGCTGTATGTAACGCTCTTTGAGCACTACTTGAAATCAAAACGTCAGGCTTATCAATTACAGTTTTGATATATTTTGACATTAAATGAGCATCGTTAATACCACGCTCTTTTAATGGTCTGTCGTAATCTTTTATGGATTTGTAATTCCATGAAGACTTTGCATGTCTAACAATATATAATGTTTTCAATGTGTATATTTTTTAAGGCGCTAATCTATTTAAAGTCCAGCGATCTCCTTTTAAGGTATATTCTATTCTGTCATGCATTCGGTTAGGTCTTCCTTGCCAAAACTCTATGCTTGTAGGTTCAACAATGTATCCTCCCCAATTTTCTGGTCTTGATACAGTTTTATTTTTATACAATTCTTGAAGTTTTTTCATGTTATCTTCAAGTTCTTCTTTAGTAACAATTTGACTTTGAGGAGAAGCAAGAGCTCCTAATTGACTTTCTTTAGGACGAGAAGCAAAATAAGTATCTGACAATTCTTCTGACACTTTTTTTACAGTTCCTCTAACAACAACTTGTCTTTCTAAAGCATCCCAAAAAAATGAAATACATACCTTATTATTAGCTTTGATAGCATGTCCTTTTTCAGAATTATAATTTGTAAAAAAAACAAAACCATCATTACTGAATTCTTTTAATAATAGTATTCTGTTTTTTGGAAAACCATCAGTTCCTATTGTTGCGAATGTCATGGCATTAGCTTCAAAAATACGATCATTTTCATCAGCTTCTGTAAACCATTTCTTAAATAAATCCATTGGATTTTTTGTACAATCACTTTCTAACAATTCATTTTGATTGTAATTTTGTCTATAATCACTTAAATCTGTTTTCATTCTATCTATTTTTTAAGCTTTGATCAAAACAAAAATACAAAACAAATCGGAAACTAAAATAATTTTAATAAAAAATGTTTTACTATCTGTTTCGTTTCACAGGCCCTTGTAAAACATCTTTTACCTCTTCAATTTCCTTATTAATATCTTTTAAAACTTTTGTTTCTTCCTTTGTAGATTCTGTAATTTCTTTTTTTATTTCGTTTGTAGCATCTTTTACATGACGAATTCCCTTACCCAAACCCCGAGCAATTTCAGGTAATTTATCTGCTCCAAAAAGCAAAATAACAATTAATAGAACAATAAATAATTCTGTAGAACCGATAAATAATAAATGTGTAACCATGATACAAAGATACTTTTTTCTATATAAAAAGAAAATAGTTGCTCTAAAAAAGAACAACTATTTTCAAAAACTAACTTAAAACATCTATTATAAGAAAAAACTTACTGGAACACTATATGTAGAATCTACATATGCTCCATCTTTTTCTGCAGGTGTAAAACCACCTAATTTCATTACTATCTCACGTGCCTCATTTTGTAATATTCCTGAATTACCTGAAGTAGTAACATTTCCTAAACTTCCATCTCTTTTTATTACAAAAGTAACCCAAACATCTCCTTGAATATTTTTCTTTTTTGCTAATTCTGGGTATTCAAAATTATCTTTAATATGCTTTTCTATTTTTGATTTGAATGATTTTAAATTTTCATCCATTGTCTTTTTCTTTTCTCCTTTAAATAAAGGAATTACATCAACATTATCAAAAGTATATACATTAGCAATTGGCATAGCTACTTTCTTTACTATTTTAATACTTTTTTTAAAAGAAGCTTTAGGAGCTTTTTTAGCACTAACCATTTTTGCCACATTAACAATATCTTTAGACTTTCTAACTGAAAATCTAACTTTTCTTGACTTATAAGAAACAACTCTATCAGTTCCCAAATTTGCCTTAGCATCTGCTTGCTTAGAAGCTATCTTACATTTAGATATTGTATTAAGACTCTCCATTTCCTGTTTCCCATCACAATGTTGTGCGAAAGTTGTAAGAGATATTAATATTGTTGTTAATGATATAACTAATTTCATAATACATTTGTTTTACTCTGCAAATGTACTACAGCTTTTCTGTTTTTAAATACACATATGTACAATTGGTCTAAAATTCTGTATTATTAACAATTTTTCGATACTTATATGTAAAGTGTTAATAATTAATATATTACATTAAATTCAAAGTTTTTACACCAACTTAAACAACTGATAATAAATACATTAAATCTTTTTCTTAGCAGGTGTGACCACAAAGTCTTTCAAGTAAAAAGGCTCAAAATAGGCAAGATCTTCGAAGTCATTAGCCATAAATTTCTGATAACTTAATAGTATCATTTCTTTGGAAGACGGTACATCTACTATAAATTTCGCATTCGGGCTTTTTATCGGCTCTTCGCATTTTTTTGCACCATCTCCTATAAAATAAACCATTGATTTTTCAAGCAATTCCTTAAATGAAAATTCATCAATTATTTCAGCCTTAATTTCTCTAACTTGAACATTATTTTTATAAACCGCCGAATATACCTCCATTCTTCGAGCATCTAACATCGGAACAACATAGGCATCTTCAACATTTAATTTAAGACTTAATGTTTTTAAAGTTTCAACCGAAATCAAAGGTTTATTTATAGCAAAACAAATCCCCTTTGCCGTAGAAACTCCAATGCGCAACCCCGTATATGAACCGGGACCTTTGCTCACGGCAACCGCATCTAAATCACTCATTTTTACCTTGGTATCTTTCAAAATTTTCTCAATAAAAAGATGTAATTTTTCAGCGTGCGAATACCCCGAATCGTTTAATTCTTTAATAGCAATAAGTTTTCCATTTTCAGCAAGACTTACCGAACAGTTTTTAGTAGCAGTTTCTATATTTAAAATTAATGCCATTTATTTAATCTTGTTTTCTGAATAAAAATGCAACACTTTTGTCTTAAAAATATAATCGTATTTTGATCGAATAAGTGTAGATTCTGCATTAACTAAACGGTTTCTTACCTGCTCGAAATCAAAAACTGTGATTGCTCCAAGTTTAAGAGCTTCTTGAGAATTCTGAAAAGCCTCTTGCTGTTTTTCTACAAGAATTTTCGATGTTTCATAAGTGTTTAAGGCTAATTTTGCCTCCAAATATGCTTTTTGAATCTTTTGTTTTAAAATAAGTTTTTGATTTTCTAATTCAAGCAATGATTTTTCTTTGTTTATCTTCGATCTCACAACATTATTATCATTTCTAAAGCCATTAAAAATAGGAATATTTATCCCTAAACCGATTCCATAACCTAAATTATCATCTAGTTGTTCAAAGATAGCTTTATTTTTTATTCCCTCTGGTAAATCAAAATTGATTCCGTAATTCGATCCCATTCTAGCATTAAAATTAATTGTAGGGTAATATCCTGATTTTGCAATACTTATATTTAAATCAGCCTGTTCTACATTGTTTTTTGCTCTTTTTATTTCAGGGAAATTTTTTAATGCTTTTTGATAAATTACAGCATTATTATACAACAAATCAGCAGAGATAGTTTCCTCGATATCAGAAATATCAAAATTTACATCAGAAACTTGTATCAATTGTGCCAAATCAAATAAGGCTTGTTGTAGATTATTTTGAGAACTAATCACTTTTTGCTTGTCATTTGCAACAGTAGATTGATAATTCAACACCTCTCCTTTTGCAACTGCTCCCAATTTAAAACGTTCCTCTATCCTATTGAGTTGCTCTTCACTAATTTTGAGTTGTTTTTCTGAAACAGTTAAATTTTCCTTTGAAAATAAGGCATTCAAATAAAGATTAACGACTTGAAGCGAAATATTATTTTGCATCAATTTTAAATCAATTTCTGCTGTTTTGACTCCTAATTTAGCCAATTTATAATTGTTTAAATTCCTAAAACCATTAAAAATTGTCACACTCGAATTTACACCCAACGAACCACCGAAAGTCGTTACAGAAACTCTATCATTTGTAACGGGGTCGAAAGTAGAACCAAAATTCAAATTAGAGTTTGCAGACAAATTCAAATCCGGTAAAAAATTAGCCTTTGCATTTTTCACATTTATGGTAGCTAATTGCTTATCAAATTTTGTTTTTTGGACGCTGATATTTTTGTTTAGCGCTTGATTTACACATTCTTGCAAACTCCATTTTTTTTGTGCCTGAATGGAGAAACTAACACACAAAAACAGTACGACATTTATTATAATTTTATTTTTTTTCATTCAATAATAGTTTAATATCTTCAACAAGTTCTTTCATCTGATTTGGTTTCTCCTTGGATTCATTTAGTGACCTATAATAAAGAATTGGATTTCCGTCGTCATCGTATCGAGAGCGAATAAATCCGTCTTTATCGACTAAGGCAAATAATCCTGAGTGCTCAAATCCTCCATGGGTTTTCGATTTATCTTCTCCTGCATATAATTTGAACCCCTTATTTGATAAATCAAAAACATAACTGGCTGGTTTTCCTGTTAAAAAATGCCAATTATCATTCTTAACGCTGTGTTCTTTGGCGTATTCTTTCAATACTTTTGGCGTATCCGTAGTAGGATCAATTGAAATGGAAACAATCGCAAAATCATCATTTTTAGCAAATTCATCATGGATTTTACTCATTTTTTGATTCATTATTGGACAAATAGAAGGACAAGCCGTGAAGAAAAATTCCACCAAATACACTTTTCCTTTTAAATCTTTGTTCGTGATTGTTTTTTCATTTTGATTAACAAACTCAAAATCAGGAACTTTTTTATCCGTATCTTTATATAATCCTTGTTTATTTTTCGAATTGTTCATTACTTTTACGCCAACATAAGCCCCAAAAGCCAATAAAATAAGAACTATTGCAACTGATATATAATTTGTGTTTTTCATTTTTTATAGTTTTTAAATTGTTTCTTTTTTCATAAATCTTTTTAGGTCTTTATTAGAACCATAAACCACCAAAATATCTCCCTCTTCAAAAACTGTAGTTACCGACGCCACGCCTTGAACTTGCTGAACGGTTTTGGTTTTTCCTACCAAACTTTTTACCTCAGTAGTTTTTATCGTCGTTAAAGCCAATAAGTTATATTCTTTACGTAACGGAATATCTAAAAGTGTTTTTCCTATAAATTGTTTAGGAACATTAACCTCTACAATACTATAATCTGCACTTAATTCGAAAGAATCTACTACATTTTTAAGACTTAATTTCTTTGCCCAACGCTCTCCGATTTCCTCCTCAGGGCGGATGATTTCATCGACTCCAATCGCCTTTAATACCTTTTCGTGCAATGAGTTAATCGCTCTACTTATCAATTTTTTAGCGCCTAAATTTTTGAAAACCGCTGTACTCATTACGTTTGCTCCTTGGTTTTCTCCAATGGCAATAACCACCATATCAGTATCTTGCAAAGGCAAGCCAGAAATAACAAATTCATCTGTGGCGTCCATACAGATAGTATGCGAGATTTTTTCCTTGTATAATTCTACCTTTGCCATTTCATCATCTATTCCAATAACCTCATTACCGTGCGAGGTTAATTTTTGAGCCAAGGTTGCTCCGAAATTTCCTAAACCTACAACTATATATTTCATATCTTTATTAATTTATTGTCAATTCCTCGTTCGGATATTGATAATTTGTATGTTTTACTTTACTAAAAATTGCCATTACGATTGTTAGCATACTAATTCGTCCTACAAACATTATGATAATCAAAACGACCTTACTATATACATTTAAACTGCCCGTAATTCCTAAACTTAATCCTACCGTACTATATGCTGAAAAACATTCAAAGGCAATATCAATTAAACGTTTATTAGGTTCAAAATATGAAATCGCCAACACTCCGTAACCGATGACAATTAACGATAAAGTAATCGTTGCAAAAGCACGTCTTACAGAAACATCAGAAATTTCACGTCTAAAAACCTCTATTCGTTTTTTACCCTTAGCCAAACTAAGAATATTAAGCGTAGCAATAGCGAAAGTGCTGGTTTTAATTCCTCCTCCTGTTGATGCTGGAGACGCTCCAACCCACATCAATAAAAATGTAATCATAACTGTAGGAAACGCCAATGCGGACATATCCACAGAGTTAAAACCTGCCGTTCTAGGTGTTGCTGCTCCAAAAAGAGCAGTTACAATTTTTCCAAAAAAGGAATGTTCAGAAAGCGTATTATTATATTCAAAAATAAAAAACAACACAAAAGAAACCGCAGTTAAAGTCAATGTTGTTACTAAAGTAATACGACTATTTAAGGTCAATAACCAAGGTTTATAAACCCGCTTTCTTCCGAAAGAAAAAAGGAATAAAAATTTTTGTTTAATATAACTTAAAATATTTACCACAATCGGAAAACCTAATCCTCCCATAACTAATGTTCCTATCAAAATCAACTGAAAAGGATAATTAAAACGTACACTTGCTTCATAAGCACTGTTTCCTAATGTTGAAAAACCTGCATTACAAAAAGCAGAAACTCCGTGAAAAATCGAAAAAAACAAACGTTCGGAAAAACTCTTAAATCCTAAATCGCCAATAGAAACAAAAATCAAAAAAGCCGAGGTTAATTCAACTGTTACCGTAATAAAAATAATATTTTTAAGTGTAGAAAAAACATTTCCTAATTTATTTGTACTTGTCATTTCACTAAGGGTCAATTGATTTTCATAACTTGTTCCACCCTTGAAAAAATAACTGAAATAACTAGCGAACGTCAAGATTCCCAATCCTCCAACTTGAATTAAAAACAACAAAATAAACTGTCCAAAAGGTGTGAAATAACTCCCCGTATCAACAACTGCCAATCCTGTAACACAGACGGCACTTGTCGCTGTAAACAAAGCATCAATATAAGGTAAACCGCCATTTGTGGCATTTGGTAACATCAATAAAAATGCCCCTAATAAAATAATCGCTACAAAACTAACAATAAAGGTTTGTGCTGGATTCAAATACGAGCGGTCTAAACTGAATTGTCGTTCGGAAAATTCACGTATAAAGGAAAGTACAATCGCCAAAGCCACCCAAATCGGATGTTCAATGGTTAAATCTGTTGTAAATTCAAACCCCTCTCTCGATAAATAATAATAAAAAACAAAAAAGGTATAAATAATTGATAATCCATCAAATACAACAACTTTGCGTTCTAATAATTTAGGATTCATAATGTATCTACCAAAGGTAGAAATCACACCCAATAAAATGACAAGAAAATAAAATCCATCTATTACTTGCTGTATAAAACGCTCTTTTTCAAAGCCAAAATCAAAGATAAAAGCAAATATACCCAAAACACTTGCCCAAAAAGCTAGTGTATTTATTTTTGTTAAATTAAATTTCATTTTTGCCTGATTTGATTTCAAACATTCTACAAATCTATAAAAATATACCTATACTTGTTATTTTCTTTAGATTTTTTTTAGTTCTAAAATAAATTGATTTTATAATTATTTAAAACTCAACCTCTACATTCAAATTTTCAATAAACTGCTCAGCATTTTTAATATCATTATGTAATACTCTGTCTTCCTCAACTAATGGTACATCTTGTCTGAATGATTTTACAAATCCTTCTAAAAACTCCGATGTTTTTGCTTTACGGAACGACAAGGCTTGCGAAGCGTTCATCAATTCAATAGCCAAAATAGATTGCACATTATCAATCACTTTTTTGGCTTTTACTGCCGAATTTGCTCCCATACTCACATGGTCTTCTTGTCCGTTTGACGACACAATTGAATCAATACTTGACGGCGTACAATATTGCTTATTTGTACTAACGATACTCGCTGCGGTGTATTGCGGAATCATAAATCCACTATTTAATCCCGGATTTGACACCAAAAACGCAGGCAATCCACGTAATCCTGAAATTAATTGATATGTTCTTCGCTCCGAAATATTTCCGAGTTCTGCCATTGCAATTGCCAAATAATCAGAGGCTAACGCCAAAGGTTGTCCGTGAAAATTCCCTCCTGAAATTACCAAATCTTCATCTACAAAAACATTTGGGTTATCCGTTACCGAATTGATTTCCGTTAAAAATACTTTCTTTACAAAATCAAGCGTATCCTTTGTTGCTCCGTGAACTTGTGGCATACAACGGAACGAATACGGATCTTGCACGTGTTGTTTTTCTTGCTTGATTAACTCACTATCTTCTAACAAATTAGAAATTCGCTCGGCAGTTTTTAATTGTCCATTATGTGGGCGTACAATGTGGATTAACTGATTAAAAGGCTCAATTCGTCCGTCAAATCCCTCTAATGAAGTTGCTCCGATAACATCTGCAAGATATGATAATTTATAGGCTTTTAATAGGTTGTAAATTCCGTATGAACTCATAAATTGTGTTCCGTTAAGCAACGCCAAGCCCTCTTTTGATTGTAGGTTTATCTTTTCCCACGAAAAACGTTTTAGCAATTCTTCGCCTGAAATTCGTTCATCTTTATATTCTACTTCGCCCAAACCAATAAGTGGCAATGATAGATGTGCCAAAGGTGCTAAATCACCCGACGCACCAAGTGAGCCTTGTGTATAAACCACAGGAAAAATATCATTATTAAAGAACTCAATTAAACGCTCAACAGTTGCTAATTGAACTCCTGAATGTCCGTAACTCAACGACTGAATTTTTAACAATAACATTAATTTTACAATCGCTTGTGGTACTTGTTCACCCGTTCCACAAGCGTGGCTCATTACCAAATTTTCTTGTAATTGTTGTAATTCGTGACCTTTTACTTTAACATTACACAATGAGCCAAACCCAGTATTTATACCATAAATTGGGTCATAGTGCGTTTTCATTTTTTCATCTAAATAGGCACGACATTTTTGTATTTTTTGTTTTGCATCGTCGGATAATTCCAACTTTTTACCTAACAAAATAATATTATGAATTGTTTCTAAATCTAATCTATCTGAACTTATGATATGTTTTTGCATTTTGTTGTATTTTCAGATTTCAAAAGTACACTAAAAGTTTAAATAACTCAAAAAAATATTTTCATTGAAATATTTAAAAATATTTCGTACATTTACAAAACTAAAAATATTATTTTTATGTCTAGAGCTAGATTTGAATATACTAAATTAATTTTAGAAAAAGTTAGTTTTAATAGAGAATTATTTTGTAAAGAAGTTCAAAAAGCAACACAAAAATTACTTCCATATGAAATAGATGAATTAATGATTTGGCTGAAAAAATTCACCAAAAATAAACCCGAACTATTAGTTTGTATTGCAAGAGTCAATACTTTAAAAAACAAATAATGGAAATATTAAAAATAAACAACGACATTCCGTTTTTAGCAAATGACACGACTATTTTTGGTCTACTTTGTGTAACATTAGCCTTCATTTTTTACAGTTCAAAACTAAAAAGTTTTAACAAATTTTATAAAATAATTCCTACATTATTATTATGTTATTTTTTACCATCAATCTTAAGTTCTTTAGGAATTATTGCGGATAAATGGATTGATGTAAATGGAGCCATTGATCACCTAAAAGCACTAGGATACAACTTAGAAAATATTTTTACTTTTTCAGACTTAAAAAAGTTTATTATAGCCAATAAAATCCCTGATGACGAATATATTTCATTTATTGGAAAAAGCCATATTTATTATATCGCATCACGTTTTTTACTCCCCGCATCTTTGGTTTTATTAACATTAAGCATTGATTTAAAAGCTGTTTTTAACTTAGGATCTAAAGCTTTGATTATGTTTTTAACAGCAACCTTTGGTGTAATTGTAGGAGGACCACTTGCAATATTATTTTTCAAACTTGTAAATCCAGATATTTTACAAAGTGTCGAAAACACAGAACTTTGGAAAGGACTTTCGACCGTTGCAGGTAGTTGGATTGGAGGAGGAGCAAATCAATTAGCAATGAAAGAACAATGGAATGTAAATGATAGTTTATTTGGAATTATGGCGGTTGTAGATGTATTGGTTGCTGAAATTTGGATGATTTTCCTACTTTTAGGAGTATCTAATTCTGATAAAATAGATGCGTATTTTAAAGCAGATAATTCATCTATTGAAACGCTGAAAAATAAAATGGAACAATTCAGTATAGAAACTGCTAGAATACCCACTTTTAATGATTTAATTATTATTTTAGGAATTGGTTTTGGAGTTACCTCTTTGGGACATTTTATAGGGGATAATGCAAGTAATTATATTAAAGAAAATTTCCCTGTCTTAATGGATTTAGGCTTAGGAAGTTCATTCTTTTGGTTGATTATTATTGCTACAACGGTTGGTGTAATTTTATCATTTACGAGAGCTAAAAATTACGAGGGTGCTGGTGCAAGTAAAATAGGAAGTGTTTTTATTTATATTCTTGTGGCTTCGATAGGGATGAAAATGAACTTACATGCTATTTATGAGAATTTTAGTTTAATTATGGTAGGCTTAGTATGGATGCTTATTCATGTTGCTTTATTATTTTTGGTAGCAAAATTAATAAAAGCACCTTATTTCTTTTTAGCTGTTGGCTCTAAAGCGAATATCGGAGGAGCTGCATCTGCACCTGTTGTTGCTGGAGCTTTTCACCCATCATTGGCGCCTGTAGGCGTATTACTTGCTGTTTTAGGTTATGCCTTGGGGACTTATGGTGCTTTTTTCTGTGCCCTATTGATGAAATGGGCTAGTAATTAAACACACAATGATGAAAAAAATAGCATTAGTACTATTCATTTTAAAATTTACAAACTCATTTGGACAAATAATAAATGATGAGTCATATAAAGATGTAAGTTTTATGAAATTTAAAAATGAATTAATTGTATTTATAAAAAAGGCACTAAAATTAAAAAGTTTTTTAGCAGATAGAGTATTTGAAAGTAATAACATATGTGGATATCCGGGTTGTACAAAAGATGAGCTGATTAAATATTATTTTAAAGAAAGTCCTGAAGAATCTTGGGAGGAAATATTAAAAATTGTAAGATTTTGGATTTAGTAAAGTTGAAGAAAAAGATACAAAAAGAATAGTTCCTCACGAAAAAATAATTTTTCAAGCACCTTCGTATTTAAAAAATAGATACTGATACTGAATTATTAATTTTAGGAGAAAATGTAAATATTAGAAACAAACCGGGTATTAAATCTAAAATTATAAGAAGAACTTCTTATGAAATTTTTAAATGTGATTGCAATATTATTACGATGACTGATAGAACTTATCAAACTGTAAACGGAATTAATTGGATAGAAATAAAATTAAAAGATAATAAAAACAGGGTTTGTTGCCTCTAAATATACCAGTTACGATTTATCAAGAGAAATGACAGTTGCAAAAGTAAACGGACAATGGAAAATTATATCTTGGTTTCAAGGTCCCAGTTGTTAACAAAAAAAGTCTGAACAAATTATTCAGACTTTGGTTTTATTATGAATTTTTTATTTTAATTTTCATCTAATGAAAACTTAATAGGGAATCCGTATTTTACAGGTACAGGACTACCTCCCTTTATTGCAGGCTTAAAATTCTTTAAATGAGATACAACACGTGTTGCCTCTTCTTTTAATAATTCCTTACCTAACTCTTTTGTATGTGTTTTAATATTAGTAACATTTCCATTTTTATCAATAATAAAACGAACCCAAACTTCTCCTGACATTTTTTTGACTATTGCCTCTTCTGGATAATCAAAATATTCTTGAATATGAGCAATCATTTCTCTATTGAAACAATCCATACGTTCATCACCTTTTGTATTAACACATTTTTCAAACGCAGGAACCTCATCAACTGTAGCAAATCTATCTGCTTTTCTAACCTCCTCTATTGATAATAAATTAGAAATAGAAAGAGCTTTTTTCTTAATAGCACTATTAATTTTTCTCAAATTTTCTGCTTTTAAGGAACTAGCCTTTCTTTTTTTCATAAAACGTTTTTTATTAGCAGAAACTTTAACAGATATTTGACCAGATTTTTTACTTGAATTTTTAGCTGGTTTTATTTGACATTTTGTTATTGAATTCAAATCTTCTAAACTCTCTTCTGGAGTATTACAAGTCTTTTTTTGTCCAAATATTACTATTGGGAACAAAATTAAGAAAAAGCATAATTGTTTCATAATTGGGGAATTAAATTTTAATTTAATACTACAAAGATAATACCATTTTTTGATATAACCAAAAAAATCTACTTATTTATAGGTTTTTAAGAGTGTTCTGTTCATCAAAAACGATAAATTACGCCGATAAATCCATAAAGATTATGTAATTTTTGCCGTGTTAATTTATAAAATTCTTTTTTTGTTGCATTTGTTAACCCCGCACTAAAACGGAAACTTGCACCTATTTTATCTGTAAAAAAATAGTCACTACCAATAAAAATTCCTAAATCCATTGAACTCACTTGTTCATTAAATGACTGTTTTACAATAGTTCCTTCGTTAAGAGGAGAACTCTCACCCTCTGGACTAGAAATAACACCATCTCCATCAAGTTTAATATAAAAATCCGCTCCAACAAGTAAACTCATAAAAATCCCTGAATAGACATCAACTTTATCATTAAAATTTCTATTATAGGCGAGCATCGAACCAAAATAACGAGCATCAAAAATTGTTTTTTGATTTCCTGAAAAGAACATTTTTTCACCTTCTACATTGATTGATAACTTTTCTACACTAGTTGTTGTTTCAAATCCTTTTTTTTCTATCATAAACCCAAATCTGATTCCGCCTTTATGATTTTCTTTAAAATGCTGTATTCCCATCAAACTAAATGACGGATTTATATTAGGATACCAAACAAAAATTTTTGTCACTTCCTTTGGTTTTGGTACAGGAGTAGTTGCACCAAAATTAGTTCCCATACAAAATCGCCATAAAACTGGCTCCTTTTTATTCTCCTTTTGTGCTAAGATAGAGGCACTTATAAATACGATTAAAATAAAATATTTTTTCATCACTTTTTAGAATATAAGGTTACCTCATCTATTTTAAGTATGCTTCCTACAACACCAGTTTCTTTTGCTCCTCCGACAGAAGAAGAAAACTCAATAGCTAAACGATATTTTTTATTTTCAAAATCTAAGGAATTATAACGTTCTTGATTTATAATTTCAAATTTAACGGTTTTAGAAGTCCAATCTGAGGTATTTTCAAGTTTTGAAAAAGCCCTCATCACAATAGACTTGTGATTATCAAAAGTGTATTTATCTAAATAAAGTTTTGGGTTATTTGTAACTTCGTATAAAACTGCTCTAACTGCTCCTGCATCTTTTTTAACATTCCCATATTTTCGCATACTTCCCGCGTTATATTGATAGTAAAAATCAATTTTTATAGGTTCTTTTCCTTTCCAATTACACCCAAATCGTGCAGGGTTTTTTCTTATAGAAAAATATTTAGTATCTATATATCCTGAATAAATCGCCCCAGCCACAAGGTTTCCTAATTTTTCTTTTGTTTCAAGTTTTATACACGAACCTTTTTTTCCAGCTTTTGAACGGGTTACTGGATAATTATTATCAGGAGCATTCACGTAAGCATAACCGTAATTACTCGCCGAAACCCAATACGATTTTTTAGGGTCTTCGGTACTACTATTTACTGGAACAAAATAATCTTCCCTTGGAACACGTTTCCAAATATCAAAACTAAAATGTTGTTTTACTAAATTTCCGTCAACCGTTGGTTTAGGGTCAGTTGGCGTTGTAGGTTCTGTTGGATTATCACCATTACCATCGTCAGGATTATCAGGGTTTGATTTTCTATTTTCAATCATTTGCTCTTTTAGTTCAATAGGGTCTTCGCCTCCGCACGAAAATAATGTTGAACAAAGTAACATTCCCATTATATATTTTTTGTAA
>PDWI01002386.1_pt1 | contig 28323 bp, 24 predicted proteins | sample 1430891 | NCBI WGS metagenome assembly PDWI01 (sample SAMN01162508, study PRJNA174530) | Oral metagenome, whole genome shotgun sequencing project. | biome: Marine environment; feature: Marine mammal; material: Swab sample of the gingival sulcus; isolation source: swab sample of gingival sulcus... | reverse complement strand
TTTTATTTGTGCCGGAGACAATAAAAGTTATTTTATTATAGATAATAATACAAATCAAATTTTAAAATTGAATCCTCTAAATGAAATTACCAAGATATTTGGAGGCAGAGGACAAGGGCCCGGAGAATTTTTTGGCGGTCCTAGCTCCTTAGTTTATAATAATGGTTTAATCATTGCTCCTTGTTATACAGGGATGCTGACTAATATTTATGATTCTCAAGGAGTATTTATAAATAAATTAGCCCCCAATTATATCCCTGGTGTTTCCGGTTTAAAAGCATTTAATAATGAAATAATCATGCATATTGAAGATCAGCAGGAGCATAAAAGCGAATATCAAGTCAAATCATATTTAGCTGCTTTGGATTCTAGCATGAATAATGTTAAAAAAGAAATCGAAAACCAAACTTTTTTAACTGAGAGACAAATTATGCGACTAGGGAATATCTATAAGCCTTTTGCCGCAGGTAAAAATTTTTTATATGTGGCTCAAGCTTCAGATAAGGAATATTTAATTTATGGTTTTGATAAGAATTATGAAAAAAAGCTAAAAATTAAGAAAAATTACATCAAATACGAAAATTTAGATTCAACTGCATTCGTTTATGGGTTTACTCCTCAAGGTGCAGCTTTTCTCAAGAAAAAAGATACCAAATGGAAAAATGAGAAACTATACTATAATGCTATCAAAAAGCTCTATCTTGATAAATACGATCGCCTCTGGGTATATTCGCCCTCAAATAATACCGAAACTAATAACGGTATTTTAATTGATATTTTTGAAGATGGTGTTTATTTAAATTCAATTAGGTTATTTGAAGGAAAAAATGCTCGGTCAATATATAAGCATATCTACCTATTAAATGATCAATTAGTTTTTATTGATCATAAAGAGAAAAAGATCAGATTCTTCTCATATTTTTAAAGCAAAGTTTAATCATTTACGGTATTGTATCTTGATATTTTATTCAATCATTTATCTCTCTGGTTTTTTGTTAGATTGTAAAAAAGAATAAAACTATTAGGGGCTCAAAGAAAATTTAAGGCTTGGATTTTGTTCTGAGCCTTTTTTGTTTTGTTTTTTCTTGCTTTTTGTTCCATTATTAGTTAACTTTGTTTTATGGAGAAAGTTAGAGAAGTTGTATTTTATAAGGAATATTTCCAAATTTTTTTTGAGAAATTAAATGAGAAAACAAAAAATAAGATAGATGAAGTTCTTTTTATGATAACTATTCTAGAGAAAATACCTTCAAAATTCTTCAAAAGTGTTGCAGGAGAAAAAGGACTTTACGAAATACGAGTAAAACATCAAAGTAATATTTACCGTATATTTTGTTGCCTTGACAAAGGAAAATTAGTAGTTCTATTTAATGGTTTTCAGAAAAAAAAGCAGAAAACTCCTCTAGGAGAAATAGAAAAAGCAAAAAAAATAATGATAGAATATTTCAATGAACAAAAGGAATAGACCAATGCAAAAAAATAACAACCTAAAATCATTTTCAGAGCATTTAGATGAAAGATATGGAAAACAAGGATCTGAAAAGAGAGTAGAATTTGAAATAAAAGCTAAATCATTTGCTATTGGAGAGTTAATAAGAATAGAGAGAAAACAAGCCAAAATGACACAAGAGCAACTTGCTCAAAAAATTGGAGCAAAAAAAAGTTTTATTTCTAGAATTGAAAATGGGAAAAGTGATATTCAACTTTCAACTTTATATAAACTAATTGAGATAGGTCTTGGCAGGAAAATAAATTTAATAATAAACTAAAAAAGGACAACAAATGAAACAAATAAAAATTGTAAGCTTCTTGATTAGCTTAATACTTTTAGCATCATGTGCTAATCTTAAATCACTAGTAGAGGGGGTATCTTCCGGCGGAACTAAGAATTTCACCAATACGGAAGCAATTGAAGCCTTGAAAAAAGCCTTAAATATCGGAGTCGATTATGCGGCTAAAACTCTCCATCAAAAAGATGGCTACTACGGAAACGAAGCTTTAAAAATTATGTTTCCACCTGAAGCCAAAGTAATTGTTAAAAATATCAACCGTATTCCTCAAGGAAAAAAACTTTTAAAAGATGTTGTTTTAAGAGTAAACAGAAGTGCTGAAGAAGCAGCAAAAGACATCGTTCCAATTTTTGCGAAAGCAATCAAAACAATGAGCATAGAAGATGGAGTTAAAATAGTTTATGGTTCAAATACTGCTGCCACTGATTATCTCAAAGCTAAAACTTACAACGAACTAACTAATTTATTCCAGCCAAAATTACAACGCTGTTTAGAAAAGCCTTTAGTAATGGGAGTTTCCGCTGATCAATCTTGGAGAAAATTGGTAAATGCTTATAATCAAGCCGGAGAACTTGTTAATGCCGGAGCAAATATCATGAACCAACCGGAACCAATGCCTCATATCTCTCCTGATATGTCTCGTTTTGCCACCGAAAAAGCTTTGGATGGAGTTTTTTATAAAGTTGGAGAAGAAGAAGCAAAAATTCGTAAGCAACCTTTTAAATATGCCTCCAATATTGTTAAAAAAGTTTTTGGAATTGCTCTTAATAAAAAATAATAAACATTTATAAATTTATGGGCTTGATTTTTTTCAAGCCTTTTTTTATTTTGTGCTTTTAAATATTGTTATAGGAAAAAATTTCAGAAACAAAAATAGCGAAAGGAAGAAAAATGGAAATTAAAAGATTTGAAGGAACCGGCAGAATGAGTAGAGTGGTTGAACATAATAATACTCTTTATCTCTGCGGACAAACTTGTGGTGATGCTAAGGCTGATATCAAGGAGCAAACCAAAGTAGTACTGCAAAAAATAGAAGATTTATTAGCAAAATATGGCTCTACTAAAAAACATCTTTTATCGGTAACAATTTACCTTAGAGATATGAAAGACTTTGCTCAGATGAACGAAATTTGGGATGCTTGGGTTGAAGCCGGTTTTGAACCTGCCAGAGCCTGCGTGGAAGCTAGAATGGCAAGGGAAACTCTTTTGGTGGAAATGTCTGTGATTGCTGCGAAAGCAAAATAATGAAAACAAACCTATAACCAAAGTGTTAATCTTAAAATTAGTTTATTGATTTTAGATATTATTTGGAGAATAACTCATGCAAAACCCAATTATCGGTCTGACTGCCACTTGCCTATATGAATCAAGTCAAAAATTATTCTTGGGCTATGAAAGAATCTATGTGAATGCGGATTATATTAATGCTGTCAGCAACGCCGGAGGAGCTCCCATTATTCTGCCACTAGTAGCAGACGAAGAACAATTACAGGCTCAAATCAAAAACCTTGATGGTATTATTTTAACGGGAGGCTACGACCTTTCGCCAAGCTTTTTTAACGAAAATCATCTAGAATACCTTGGGGAAATAATGCCTAAACTAGATAGATACGAGCTTAAAATTATTGAACTAGCCTGCAAGCATAAAATCCCTTTATTTGGCATTTGCAGAGGGCATCAATTACTCAATGCTTATTTTGGTGGAACTCTCTATCAAGATATCACCAGCGAAGTAACAAGAAATCTTAAAATTCAGCATGACCAAAAAGCCGGACCTACAGTTAGAACTCATCTAATTAAGACTACCAAAAATTCTTTAATTGAAAAAATTTATGGAGCTGAAGAAATGGTCAATTCTTTTCATCACATGGCGATCAAGAAACTAGCCCAAGGTTTTAAAGCTACAGCCCTAGCTCCTGATGGAATCATTGAGGCCATTGAAAATATAAACAGAGATCATTTTATAATGGGGGTTCAATTTCATCCTGAAATGACAGCAGCCACTCACCGCCCGTCTTTAGAATTATTTAAAGAATTTATTAGAAATTGTATTAAATCCTCTTAAAAAGAGGATTTAATCTACAATAATATCAATAAAATCTTCAAGATTTATTCCCATAAAATAAGAACTAATATCTTGATCCTTTAGAGCTGCTAGAATGCTTAATTTATCATATTTAACCCCTACTAAAACCTCTTCAAGCTCGCAGGCATCCCTTACTCCAAAAAAATCACCATAGAATTTAATATTTTCAATAATATTTTTTTTAACCAAAATTTGAGCTTCAACGTTCCCGCTAGGAAGCCTTCTATTTCTCTTAATGGTAAACTTCGGATTTCTCCCATAAACCCAGTCCCAAGAATCATTTCGGCTAGCTTTAATATCCAAAATTCCCTGTTTATCTTCTTCACTAAGCTCATAATTTTTCATCCGATAATGCTTGTTCATATAATCTCTCAACAGATTTTTAAAATCAATTACCGTAATAGACTGATCTTTTAAATGAGGCTTAATATTTGTTACTCTACTAACAACAGATTTTTTGCCTTTGGATTCAATTTTATCTTTGGAAACAGTTAGAGCTTTAGCTAAAACTTGAAGATCCACATCAAATAAAATGCAGCCGTGATGCATAACTCTATTCCCTTTGATATGTTGAGCATTTCCGCAGAATTTTTGATCATTAATAACTAAATCATTTCGCCCTGTAAATTCAGCTTTAATTCCCATTTGGGCTAAAGTTTCGATTACAGGTTGGCTAAGAGCTTTAAAATCAAACGAAGCTTTAGATTTCTCATTAGAGATGATAGTATAATTCAAATTATTATAATCGTGATATACAGCTCCCCCACCACTAATTCTTCTCACAATTTTTATCTTATTTTCAGCACAATATTTTTGATTAATTTCTTCAACTGTATTTTGATTTTTACCAACAACAATACAAGGCTGATTAATCCAAAGCATGAAAACATCATCTTGCTCGGCAATTTTTGAAAAAGCATATTCTTCAAAAGCTATATTATAACTAGGGTCATTAACTGTAGATTCTAAATAAATCATTCTATCTCCTTTTTTTATTAACTAGATTTTAAGACTTTTAAAAAAACCTAAGTATATATACTAAGGAATTAAATATACAAAAATATTTTTCTAAAATCAATTATCCTAAACTAGAATTGTTTAAAAGAATTAAAAAAATAAAAAACAAAATTTACTGCTACTATTAATCCTTAATAAAGAATTATTTTACGAGTCAAAACAGTCCCATCCCCTACACTCAACTTGTAAAAGTAAATCCCATTCTTAAGATCACTAGTACTAAACCCAACCTGATGAGAGCCGGCTTTAATTTTACCATTAACGAGATTTTTAATTTCTCTACCCATTAAATCGTAAAGGGTCAGATTAATATTAGCCTGTTCTTTAATTTCAAAATAAATTATAGCAATAGGATTAAATGGGTCAGGATTGTTCTTATAGTAGGTTACAATATCTAAATCTCGCCCTTCATCCTCTAATTTACTATCGGTAAAATCTGTCGCAATCCAGTTAAAAAGACCACCGTAAAATTCATTGATATTATAGCCGCCGGCAAAACCATGATTCCCATCATAAAAACCAAGACAAGTATATTGGTAATCATTATCTAATTCTCTCCAGCTAAGACCATTATCAACACTTATCGAAGAACCGGAATTCTCACTTTGAGACGAAACAGAAATAAAAGTAGCAGAAGTTCCTTTGATAAAAGAAATATCGCCGGCATAAACCTTCCCTCTATAATTCAAATCATTCCAAGATAATCCCCCATTATCAGTATATCTCATCCTGACTTTACCATTCACCTCATTAATCACAATTCCATAGTTCTCATCTTTAAACACCAAATTATCAATATCACCAAGACCACTATCATAAACTTTCCAAGATTTACCACGGTCTTTACTCTTATAGATTCTCCCTCTATTAGTTCCAAACCATAAAATATCACCATAACTAGCAAAAAGACCCGTATATCCAACTTCTCCTTCCATGATCAGATTATTCGTTTCCAAACTACGACTAGCAACTTTCTGCCAAGTCTCGCCCCCATTTTCAGTTCGGTAAATAACAAAATGACCACTTTCGGGATCTCCAACACAGAGTCCTTCTTGGCGATCAAACATGTGAACAAAATTCAAAAAGCCATTCTTGGTAAATTTAGCAGATTCTTGGAAAGACCAAGATTTGCCACCATCAGCAGTGTACATAACCTTGCCCCCGTATCTACTACTTTTGCCATCATTAAATAAAGCAGCCCAGGCAATCTTTTCATTATAAGAACTAATATTGCTAATTGTATAATTTGAAGCATTTTCAATCTTACCACTCTCCCAAGAGTTACCACCATCTTTTGTAATTATATAATCTTGAACAGCTCCTTCTTTACCAGAGCCATCATAAGCCCAAGCCCAAGCAATTTTTTCATTAACGAAATCAAACCCTCTAATTCCTCTATCCGGAGTTTTAAACCCACTTGACCTCATTTCCCAAGCAGAAAGCTGAATAAAAATGCTATCCCCTGCAACAACTTTTCCATTCTCATAAGCAAGAGCCTTGATTTGATGCTCTCCTTCCTTAAATTCTGTGGTATTCCAAAGAAAAATATAAGGGTTGCCGGTGGAAGAATAAATCAATTGCTGATCGATGAATAAATCAACCTTAGGATTCCTATCTCTCATTAGAACAGAATGCACTTTCACTTCTGCAACAGAACCTAAACTCACAACCGAACCGTTATAAGGATAGCTTATCAGACATTTGTTGTGATCTCGGTTGGGACTGATATTAATAATGGCTTCGTAGAGCTCTTTACTCTTTAGATCCTGCTCGCAAAATTGATTCATGTAATAAAACCCATTATTGCTCCCCCAGCCCCAATTTACATGGTAAAAAGCATCATAACTAATTCCATCAACCAAAGTAAGATAAGTACTAGTATTTTTTTCTAATTGATTTATAGCAAGTAAAATTGGTCTTTTTTCCTCTATTTCAGTTGCCAGTAATTCATTCCAAACCTTTTCAGATTTATTCGACTTACTAATAAATTCCAGCTTTCTTGAATAGCCAAGCTCACTAATTAAAGCATTGATTATTCTTACAAATTCGGTGGAAGAATAACTATACCCAAAATCTGTTTTTAACAAGAGAGCTAATTTTAAAATTAGCTTGGAAACCTCCTCAAAACCCTGCTGGTTTATTGATTCATATTGAGTTCTCATAAGCTCCCAATTTATTTTACTAGAATCATTCAGCTCTAATTTAAGATTAGTTTGAGAATCATTATCATCCATATCCCAAAGATAATCAAGTTTAGTCGCTATTTTACTAGGATATTGATAGTATTTTAATATTTGAGCCAAAGAAATAACTCCGGTTCCTGTCAGAACCAATTTATCTTGAGCCGTTTTAGGTAATTGATAATTGTAGGGAAATGATTGCTTCCAAGAAGTTTTTATTAAAAAGCTGCCGGATTTCTTATTTTTAAAAAAATCTCCTGACAAAATTTCTTGCCAAGCTTGATGTCTTGCGAGTTTCTGATTTTTCTGCAACTTATCAAAAAGCCCCTTGAGATTATTAAGCCAAATTTCTTGGGAAATATTTTTCTGCTCTTTAAAATCGTAGCTATTTTCATTGGAATAAGCTAAGATTGGAAAAACACGATCATCAGCAGCAACTAAAACAAATCCCTTTCCAAATTGAACAACAAAAAAATAAATTTTATTTTCATAGTATAGAGGAACAACTTTGGTTGCTCTAGCTACTCTGGAAGAACTATGTTTAAAAAAAACGGTTGCAATTTTCTTCGCCTGAAGAGGAGTAACTTCCTTTGCCAAGAGAGAAATAGTAAAAATTAACAATATGAAAACAAATTTAAACTTCAACTTCTTGTTCGCCAATTTCTTTTAAAACTTCAATAATCAAATCCAACGCTCTCCCCCTATGACTAATCTTATTTTTCTCTTCAACAGTTAATTCTGCTAAAGTCTTATCAAATCCTTTGGGATAGAAAATAGGATCATAACCAAAACCATCATTGCCGGAAAAATCTGTAGCAATTCTTCCCTCAAGCACCCCTTCTTTACTAAAATGATACTTATCGCTAAAGAGAGTCATGACGCATTTAAATCGAGCAGTTCTTTTACTAATAGGAACCCCTGCTAATTCTTGGAGCAATTTTTGGTTATTCATTTCATAAGAAGCATCTTCTCCGGCATATCTTGCAGAATAAACACCCGGACGATTGTTTAAATACTCAACCTCTAAACCGGTATCATCGGCTAAAGTCAAAATTTTGGTAAATTGATAAATTTCAAAAGCTTTCTTGTAGGAATTTTCTTGCAAAGTCTCTTTATCTTCCACAACATCAGGCAAATTACTAATATCGTCTAATGTTAAAATTTCATAATTAGTTCCCTTAAGTTTTGCCTGTATTTCTCTTACCTTATCTCTATTTTTAGTTGCTAATAATAATTTCATAACTTTCTCTTTCCTGTAAAATACCAATCTAAAGAAATCCCCCTTGCAATGTAAAATTTTTATTCAAAAATTTCAAGACTTATTCCAAAATATAAATAAAAAATCTCCAAATTTTCGTTTGGAGATTCAAAAAAGATTGGTTTTAACCGTATTTTAAAATAGCTTTTAAAGAGAATTTACTTATCAAGACCTTCCTTTAATAGCTCTCTTCTAACAAGTTTAATTCTTCCTTCACGATCTTTACCAACATATTTTACTTTAACAATCTGACCGACTTTAAGAAAATCTTCTACCCTATTTGCTCTCTCTAAAGAAAGTTCTGAAATATGAAGAAGACCCTCAGTATTTGGCAGGATTTCAACAAAAGCACCAAAAGGTTTAATTGATTTTACCTTAGCATCATAAATCATTCCTTCTTCAGGCTTTTTAAACATATTCTCAATATGCTTATAGCATTCTTCACCATTAGGTCCACTAGCTAAAATCTTCACAAGTCCGGTATCATCAATATCAATCTTAACATCAAAAGTCTTCGTAATTTCTTGGATTGTTTTACCACCGGAACCAATTAGCACCTTGATTTCGTCAGGATCAATTTGCAGTGAAAGGATTCTTGGAGCAAATTCTGAAAGATTTTCACGACCACTAGCAATTTTATTAGTCATAATATCTAAGATATGCATTCTACCCTTTCTAGCTTGTTCTAGGGCATGTTTCATAATCTCAATTGAAATACCTTTAATTTTAATATCCATCTGATAAGCACAAATACCTTCTCTAGTACCCGTTACTTTAAAGTCCATATCTCCAAGATGATCCTCATCTCCCAAAATATCAGATAAAATTTCGTAATCATCGCCTTCTTTGATAAGCCCCATAGCAATCCCTGATACCGGAGCTTTTAGAGGAATACCGGCAGCCATCATAGAAAGAGTATTAGAGCAAACTGAAGCCATTGAAGAAGAACCATTAGATTCTAAAATTTCTGAAACAACTCTGATTGTATATGGGAAAGTTGAATATTCAGGAAGTACAGAATAAAAAGATCTTTCTGCAAGATGACCATGTCCAACTTCTCTTCTTGAAACACCGGTCATTCTCTTAACTTCACCTACTGAATACGGAGGGAAATTATAGTGCAAATAGAATCTCTTATCTTTTTCACCCAAAATACCATCAACTTTTTGCATATCCATATCAGATCCCAAAGTACAAACACCTAAACTCTGAGTCTCTCCTCTAGTGAAGAGAGCTGAACCGTGAGCTCTTGGCAAAATATCAAGTTCACAAGTTATCGGACGGATCTGATCAGGTTTTCTACCATCAATTCTAAGTTTCTCTTTTAAGATATTATTTCTAACAATATCTTTTTCCAGATCATGCATTACATCATAAATTAAACCCTTATTAGCCTCAAATTCTTCTTCTCCCAGCTCTTCTAATAGTTTCTGGTAAACTTCTTCGTAGAGTTCTTTACGACTGTCATTTCTCTCTTCTTTCTTAGTAATTCTAGCAATTTCCAGCAGTCTTGCCTTACTAAGTTCCTCTGTTTTAACTTTTAAATCTTCGGCGATAACAGGGATTTCAAATTCAAATTTTTCTTTACCATATTCTTTAATAATTTCTTCTTGAAAATCACATAAATCATCAATGATTTTTTGACCAAATTCTAAAGCCTCAAGCATTTCTTCTTCACTTACTTCTTTAGCTTCACCTTCAACCATAGAAATAAAACCCTTACCACCGGAAATAACAAGTTCAATATCACAGTCTCTTAGAGTAGCTTTATCAGGATTAATTAAAAATTCACCATCTTTTCTACCAATAGTAAGCCCTGCTACAGCCCCTGAAAAAGGAATATCAGAAAGATTTAAAGCCATTGAAGCTCCAATAATACTAACTGCTCCCATATCGGTGCAACCATCGGAAGAAAGCACATTGGCAACCAATTGTACCTCATTTTTAAATCCATCAGGGAATAAAGGTCTGATCGGACGATCAATAATTCTGGCATTTAAAATTTCGTCATCGCTCGGACGAGCTTCTCTTTTAATAAAACCACCGGGAATTTTACCGGCAGCATAAAATTTTTCGCGGTACTCAACAGAAAGAGGGAAAAAATCCGCATTTTCCATCGCTTCTTTCTTAGCACATACTGTTACTAGGACAACATTGTCTCCGTAGCTAAGAACACAGGATCCTCCGGCTTGCTTCGCCATTCTTCCTGATTCGATCACTAACTCTTTATCTCCCAGCATTGTTTTCTTTTGAAAAAACATAAATCTCCTTCAACTTTTATATCTTAATTCTTATTTTCTTGATTGGTATTAATCATGAAATTATCTCAAGCTACTTCCATTACCATATATTATAGTCAATTTATTTGAACTATCCAATGATTTTTTTGCATTTATAATCATTATTTTATAAGATTTATGGTAATTTATAAAAGATAAAAAGCTATTTTTATTTAAAAGCTCCTAAAGTTTCTCAAAAATAAAAAAAGCCTCTCACCATTTATCATAGCCACAGATCACCTAAATCCATGAAATAATAATACATTATCGTTTTTACTTAGTATTATTCTGCTTCCAAGCAGCCAATCCCTTAAAGAACATCAAAATAGTAAATGGAATTACAAAATCATTTTCCATCAATCTATTTACTGTTGATAAAATAAGCCATGATTTTTCAAAATCTTCTTTCTGATAATAAGCAAGTAAGATTTTAAATAATTCTTGAGAAAAAGTTTTGAATCTATTTTCATCAACAATTAACTCCACAGCCTTAGTGTAGTAGGCAACACCTTCCTCGCTAAAAAACCATTCTTGAGTATCTCCAGGTTTCCCCAATTCCTTGATAATTTGTTCAATTTCTTCCACAGTAAAACTAAAATTAGCAAATTCTTCAGTATTAAAGAAAGCAAAACTTTCATTACGATAATTTTCTGCATCCTTATCATATCTATCCCCGATTGCACTATGATTATTCATAAGATCAATAGAGGTTTCCATAATTGCCTTTTGCATTTGAGGACCGCCAAAAATACTTCCAAGTTTAGAACTTTTCCTAAAAGTATTATCTACTTTCTGCTTTTTCTGCTCTCCAAAATATAAACATTCTTTATATTTTTTCTCTTTTATAATGTCTTCAGAGCAGACCTTACACATATATAGTCCATCAATTTTGCAATATTTACCACTAAGTTTGATACCGCAAGAATTACATCTTTTCTTTCTTTTCATTTTACCCTCTTAAGCATTTTACTATTTCTTCATCTTTGTAACTTTTTTCTGCCAGTTCGCATTAGATTTTTCACCCGGATAATTGGAATGAATAAGTTTATAATCATTCAAATTATGCAAATCAGCAAAAACAAAAATATAATTTCCATCATCATAAGTCCAGATCTCATGATCCAACATATTAGATTCTAAAGTAACGACCTCTTTCCTATCCGGCTTTCCGAATCTAATCAAAATTCGTCCACGATCAGTATCCCAGCCCTTCTTCTTTTGTAACCCATAGCTCTGATTAGCCTTATCAACATAGTAGAGAAAATTCTTCCTAATACCCTTAACTTTCTTTTCTCTTTCCTGCCAATAATCTAAAAGATAGTTACGATAAGCGTTTTTATTTAATTTGTCAATAATTCGCTGTTCATTTTCAGGCATTATCGAATAAATAATTTTAACCTCATTTTCAACCTTATCTTGACTCATCATCTTTAATTGCTCTTGATAATCTTCAAGATCGTTAATAACCCTCTCGTCATTAATCCCAAGATCATTTACAATATAAAAATCACTCCCTTTAAGATATTCATTACCTTGCTTATCTCTTAATTTGAGATAGAAGCGGTAGCTGCCTGTTTTTAGTTCAGCAATCGCCTTGGTCTGAGCGGCAATAATCATTGGAGAAGTTTTAGCCTTGATCAGCTTTTCCTGAGAAAGATATTTATCAGCACCTCTGCTATCAGCAATAGAATAACTAAAATATAATTCTTGATCTTTCTCTACATTATAAACTTCGGCATAATACTTCAAAATTGGCAAATGCAGACCGTAAAGCCTTCTCGGATTAGGAATAACAATCTGAGAATTTTTATAAAATTCACTTTGGTTCATATTTTCTCTAGCTCGAAAATCACTCACGAATTGAAGATCAGAAATCATCAACCCACTCGACTTTAAATCTTTTACTCTAAAGAGATTAGAATTTTGAGAAAGAGAGATATTCTCTTTTTCTCCTGAAATTAAATCTGTAATCTCAGCTACAAATTTATAACTCTTAGGCTTTAGCAAAAATCTATCTTGAGCAGGTACTTCCTTATAAATACTCTTAGCATCAGCAACGCTGGCAACATTATGAACTTGAATCCAAGCTTTTTTACTAATTAAAGAATCATTATCAAAAACAGAAAGTTCAATTTTAAATCTAGCCTGCTTTTTGAGACTATCATAAGTCAAACAATTTTGAGGAATAGAAAGGTATATTTCTGCTAAAGTATGATTATCTTTTTCAAAACAGCAATAATCCAAGAAAAATTTCAGCTCTTCCTTTTTGGCAAAAACAACCAAAGTCCAAATTAAAATTATTAACCCTATTTTTTTCACTGATACCTCTTTTCCTAAAAGCAACTGCTTCTATGGCAGAACTTTTATTCTTAACTATTCAAAAGATACTATTCTTTTAAAAACCTTTTTGCTCCCGCATATCTTTTGGCATAGTAGCCATTGGCTAAATTACTAATTGTTACCCCTGCTGAAGTTGATGCATGAGCAAACCTATTATTCCCAATATAAATTCCAACATGGTTTATTTTTTTCTTAGAGTTACAAAAAAAAACCAAATCCCCATAGATTAAATCTCGCCTCTTAACATAATCACCTGATCTAAACTGATCAGAAGAAGATCTTGGCAAACTTAGCTTATAAGCTTCCTGATAAATCTGCTTAACAAAGCCGCTACAATCAAAGCTATTAGGTCCTGTTGCACCATATTTATAGGGAACTCCCCAGTATTTTTCAATCAAGCCATCAATTGATCTCTGACTAATTATTAACTTTTCCATATCCTTTGAAGCAAAAGACTCATCCTTGCCGGCTTTTCCCGGCTTCCTCTTTTCTTTTTTCACAACCCTAATCTTTTTTTGTTGAGGAGGAGCAGCTCTCCTACTATCAACCATTGGGGTACAACTATAGATAAAAATCAAAAGAAAATATGGAAACAATTTATTCATGAACTACTTTGACATTTTTTACATTTGAAAATAAAACCTTTATCCCTCTAAAATAGACCTATTTTGTTAAACTATTCGAAAAGCCGAATACAGAAATAAGTTTAGAGCCTTTATTTAATAAAAACTCTAAACTTATTCTAATGTTAAAAGACATATTTAAGCTATGACTTTTTTACATGAAACTTTTGATTCCACAAGATAATAACAGGTGATGCGATAAAGATTGAAGAATAAGTACCAATAATCACCCCAATTAAAAGAGTTGTAGAAAGATCTCTAATCACTTCTCCTCCAAATAAGAAGAGCATCAATACTACAAATAAAGTAGTTAATGAAGTTAATAATGTTCTAGAGAAAGTTGCATTAATTGACTCATTAACAAGATGCTTAAAATTAGGATCATCTGTATTATTTAAATTCTCTCTAATTCTATCAAAAACAACAATTGTATCGTTTAAAGAATATCCCACAATTGTCATCAAGGCTGCAATTACAGATAGACTGATCTCAATATTCATGAATAAACCAAGTAGAGTCAAAACCCCTAGAGTGATAAAAACATCATGGAAAAGAGCAATAATCGCAGCAATACCATATTTAAATTGGAATTTAAGAGTGATATAGACTAAAATTCCGATTAAGGCAAAAATTACAGCATTTAAAGCAGCTTTTTTAAGCTCATTACCAATCTTTGGTCCGATACTTGATTTTTGGCGCACCATATAAGAACCGGTTCCATAGTTTTCATCTAAAACTTTTCTAACTGAACTTTCAAGATTAGAAACATCTTGTTTCATCGTTTCGATTTTAATAATAATCTCACTGCCTTTGCCATCTAAATTATCATCACTAAATTCTTGTAATTGCACATTTTTAAATTCAGGATATTTATTAAAAACAGTTCTTAGATCCCCGATTTTAACTTGATCCTTAAAAGCTACTTGCACCAAGTATCCACCATTAAATTCAATATTATAATTAAGACCACCTTGTATAATAAAAGAAATAATGGAGATAATGATTAACGCAGCTGAAAGACCAAAAGCCATCTTAGTCTTTCCTACAAAATCTATTTTTTTTCCTTTAAGCATTGTTTTTCTCCCAAAAGCTAAATTTCAATCTAATTAAATGTTTATTTTTTTTGAATCTTTGTTAATAAAGATATCTGTTAGCAATCTAGTTACTACGATTGCAGTGTACATACTACACATAATACCAATCATTAATGTTAGAGCAAAACCTTTGATAGGTCCGGTTCCAAATTGGTATAAAACAACACCGGCAATAAAAGTAGTAATATTAGCATCAAAAATAGTATTGAAAGCTTTTTCGTATCCGGCATTTACAGCTGAAAGTACTGTTTTCTTAAGCTTTCTTTCTTCTTTAATTCTCTCAAAGATCAGCACATTAGCATCAACAGCCATACCAATTGTTAAAATAACACCGGCGATTCCCGGTAAAGTTAAAGTTGCCTTAAAATAAGCAAGTACTGCTAACATGAACACAATGTTCAAAACTAGAGCAACAGTTGCAAAAACACCACTTAATTTATAATAGAACATCATAAAGAGAATCACAATGAATAAACCGCCAAGAGCAGCGTATAGACCGCTTCTAATAGAATCCCCACCAAGTGAAGGACCAATAACCCTTTGCTCCATAATTTCAAGTGGAGCCGGAAGAGCACCCGCTCTAAGAACAATTGCTAAATCTCTAGCATCTTTGGCACTAAATCCACCGGTAATTTGACCTCTACCTTGTCCAATTTTAGATTGAATATTTGGAGCCATATAAAGTCTGCCATCAAGAATAATCGCTAATCTTCTACCAATATTCTTACCGGTAATAAAAGCAAATTTTCTAGTTCCAATCTTATCAAATTCAAAATTAACTTGCCAGCCACCAACTGATTGATCACCTTGAGACATAGTAGCATTAGCTTGAACAATATTAGTTCCCGTTACACCGGCTTTTTTATCTACCAAATAAAGCTCATAGTACTCTTTTTGGTTAGCATCAATAAAAGGCTTATTCTTCCAAACGAACTCGTGTTGACCTAAAATTTTTCTAACTTCAGTTTTTTTCAAAATTTCATTAACTTTGAATCTATTGTCTTTGGCAACCATTACTTCGTTTCTCATCCCGCTAATAAGTAGCGATCTGAAAGGATGATCTTTCGAAAAATTGTTATTTTCAGCTGAATTATCACTAGCTAAACTATCCTTTTTATTGTTAAATAAAGCTGTAGGATCTTCACTTTTATTTACAGAATCTTTTCCTGCTTTTTCTAAATCTGCGGCTTCTTTAGCTTCAGAATTATCTTTTTGATTGTTTGACTCAGCCTCGTTAATATTACCATTTTGCTTTAAGATATTATCGATGGCATCCAGTTTTTCCATAAAAACTTTATTTTCTGCAACTAATTTAAATTCTAGGAAAGCTGACTGATTAACAATTCCTTTAGCTCTTTCTTCATCCTTAACACCGGGTAATTCCACAATAATTCTATGATCCCCATGCTTTTGAATTGAAGGCTCACTAATACCGAATTGGTCGATCCTATTTCTTAAAATCTCTAAGGTAGTAACAATTCCCTTAGTTGCTGCACTATCAAACTCTGCTATAACCTGCTCGTCGCTTCGTCCAATTTTACCAAAATACTTAGACATCGGAATCTGTTTTTCTTGAAAAACCTTTTCCACATTATTAAAGTACTCTTCTTTATTATTTCCTGTTAACTTGGTAGCTTTTTCTAAAAGCTCCTCTAGTTCCTGAGTTTTATTCTTGGCGATATTTTTAAGCATTTGCTCATAATCTATCTCTAGCACCAAATGCATACCACCTTGAAGGTCAAGACCAAGGGAAAGAGATTTGTTTTTCAAAGTTCCGTAATGATTTAACTTTTCAAGGTCTGCCTCAGTTAATACCTCAGAAATAGGAGTATCTTTATACTCCTTAAGAAGTGCCTCTTCTGCATAAGTTAAACCTTTACCCAGTTTTTGCTTTTCCACACAGTTAGAATACTCTTTTTTTAATTTAATCTTGTCTATTTCTGCAGTTTCCTTTGAGAAATATATTTGGTATGAAGGCATAAGCACATAAACCGCCCAGCCCAATAATAGCACCAAGATTATCCATCTTATCGTATTATTTCTTTTTTTCATAAGCTCGAACACCTCTAGTTTTGTATATTATTACTTCTTTAATTAACAACAATTAATAAAGATCTTAATTTTTTTTAAAGCCATAGCCTACTTAAGACTTAAGCATAAGAAATCAGTAGAATATAACGCAATATAAGTTTTTTGTCAATACCATTTATTAAATACTAATTTTCTTTTAGTTTTTGAATGGTATTTTTTATTAACTCTACTGAATTTAAATAATTATTTTTACTAGCTTTATGCAAAGAATGGTTTAAAAGCGTCAAAGCTTCTTTTTTTCTATTTAATTTAACCAAAATCTTCGCTTCTGCTAAGGCATAATCAACATAAAGCTTTGAATAGTCTATAATTATTAAAGCTTTTTTACCAAGTAAAATATTATCATAAGCCTCTTTAAGCAAATTTCTTCTTTTCAAAATTTTAGCTAGTAGTAAATGACCCTTAGCCGTAAAATGAATATTTTTAGCAAGAGCTGAATACTTCAAAGAATGCTTCATATATTTTAAAATTCCTGAAATATCTCTGGCAGCTTCTTTTTTATACTTTACGAAAGGATCTGATTCTAAATCTATAATTTGCAAATAGCCCATTTTAGCTAAATAATAATAAGCCATTCCCATTCTTTTGTAAAGATTTTTTTCTCTATAAATTTTTATAGCCTCTTTAAAATGTTCCTCGGCTTCCTGATAATGTCTTCTAAGAGATTTCAAACGCCCAAAATTGATTAAAGCGTAAGCCCTTGCAAGAGTGTTATTAACCCTCTTGGCAACTTTATAAGCCTTATTGAAACATTTTTCAGCCTCAATAGAATTATTTTGTAAAATATAACTTTCACCCAAATCAGAAAGACGATAACTGACCTCTTCTAAATTAGTTAAAGCCCGATGAATCCTAATAGATCTTTCAATATTCTCAACACCTCTATCTAAAATCCTGATCTCCATGTACAAATTCCCTAGTTCTCCGGCACATTTAGCCTCAACCTCTTTTAGAGATAACAGAGAGGCAAGCTTCAAGGCCTCCTCATAAGAACTAATAGCATCTTGTATTCTTCCAAGTTTATAATTAATCTTACCTAAATTACCATAAATAACAGATTGATGAGTTAAACTATCATTTTTTTGGGCAAGAGCAAGACCTTCCTCAAAAATTGCCAGAGCTTTTTTAAAGCGGTATTTCTTTTCCCAACATTCACCCAAATAATTACTAACCATACAGAAAATATCATCATCCTTAGCCTCAATACTCAAAGATAATGCTTTTTGCAGATAAGTAATTCCACTCTCAATCCGACCTTCTTTTTCCTTATATTTACCATGGAAATAATAAAGGAGAGCTTTTTGACTATCGGAATTCGGCAGATATTTAATCGATTTCGATTTTAGCTGAATGATTTCTTTAATCTTAGAAAGAGGAGAATAGTTAAAAGTATTTAAAAGAGCGATATTTGCGAGTTCATTCAAACCTTGAAAATTCTTCTCAGATTCTAATTTACCGGCTAATTTAAGAGATTGCTTTCTTGCTTCTGTGTAGCTTCCCATCTTGTACAATAGTTCAACTTTTTTAATTTCAAAATCAGCATTCTGCTCATTATCAAAAAGCTTTAAATATTCATTGATCATATTGTAAGCAGTTTCTAAGAAATTCTTTTCTAGAGCATCCTCATAAGCCATAATCATATATTTTTTGGCATCGACCTGCTTTTGAGCTTGTTTTAGATGGTGACTATGCCAGAGAGGGTTAGCAATTCTAGATTGAAGTTGACTCTTATCAAGTAAAAGAGCAACTTCGGCATGCCATTTTTCTTTATTTTTCTTATCAGCTAGAGCATAGAGCATATCTCCCACAAGCGGATGCACAAAACAATAAACCCCATCTTCATAATATCGTTTGATATAATTCTCTTCTAAAAGATTATTAACTCTTGCTTCATTGTAGTTATCGTAATACTTACTCACAATTTCAAGATCAAATTTCACCCCAATAATAGAACAAGCTTGCAAAAATTCCAAGTCTTCCTCAGACAATCTTAAAAGATTTGTTTTAACAATTTCTTCTATTGATTTAGGAATATCTCTCTTTCTATAATATTTTGTTTTCTCAAAATGATCATCAAATTCTTTTAGCATATCGGAATAATAAAGATACCTAAAATACTGTTCTAGATAGAAAGGATTCCCCTCTGCTTGCTTTAGCAAAACCTTTTCAATTTCAGATGGAATCTTTTTACCGCCTGCCAGCATCTGCAAAAGATCTTTCATAACATCTTTCTTTAGAGGAAGAAGCTCAACCTTAACAGGCTTCAAAAATTTATTAAATTTGAGATCTTCAGAAATATGATGAGTTATTAAAAAAGATATTTTATTAATTTTATTTCTATCATTACGCCTATTTTCTTTCTCGACTAAATGAGAAATAGAATATTGAATAACATACTGCAGTAAATCCTTCTCTTCATGCTTCAAATTATCAATATCATCAAAAATAAAAATCACGCCTTCATTCTTCTTAGCATAATAGTAGTAGCTAAAAATAATATAAAGACTTAAAGCCTCTTTTAGATTTTCTAATCTCAGAGTTGGAGATAATTTTTGGTATTTTTCATCTTCAAGATCAAGATTATACATTATTTTGTACAAAATGAAAAGCTTGCTTTTAAATTTCTCTCTTTCATGCTCTTTAGGAGAGCATTTGATTAGCTCAGAAAAATATTCTTTCAGCTTTGCTTTAATCTCCTTATCAGTATCAAAAAAGGTTATTTTCGCATGCTTCTCAATTAAATATTTAAAAAGATCAATAATATTATCTCTATTTTCAACCTTGGAATGAAGAACTTTAAAATGCTCATTCTCCATCCTATAATAAATCTCTTCAACTAATCTAGTTTTACCTGAACCATACTCTCCAACCAAAACAGCAATTTTACCACCATCTCTAAACAATTGATTAAAAGTGATAATTTCTTTATTCCGCCCCACAACGGCTCTAGTATGAAGACCTTTAAAAGAAATTTTAGAAACTTCTCCCACTTTTACTTCAGTTTCTTGTTCGTCCGAAATTTCCACTCCGGAAGCACCAATAAGATCATATTTTAACTCTTGAACCTCACAATCCTTAAGCTTACTAATAGCTTCATCAATAAAATTAAATAAAGGAGAAAAAACAAGATAAGCTCCCCTTTCACTATTGCCCACAATTCCGGCAAACATTTTATCATCAAAATGAACAATTTTATAAGGGAATTTTTTAAAATCTCTAATTAATTTATCTAATTCTTCCACGCAGATAATTTTATTATTGGCATCGTTATCAAGAGTATGAGGAAGTGAAAAAGTTATCAAAATCCTAACCCCATAGCTTGAAAGATCCAAGCGATTAATTGCTCCATCAAAATTAATTGCATATTTAATAATCTTTTTAAAAAGCTTATTCAATTTAAAAAAGAAATCATCTACAAAAACTTTTTGATCAAGTTCATCTGTAATTTGGGGATACTTTTCTAAAAAATAATCAGCGTATTCATGAAGCCCTTTCAGCTCGATATCAATAACTCCTCCCTCTTTATAAGAAGGAACTAATTCATCATCTTGCTTCTTTAAAATTTTGAATAAAGAATCCGGTAAAAAAGACCTAATAAGTGAAGTTTTTAAATTTAAATAATCGTCATTAGGAAGGGTTACATAACCTTCTTTTGGCTTTAAAAGATTCAAACTAAAATAATCCTGCCCCTCTTCACCAACACCCTTAACCTCAGAATCATTTTCAATCAAAGGATAAGTCTCTTTAGGAATTAATAATTGAAAATCCTGAGCTTGAGAAGCCAGATCTATCGCTTGTTTAATTACCTTTCCCAGTAAAATCCTTTCTCTTCTCTTATCGCTTCCGATTAGAAGATCTGTAAAAGTTCCGGCATTAATTCCCGCTTTGATAGAAGTTTTGAGACCAAGATCATATTTCTCGTTTAAACCGGAGATATATTGCTTAAATTCTTCAAAGATTTCGAAAACACACTTTATTCCTAAAAGTAAAACTTCATTTAAGGTCTTATCCAGCAAATTTTGATCAAATAAAAGATGAATTAAATTAAAGTCAAATTTTATGAACACACCACCATTATTGTAAATAACACTAGCAATCTTTGCAATAAAATCATCAAAGATTAATTTAAATTCTGCCGCAAGATCATTATTCTCTTTAATACCTTTAAAAACCTGATAAAATCCCTCAAATTTAATGGTTGCTACAGCTCCACTCTCAATATAGAGCAGATCATTCTTAAAAAGCTTATATGCAGTATTATTCGGTAAAAATTTTTTTAGGGTTTTTAAAAGATCTAAAGTCCCCATAAACTTCCTTTTTGTAACATTCTTTTAAATCTCATTTTACAACCATCTTAGTAAGATAGCCTTGAAATGAAATATTAGTACTTCCTATTTTTAAGATATTCCAGCATCCCTTTTAGGAAAGACACATCTTCAGCAGTAAAATCTTCTAAAATAAGTTCAGCTTTATTGATAAAACTCAAGGCGGCCTTAATAGACTCCTCTATAATATTATATTTTTCATATAATTTTTTAACCTCTAAAACTTCAGCTTTAGTTGTTTCCTTACTTTCTAAAATTTCTAAATAACGCTTTTTATCAGCCTCATCCATCTGCTTCATTGCACTCACATAGAGATAAGTTTTCTTCCCCTCGGCGACATCACTACCATAGGATTTTCCTAAAACTTCTTCATCAGCGGTAATATCTAAAATATCATCTTGAATTTGAAAGCTAAGTCCAACAAGTTCACCAAATTCTCCGGCAAGTTCCACATCTTTAGGGTCAGCATTGCCGCAGAGTGCCCCCAGCATACAAGGAACTTTAATAAGAGCCCCTGTTTTCTTTTTGATCATTAACAGATACTCTTCCAAATTAACATCTTGACTAGTTTCAAAAGCTTTATCGTAAGCTTGACCTTCGCAAACTTCAATAACACCTTTAGAAAAAACATCCATAATCTCACTAAATCTTTGATACTTATCTTTAGCTAGAAGATTATAAGCTAAACTAATCAAGCCATCTCCTGCTAAAACTCCGGTGGCAAGATCCCAAGCACAATGAACAGTCGGACTATTTCTTCTAAGATCGTCATTATCCATAATATCATCATGAACCAAAGTAAAATTATGCAAAAATTCAATCGCTAAAGCAGGATAAATAGTTTGCCCCGAATTATCTTTGGAAAAAATACGATAAAAAACTTCACAAAGTATCGGTCTAATCCTTTTTCCCCCAATCTCAACAGCGTATTTCATTGGTTTATAAAGATCTTCCGGCTCACAATTATCAAAAACCTTTACTAATTCTTTATCTATCTTTGCTTTTAACTCTTTTAGCTTAGAATTAAAGTTCATCATATTATTCTCATTCAATTTATTTTTTAATTTTTACCATTTTCTGCTGTACTAATCTAAATATATTTCCTACAGTATAATACAAAATTAGTCCGGATGCAAAATTATTAAATAAAACCATTAAAAAAATTGGCATAAAATAAGCCATCATCTTTTGATTAGGATCAGATTTTGAAGATAAAGTTCCCTTCATCTGAAAAAACATAGTAACCGCCATTAAAATAGGAAGCAGACCAATATTAGCTCCGTAAAGCGGAATACTAAAAGGTAAACTTATAAAAACTTCAGGCAAAGAAAGATCATTTATCCAAAGAGCAAAATCCGCCCCTCTAAACTCAATCGTAGCTCTAAAAACAGTGAACATCCCATACAAAATAGGGAAAGGTAATAAAGTTGGCAAACAAGATCCAAAAGGATTAACATTATGCTCTTTATAGAGCTTCATGGTTTCTTGCTGCTGTCGCTGCATATCGCCTTTATACTTTTCTTTAATCTCAGCTAAATAAGGTTGAATCCTCTTCATTTCTTCTTGACTTTTATAGGTTTTAATAGTAAATGGCAGCAAAATAAAATTGACTATTAAAGATAGAAGAATTATCACAACTCCGTAATTACTAATAAATCTATGCAAGAATTTTAGAGAATATAAAACAGCGTAAGAAAAAGGCTTAACAATATCCCAGCCCCAGTTCATGGTGGTAGCAAGTTCACTATCATAGCTATCTAGGAGACTATCATCTAATGGAGCTAATAGAAGAGTATAAATTTGTTTTGGACTATCATTTTCAACTTTAAGATTAAAGCCTAGATCTGAATATTTATGATCATTTTTCAATTTAGAGTCAATCATAATAGCTTGATTAAACTTTGCAAAAGAATAATCTTGATACTGCTCCATAATTCTCTTAAGCTCTTTTTCAATCTTATTTAAATCTTTGCTATCCTTTTCCTTTAAATCCGAAACAAATTCCGGACTTCTAGTCATAATAAAAGCCTCAAAATATTTAACCCTAGTAGAAGCCCATTCAATCTTGCCTCTTTCAATTCCGGCATCATCCTTGTCAAATTCTTCGCGTTCTTCACCCTGTTTTTTAACATAGCTGTAAATAAAATATTCCTCGCGATTAGTACTTCCATCCTCCGAAAGCTCTGTAAAAACAAGTCCATTATCCCATAAAAGCTCAATTCCACCATCTTGTTTAATTAACGAAGAAATCGCAGAATAATCACTTAAACAATTGACCGCATAAGCATCATTACTAAAAATATATTTTAACTTTACCAGAGATTTTCCGTCAAGATTATAGACTAAATTTAACTCTGCTGTCGGATGATTATTATCAAGTTTAATTTCTGTTTTATCAACCGTAAAAGGAATATTTTCTAAGACCGTTCCATTGTTCAAAGTAATTCTCTTAGTAAAATTGGATTTATCTTTTCTAATTAATTCCACCAGCTCATTAGAGCCATCTTTTTTCTTATATTTTTTAAATTTCCAGCTGATAACGCGGCCATCAATAGAAGAAAATTTAGCAAGATAAAGATCAGTTTCCACATTGATAACTTTCTCTTCCACTTGATTAGTTGCACTAGGAGCAATACTCTGAGTATTTTCTTTAAGGATATTGCCAACTTCTGCCTCTTGAGGCTCTTTTACTGAATTAGTTTTTTCTTCTTTCGCTTTCTGAGCTATAGGTTTAGCCGGTTCACCCACAAAATAAGGTGTTATTACAACTACTAAAAATATTAACACAAAAGCTATTACAGTATTTTTATCAAGTGAATTTTGCTGCATTATCTTCCTCAATTATTTTATTTTTTTAAATTTCAACTTACCTGCCCAGTATTCAGGAGGGTCATAATAACCTTTATTAAAGGGATTGCATCTTAAAATTCTCCAAACGCTTAAAATCAACCCTTTGATTAAACCATACTGTTTGATGGAATCTATGGCATAATAAGAACAACTAGGAGTAAAGGGGCATTTACTACTTTTGATAATAAAAGAATTATTTTGGTAAATCTTGATTACCTTGATTATTAAATTTTTCACTTTTAACTATATTTTCAAAATCATTTTTAAGAAGATCAAAATTAACCTGATCGTAAGGTACAATTACAGTTAAAATAATATTCTCAAATTTGTTAAAAAGAGCTTTATTCTTTCTAAAAATTTCCCTAAGCCATCTCTTTACTCGGTTTCTAAGAACAGCTCTCTTTCCCATTCTCTTACTAACTAAGAAAGCAACTTTAAAGTTGCTTTCAAAATTGATTGACTTATTGTAAAGAACAATCCTCAAATATCTACCATTGATTCTAAACCCTTTTTTCAAGGTCAGAGCAATCTCTTTTTTTTTCTTTAGAATCAATTTCCTTGGTAATTTTTCATCTTCCAAAGCTCTACTACTTTCTAAAGAAGCTGTCACTTACAGTCAAGTTCTTTCTCTTAGCTCTTCTTCTTCTTGCTAAAACTTTACGACCATTTTTGGTAGACATTCTTTCTCTGAATCCATGCTTATTTCTTCTTTTTCTGTTAGAAGGTTGGTATGTTCTTTTCATTTCGTTTTCTCCAATAATTCATTTCGCTTCGGTTTCTTTATCCGTCTTTGAAATCTAGAATATAATATCTAATTTTCTGAAAAGCAAATTATTTATGTATCGTACCCTTAAAAAGTTATATTTGGGAAAGATCAATAAGCTATCAAAGCAGATAATTTAAGATTTAATCAAGCCGAAAAGGCTAGAGGGACTAGACTTTTGAGAGAGCTGGCTATTTCATGAAAGACCAAAATAAGAGCTAATAGCCGGCAAATTCTCAGCCGGCTGTATTATGAGATAATTATTTTTTTTAAAGTTGAAGTTGGAATAATTGCTAGCATTAATAAATAAGCTCTGAAAATTATCATTAGGAGGATCTCCAAAAAGTCATCTAAATGCTATTTGAGGCTTAGTCCGACCTTCGGTTCTTGGGTTTTGATCCACAGCGGTTTACCACCAGCGAAGTTCATCTCCCATCGATATAAAATAGTAAGGAGATCCCAAGTCAAGTTCAGGGTGACTATAACGCAAATAATCCTTTTTAGCCACCCTCCCTATTACTACTTAGCTTTTTCAGCAAAACCAATAATATAACCATTTAAGTCTTTGACATAAAATTCATTCATGCCATACCAAGTCGTTTTCAGATCCGTAATTTCCAGATTTTTATTTTTTAAATCTTCATAAAATTCCTTTAAGCCTTCAATTTCTATATAAAAAGAAACTGAGGCTCCCATTTTTAAATTTTTAGCAAAAACTAAATCAGATTTAAACGAGTCAGAACGCTCAAACATAAATTCAAGATTATCTTTTTGCATCATTGCATAAATATAGTCTTGTTTGCTATTTATTTTTTGTTCTACTCCTGCTCTACTTTCCGGAACAGCCATTACCAATTTAAAACCAAAATTTTCTTGATAGAAGCAAACAGTCTTTTTAATATCTGCTACTTCAAAATTGGGTGATAATTTTTTTACTTTCATTTTTAATTTCCTCCTTTTAGAATTTAATTATAAAAGAAAGATATTATTTATTGAGTGTTAATAATTGTAAAAATCGGTCTTTTTTATTTTCAAAGAGTTCTTTTGGAGTTACTCCTGAGTATTTTTTTATTTCTTTGATGAAATGAGACTGATCAAAATATTCCTTTTCAGGATAGAGTATTCCTTTGGAAAGCTGCTTATGAGAAGATTTAAAGCGAATTATTTTTAGGAATTCTTTTAGGGGAAAACCAAATTGGGCAGTGAAATAACGATTTATTTGGCGACTACTCCAAGGAATTTTTTGAGATATTTCTTTTACGGTTGTGATATTTTGCTGATAAGCAAGATTAAATAGTTTAATTTTCCGCTGATCAATTCTATCAAGATATTTGATTGATTTTTCAAGCCGATTTGCAATTTCGCAAACAAATTTTTCAAATTGATAGCTCTGATAGCTATTGATATTCCAAAAGTCAAATGGGAGCTGCTGACTAGTGTTTAAAATAGATTTGATTTCTCTATTGAAAAGATATTCTGCTGCTAGAAGTTTAAAGCGTATTGCCAAATAAGTTTTATTTTGGGGAATATTAAAATGCTTGGGACTTGTCCAAATGCCTGTTAATTTAACTACTGTTAATAGCCCGTTTTCAAATTCTGCAATTAAATCAAAATAGCCATCAGGTAAAATAGTATGACCAACTGCTTGCTTATCATTTCGATAACACCAAAAAGCTTGAATGAAATTCCTTAAAAATCCTTGAGGCTTAATTTCTCTATATTTCAATTCTTATCTCCTTATAAAATCTAAGCTTTTTAAGATCCTTTCCCCTCGGCATAAAAAAGTCCCAGCAAAATAAGTAGCAGACTAAATAATGTAACGACAATATTTATTCTTCTAAAAAGCTTGGGATCATTGAGAACCTTTTTAAGATATTTTTTAAATTTTTGATATTTGAATATTTGTAGAAAAGCTTTTATCAGAATCGTAGTAAGTAGCAAGGCTATTAACCAAGACTGCCGCACATTAGTAGCAAAGACCATATACCAAGTATAACCAACTAGAAAGACTGCCAAAATAGCAGTGAAATATAGCCAAATTGGCTTCTTCTCAGAATAAGCCTTATTTTCCTCCCACCGATTCCACTTTTTTCCTAAAATCAAAATAAGAATTCTAGTTAAAAGACCCAGTAACGCCCAAGCAAAACAGAGAATAGTAAAATAATTTATTTTCATAGATAAAGCATGTTTTAATATCTGTTCAAATTATTTTTACTTATTTTTATTTAAATGAAATAGAATATGATAAACCAATGAAGCAATTGCCACTATAGATACAATAATAGCCACCCAATCAGGCACATTAACTAACAATCTATCAATTAACAGAGTTCCGGAAGGAAGTCCAAGCCCCAAAACTAAAAATAGTGAAATATCTTTCCCCATTACTTCTCCTTTTAAAATATTATTTTTCTATAATTTTAGACAATTCAGAAGCGTTCTTTAGAGAATTTATACAACAACTATTTTATTGAATACTGCACTTATTTCATCAAAAGCTTTCTTTTGAGAACTAGCTAATAAAGCCGATCTTATCACTCCTCCGATTATTTCAAGGATGTTTTTTCGTCTTTCTTTATTTTCCCCAAAAAAACTATTCATCACCTTGCTTGGAATAACATAATTTAATTTCAAAACATTTTCTTCAACAAAGTATAGTCGAACTCCGTGCATATTGCTTTTTTTAATAACTAGACATTTTTCCATCTGACCATTGGCATCTTGCCTTACTTCCCAAGAATCATACTGTTGAGAGACCTCAAATGATGATTCCTTTTTTACTAATTCTTCAATTTTTTCTAATGAATTATATTCATTTTTGATTCTGATTCTTTGTTCCATAAGCTAAAACTCCTTTGCATTTTTCTTCATTTCAGTTCCGGACAGCTACAACCTATACTGATTTTTTATCCGAATACAAGTAAGACTTAAAAATCTAATCCGTCCTCTTTCTTCGCCGGCATAATTTAATCATATTCAAAGATCAAAGCAATAAAATAATAGCGTTTCTCAATTTATAGCCCATTTTTCATTCCGAAAAATAAGATTTCTCAAATCAGCTCTAGCTATTTTTTAGCAAAGAGGCAATTGCTTCGGCAGCTATTCCTTCTCCTCTGCCGGTAAACCCTAGTTTTTCCGTCGTAGTGGCTTTCACATTAACCCTATCTTCTTCAATTTCAAGAGCTTCTGCAATAGTCTTATTCATTATATTAATATAGGGTCTTAGCTTAGGTTTTTCACAAATAATAACAGAATCAATATTTACTATAGAATAATTCTTTTCTTTCAACAACTTGTTCACATGCTTTAATAATTTTATGGAACTAATTCCTTTAAATTTCTCATCTTTATCAGAAAAATGATAGCCAATATCTTTTAAAGAAGCAGCACCCAAAAGTGCATCCATAATAGCGTGAAGTAAAACATCAGCATCACTATGCCCCAAAAGCCCTTGCTGATAATCAATTTTAACTCCTCCTAAAATTAGATCTCTATTTTCTGCAAATTTATGAACATCATATCCAATTCCAACTCTATACATATTTATTCTCCTCTTAAAATCTTTAATTGTTTCTATTTCTTATAATCATAACAAAAAGAATATAGTTAATTTAAAAAATAATTTCA
>PDWI01002385.1_pt1 | contig 28327 bp, 21 predicted proteins | sample 1430891 | NCBI WGS metagenome assembly PDWI01 (sample SAMN01162508, study PRJNA174530) | Oral metagenome, whole genome shotgun sequencing project. | biome: Marine environment; feature: Marine mammal; material: Swab sample of the gingival sulcus; isolation source: swab sample of gingival sulcus... | reverse complement strand
TAAAAGTTGTTATAAATGATTTTGATAATTATAGTCGTTCTTACAATATGAATGGAACTCTTGTGTTGAAAAATATAGGAACAGTTTATTCAAGTATAAAAGGACGAGATAAATCGGGTGGCAAAAATTTTGGAGATTTTTCAACGATAAAAGACAAGGACAAATTAGGTGTTACAGGGATTTTATCTTACGAAAAAAATGAGAAAAATTATTTTTCTTTTCCACTTCCCATAAAAATTGAAGGCAATAAAATAATTGGAGAATTTTATGAAATAAAATTAAATTCTAATTGGAAAGTAAAAAAATACGAAGACGGAAATATGGAAATTGTAAAAAAATAACGAACGTATAACAAAGACCTGTGGTAAAAACCAAATTTTTCCTATAATTTTTTTAGCGACAAAATTCTCATCATAACACAATTCAGTTTTTGCAATAGCAAATGCTTGTTTAATTAGTTTGTTGCACACGGCAATTAAGGCTAATTTTTTGCTTTTACCTTTTGCCACAATTCTTTCATATAATTCTCTGCAAGCCTTGCTTTAAAACTTTTTTTTCAAGACAAATATTAGATAAATCGACCTTTTTTAATGATGTAAAGACTTAATTTCGATACATAAGTCTTTAAAACTTCGCTCACCTCCTCTTGTTTTTATTGTAGAGTTACGGATAAAACCGGAAGGCTTCACAAACAATAAGAATTGAAGTAGCAAACGTCCCCAAGCAACAACATAAAAAAAATGGACAACTTTTATTCCCGAACCCCTCTTTTTAGAAAAATTCGAGAAAAAAATTGTCCCGATTCTTAACGGACGTTTTTATAAGTGATTGATTACCAAGTATTTAGTCGGGATGGGGAGATTCGAACTCCCGGCCTCTGCGTCCCGAACGCAGCGCGCTAACCGGACTGCGCCACATCCCGAATAATAACATACTCACGAACAAAAAGAACTGCTCGAAAATAAGAAAAGAGACAAGATGTTCCTTGTCTCTTTCCCCACCGGCTCCTCCTCTAGGACTTGAACCTAGGACCTGCGGATTAACAGTCCGACGCTCTAACCAACTGAGCTAAGGAGGAGTGTTACTCAAATTTGAGACTGCAAAAGTAATGCTTTTTTCAAAAAAAAAAATAATTTTGCAGAAAATTTTTAAAAAAAATTAAAAAATGAGTTTAACTATTGTAGGAACAGTGGCATTTGATGCCATCGAAACCCCTTTCGGGAAAACAGACAAAATTATGGGAGGTGCCGGAAGTTATATTGCGCTGACCGCTTCCAACTTTCAAAAAAAAACACAGCTAATATCGGTAGTCGGCGAAGATTATCCGAAAGAATACCTTGATTTGTTAGAATCACAAGGGATTGATATTCAGGGGATTCAGATCAAAAAAGGAGAAAAAACCTTCTTCTGGTCAGGCAAGTACAAACAAAACATGAACGAACGGGAAACCTTAACGACCGAACTGAACTCGCTGGAGAGTTTTGACCCGATTGTTCCGGAAGAATATGCCGAAAGCGAATATTTATTACTCGGAAATCTAAGCCCGACAGTACAACGAAAAGTCCTGGAACGCATGCACAAACGCCCCAAATTAATCATGCTTGACACCATGAACTTTTGGATGGATAACCAGTGGGAGGCTCTCAATGATTTGATACAAATGGTCGATGTCTTGTGTATCAATGATGAAGAAGCAAGGCAACTTTCCGGAGAATACAACTTGGTGGTTGCCGCCGAAAAAATACAATCCTCCGGCTTGAAATATTTGATTATCAAAAAAGGCAAACACGGCGCCATGCTCTTTGGTGAAGAAAAAATATTTGCCGTCCCGGCATTGCCGACAAGACAAGTTTTTGATCCCACCGGAGCCGGCGATTCCTTTGCCGGCGGATTTATGGGCTATATATCCGCAACGCAAAATATTAGTTTTGAACAAATGAAGAACGCAATGGTGGCAGGATCGGTTTGCTCTTCTTTTTGCATCGAAAAATTTGGCGTTGAAAATCTTTACAACATCAGCCAAGCTGCGATTCAAGAGCGCATCCGAAGATTTGAAGAATTGACCCGATTTTCTATCTAAAAAAAATAAAAAAATATATGAATTTAACCGAATTAAACGCCGTAAGCCCGATTGACGGCAGATACAGAAACAAAACCAAGGAACTTTCCGAACGGTTTTCGGAATATGCTTTGATAAAATATCGTTTAAAAGTAGAGGTAGAATATTTTATAGCCTTATGCAAAATACCTCTTCCTCAACTGAAAGAAATCCATAGAGAACAATTAGGTCAACTTCGTTTACTTGTTCAAGACTTCAGCCCCGAAGACGCAAGAAAAATTAAGGATATAGAAAAAATAACCAACCACGACGTAAAAGCCGTAGAATATTTTTTGAAAGAAAAATTTGAACAAATCGGATTGACACCTTATAAAGAGTTTATTCATTTTGGCTTAACCTCTCAGGATATTAACAATACAGCCGTGCCCATGTCTCTGCGTGATGCACTGAGCAACGAATACCTGCCGACTCTGGAACAAATTGTAAACAGACTACTGGATATGACCGATTTATGGAAAGATGTTCCGATGTTGGCACGCACACACGGGCAGCCGGCCTCCCCCACTCTACTCGGAAAAGAAATTGAAGTTTATGCCGAACGCTTACGCACACAAATAGCTCATTTACAACTGATTCCGATCTCTGCCAAATTCGGAGGAGCCACCGGCAACTTCAATGCCCATTATGTCGCTTATCCGGAAATCGATTGGGTACAATTTGCCAATACCTTTGTCAATCATGTTTTGGAATTAGACCGATTGCAAACCACCACGCAAATCGAACATTACGACAATATGGCGGCATTGTTTGACAATCTGAAACGTATCCATACGATTCTCATCGACCTGTGCCGGGATTTTTGGACTTATATTTCTCTCAATTATTTCAGCCAAAAAATCAACGAGAAAGAAGTCGGCTCTTCCACCATGCCACACAAAGTAAACCCGATCGATTTTGAGAATGCCGAAGGAAATTTAGGATTAGCCAATGCTGTTTTTAATCACCTTTCAAACAAATTACCCCTCTCTCGCTTGCAACGTGACTTGACCGACTCCACGGTCTCTCGCAACATCGGACTGCCTTTTGCCTACGGTCTCATCGCATTCAAATCTTTACAAAAAGGTCTCGACAAATTGCAACTGAATCGGCAAGTACTTCATGATGATTTGGAAAAAAATTATGCCGTCATTGCCGAAGGTATTCAAACAATTTTGCGGCGCGAAGGTTATCCGGAACCCTACGAAGCTCTCAAAAAATTGACTCGTACACATGATAAAATCAACAAAGAAACCATAGAAAATTTTATTGAAAGTCTGGATATAAGCCCGGAGGTAAAAAAAGAATTAAAAAACATCACACCTCACAACTATACGGGTATAACCTACAAGTAATCAATATTTTACAACAGATAAAACGAAGTATCAATCCGCATAAGATACTTCGTTTTTTTGTTCAATATCCCTTTGCAAAATCCCCACTATTAGGTATTGCGACATGTTTTCAATAGGGTTAACTTTGCCGCTCAGAAACGAAATATTTTGCTCCTACGGCTCCTATGAAAACCGGCAAACAGATTTTAATCCTCATTTGTTTCTTGCTAACAAGCCAAGTTAGTTTTGGACAAGAAAGCATAAATATTTCCGGAAAAGTATTTGACAAAGAAACTTCAAAACCCATATTCTCGGCAAGAGTAGTTCTGGGAGGGAAAGTTACATTTACCAACCCCGAGGGATATTTCATTTTCAAAGATATTGAAAATAAATCTCGAAACATCCAAGTATATCATGACTCTTATGTTTCTACTCAAAAAGAGATTTTCTGCAAAGAAGAGGATTGCTATGTAGAAATTTTTCTTTCGGAAGAAAACCCTTTGGACGAAATTGTTGTTACCGGCACTCGCACCGAAAAAACAATTGCCAACACACCCGTTTTAACAAAAATAATTACGGAGAAAGAGATTGAGCAAGTCGGTGCACTGACAGCATTTGATGCTATAGAGTGTGTTGTTCCCGGCATCCAATTTTCTCCGGATGCTCACGGAGCCAATATGAGCATACAAGGGTTGGATAACGATTATGTTTTGGTGCTTGTCGATGGGGAACGATTGGTCGGAGAGACTCGCGGAAACGTAAATTTTAACCGTATTGCAGCAAGCGACATCAAACGCATTGAGATTGTGAACGGAGCATCCTCCGTATTGTACGGGTCAAATGCGATCGGCGGGGTTATCAACATCATCACAAAAAATGTGTCCAAACCCGTGGAAGGAGAGATAAAATCTCGCTATACACATTCCGGAACTTGGCACCACAGCCTGAGTACCGGTTTGAAAAAAGAACGATTTTCATGCAAAATAAACGGTTTTTATAACCACAGCCACGGATATGATTTAAGCCCGGAAACTCCGGAATATTTCACGGCGAATCCCTATCAAGATTTTTCCGGCGGAGGAAAATTGCACTACAGCCCTACCTCAAAATGGAAACTCTCCGCTCACGGTTCCTATTTTCTTCACGAAAGCAAAAATCCTCCGAAATCACTTCTGTCCACACACAAAAAATACAGAAATTATAACGGAGGCGCCTCCATGATTTATGCCTTTAATGATGAGCATACATTAAAAATAAACGGAAACAGCGATATTTACAAAGCATTTACCATTTTTGAAAAAAAAGAGAATGAAGAGGAAAAACACTCAGACTTTAGCTACTCAACTCTCTTAATTACAGACAACTACAGCCTCTCAGACAAATGGCAGTTTGTGTCGGGTGCGGAAATAAATTTTGAACACGTATACTCCTCGTCTCTATTTGGCAAAGATGTCGAAGAAAGTCAAAAGAATAAATCCTCGAAGGACTTCAACGGATTTTTGCAAGTTGACGGCACTTTATTCGACAAATTAGAACTCCTGGCAGGCATACGTTACACTTGCCATTCGGTATTCAAAAGCCACTTTGCGCCGAAACTTTCCGCAATGTATAAAATTTCCGACTTTAAGTTTCGAGGAACCGGAGCTTTCGGCTATAAATCACCTTCACTTAAAGAGTTATACTACAATTTTGACCATCAAGGCATGTTCTGGATCTATGGCAACGAAAACCTAAAACCGGAAAACTCTAAATATTTCTCCCTCTCCGGAGAATATTCAAAAAGAAATATCAATTTCTCGATTACAGCGCGCCACAACCGCATATCCGACAAGATTGATATGGTCTCCGTGATGAATAAAACTACGAACAAAATGGAGATAAGGTATCAAAATATCTCAGAAGCAGTGCTGCAAGGCTTTGACAGCCGATTAGACTGCCGCATGTTTTCGGGGAAAGTTAAGTTACGAGTCAGCTATTCCTTCACCGATGCCGAAGACCAAAGCACCGGATTAAAATTGTACGGCATCAGCCGACATACAGGAACAGCCGCCCTTACCTTTCAAAAAAACGACATCACGACTCCCTTTGCATTCACGCTCTCTTGCCGTGCCGTTTCGCCGCGTTTGTATCAAGAAAAACAAGAAGACCCGGCCACCGGCAAAGAAGTAATCATGCGCGAAGAAAGCGAATCTTATTCCATTTGGAAACTTTCATATTCTCAAAAAATTCCGCTCCACAAAAGTTTCTCCGCAAAACTTCAAGTGGGCATAGACAACTTATTTGACTATGTAGATTTAGAAAAAAATTCAGAAATAACCCCCGGAAGAATCTATCGTTTGGGGCTGTCTATACGATTTTAACAAACCCATTTATTTTCAATCATTCAAAATCAATAATTATGTTTAAACCCTTTTTTTTAAAAACACTCGCGTGTTTCATGTGCCTCGCCGTTTTTATGTCCTCTTGCAAAAAAGATGACCCGAAACCAACACCTGAAGAAGAAGGACCTTCAACCGGCACAATAGAAACAAAAACGCTAACACTCTCAGCAAAAACTTATGCCGACTGGTTCTATTATTCCTTTGACAAAGCAGATACGGTAGGGAAAGGCTCCGCTACCCCCGACAAAGGCGACGATGCCAAATGGAAAGAAAGAACCGATTGGGACATCGCTTTTCACCGCAACAACATAAGAACTAACAGCGGAACATCCGGCAACGGCAAAGCCGGCATCTTGGCTCTGAGAACCGAAGATTTTGCCTCCGTAAAAAGTGTGCCCGAAGCAGAATTTGTAGTAGATGTAGTAAAAGAGGAAGTCCTAATGGATAAGTTTGGCATGCCTCCGGTTTACCTGACTTCAAGTATAAATGAGGCTGCAGACAATTGGGTAACTTTTTCGCACAAAAAAGCTTGGAATCTTGTAAAGAAAAACGTTTTTATCGTCAGAACCGCTTCCGGGAAATATGTAAAATTACAATTCAAAAATTTCTTGGACGGAAAAGACAAAAGCGGACTGATCACCTTACAGTACACCTATCAAAAAGACGGAAGCCAAAGCTTTGAATAAGCCACAGACTATTTGTTAAATTGTGAAAAAAGAGATGCCGAAATTGCAAATACTTCGGCATCCTTTTTCCTTTTTTAATCAGTGTTCATGATCGTGTTCTCCGTCACACATAGTCATCGAAGGATGCAAACTAAGGCTCCCGTCATCATGTCTGATTATTTTATCTCGTTCCAACAAAAAATGCAAGACGTCTTCCAAAGGAAAAGGTGTTTGAGAACAAGAAATAAACTGAACATCATCCCCGAGTCGGCTTTTTATCACGGATAGCATCTGAGTTTCGTCGGCAAAGGTTTTAAACTCTTGAAAAAGAAACAATACTTCATGCACATGTTTTACATTACTCATACTTATAAAAATTAAATTATCATTCACGTTAATTCACAAAGTTAGTCGTTTATCCCAAATAAATCTACAATGAAACGAAAAAAAATCCTCCTCAGTCTTTTGATAGTTCTCTTTTTAGGCAGCTGTTACTTTTTTTATAAAAGAAAACTTTCCCCCACCAAGATAGCTGTCATCAACTATCCCGACTTCATGTTTACCAAAATGCAGAAATCAAATGACAGTCGATGGATAAAAATAGAAAGTTTCACTCCGGACTCTCTCCCCGATTTAAGCTCCTACGACCAACTTTTAATCTTTGGAATGGGAATCGAACTCCCGGCAAGCGAAGAACAAAAAATAGAGCAAGCCGGAAAAAACGGAAGCAGTATCTTCATACAAGCCTTGACCTCCCCTCGCCTGGAACATCTGGCAAATATGCACGGCAAACCTTTTGATTATATTTCTGAATATATGAACAACGGCGGGAAAGAAAACTACAAAAATATGTTCAACTACATCCGCAGAGTCATTGACAAAAAAACAAGCTTTACCGACCCCGTAATTCCTGCCAAAATCATTCCGTCCGATGTCATTTTTTATAAAGATGAAGATGCTCTTTTTGAAAAAACGAGTGATTTTGAATCCTATGCACAAAAAAAGAATATACACAAGGAAAATAATCCTAAGGTCATTATCTTTACCAGTGTCCCCGGTCCCTTCAATGCCAATCGAGAACACCTCAACAGTCTGATCACTGAAATGGAGCAGCGCAACTTCAATGTATATCCGATCGCAGCTTTCGGCAATCGCATGCAATACATGAAAGAAATCCACCCGGATTTAATCATATACCTTCCCCACGGCCGTATGTCTCGAGGCAAACAAATGGTGCAATGGTTAAAGGAACAAAACTTGCCTGTGCTGTGTCCCGTAAGTGTCTTTCAAAAACACGACAAATGGTTAAAAGACAAACAAGGCTTAGTCGGCGGACTTCTGAGCCAAAGCGTTGCAATGCCCGAACTGGACGGAGGAATCGTCCCCTATGCCGTATTTGCCCAGTATGAAGATCCTAAAGGTTACCTTCTTTTCCAAGCAATTCCGGAGCGACTTAAAAAATTCGGGCAAATCGCTCAAAACTATATTAATCTTCGCAAAAAAAAGAATCAAAACAAAAAAATAGCCATCGTATATTTCAAAGGTCCCGGGAAGAACGCCATGGTTGCCTCCAACATGGAAGTATTGCCCTCCCTCTACAATTTGCTGCTTCGCCTGAAAAAAGAAGGATATGATTTAGGAAACCTTCCGGAAAATTACGAAACATTTGAAAAAGATTTATACCGACAAGGACCCGTATTGGGAGCTTACGCTTCCGGAAGTTTTGAGAAATTTTTAAAAACAGGAAGCCCTGAATTAATCCCCGTCGAAGACTACAATGCTTGGAGCCAAGCTTTGCTGCCCGAAGATTTAATAAAAGATGTTGTCGATAAATACGGGAAAGCTCCGGGAAATTATATGAACGTAACGAAAAACAGCAAGGATTATCTTGCCGTAGCTCGTTTGCAATACGGTAACGTAGTCCTCTTGCCTCAACCACTTCCGGCCGAAGGAGAAAATGAATTTCAACTTATTCACGGAGCAAAAGTAGCTCCGCCTCACCCTTACATAGCCCCCTATCTTTGGCTTCAAAAAGGCTTCAACGCTGATGCTGTCATCCACTTCGGGACACACGGCAGTTTGGAATTTTTACCCGGCAAACAAATTGCACTCTCCGATTATGATTGGACAGACCCGCTCATCGGTACCACTCCGCACTACTATGTTTACACAATAAGCAATGTCGGCGAAGGCATGATAGCCAAACGCAGAAGTTATGCCGTTACACAAACCTACCTTACCCCGCCCTTTATTGAAGCTCATGCCCTGAGCAAACAAGAACAATTGCACCAAAAAATCCACAAATACGAACAGTTGCAAGGTGCTGTAAAACAAGCCTATGCCCTCTCTATAAAAAAAATGGTTGTTGCCCAAAAACTGCATAAAGATCTGGATTTAGATGACGATATTTCCCGGGCATATACAGAAGAAGAAATGATGAAACTCTCCAACTATTTGGAAGAAGTTGAACACGAAAAAATTACCGGAGGCTTGTACACGATGGGCGTCCCGTATTCGCCGAAAAAAATAGACGAAACGGTATTGATGATGTACGTCAACAGTCTTTCCTACAATTTAGCCGAGATCGATATTCAGAAAGATTTATTTCCTCGAAAAAAAATGGAAAATAAATCCTTCTTCAACAATCGCTACACCAACCTGACAGAAAAGAAAATCAAAGCCATCATCCAAGGTGCATCCCCCGATGTCGTTTTTAATCAGCTCGTTGCACAAAAAGATATAGAGCGCGCTCAAAAATGGGAAGAAAAACAAGCCGAAAAAATGCAAGTAAACAAAAAAATGTTTACCCCGCGGAACTCAAAAACAAAGCAAGACCAACAAGTCAATCAAGCAGAAAAAGACCAATTAAGAGCCTTGATTATCAAGATTATGCCCGATGAAGAGAAAGTAAGGTTTGTAAAAAAGATGGAGTCCGACAAAGAATACGAACGCATCATCAGTTTGCTTGATCCGCAAAAACGTGCGCGTGCGCAAAAGGTCGCCAAAATCATCCCTTCAATGGGAAAAGCGCTCAAGATTTCGGAGGATCCGGATGTTTATGAAATAATCAAGCTCGTGGAAAAACCCTCTTTGCGATTTTTAGCTTTGGATTATACCAACGACAAAAACCTGAAAACCGAAGTCGAAAAAGAACGCATCCGCCAAGACAGCCTTTTATTAAAAAATATTTTGGATGAAAAAAACTACTCGTTAATCGCCAAAAGCAAATCATCTTTAGAACAAATAACATACAAGCAAGTGGGTGAATATCAAGAACTTATAGACTACTTTTCCGAGAAAAAAGAGAGACTTCTCCATATTCTGAATTCTCCCAAAACAGATCAAGAGAAAAGCATGTTAGATTTTCTGAAAAATGATTTTGAATCCTGCAAAAAGAAAATGACACACCGAATCAATGAGTTGGAAACACGTGAAATGCTTTTCGCGCAAGCGGTATTTGAAGTGCAGAAAAACCTGAACTCCATCTTGTTGAAAAAAGAAGCCTTACAACAAAGCCCCGAATTAGAATTTGTAAGTCTGATAAACTCCCTCAACGGCGGCTATACACCACCTTCCTCCGGAGGCGATCCGGTAAGCAATCCGAGTACCGTACCTACCGGACGCAACCTGTACTCCATCGATGCCGAAAAAACACCTTCAAAAGAAGCTTGGAATGTATCAAAGAAATTAGCCCAATCTTTATTGGATGACTATAAATCGAAACATGACGGAAAATATCCTCAAAAAATCAGTTTCACTCTCTGGTCAAGCAGTTTCATAGAAACCGAAGGTACAACCATCGGACAAATTCTTTACTTTTTAGGAGTGGAACCGGTATGGAACAATTTCGGACGCGTCAATGACATTCGCCTGATCCCGCTCAAAGAATTGAAACGCCCACGCATAGACGTTATTGTACAAACCTCCGGACAACTCCGGGATTTGGCAGCCTCTCGCCTGTTCTTGATAAACAAAGCTATCGCAATGGTCTCTGCCGCCGATGAAGAGGAAGGACAAAACTTCGTTTCAAAAGGAATCGCCGATGCAGAAGCGGATCTGGTCAAAAAAGGATTTTCTCCAAAAAAAGCAAAAGAACTCTCTAAAAAACGAGTCTTTGGAGGAGTTGGAGGCAACTACGGAACCGGAATCATGGGCATGGTAGAAAGCAGTGAACGTTGGGACAGTACACAAACCGTAGCCCAACAATACATCAAAAATATGGGTGCCGTTTATGGCGATCAGGACGATTGGGGCGCATTCGATCCCGGCGTTTTTGAAGCCGCATTGCTGAATACCGAAGCGGTGGTGCAACCCAGACAAAGCAATACTTGGGGTGCATTGAGCCTTGACCACGTCTATGAATTTATGGGAGGTCTAAACCTTGCCGTCAAAGAAGTTACCGGAAACGATCCCGAATCCTATTTCAACGATTTTCGCAATTCCTCAAACCCTCGTGTACAAGGATTGAAAGAAGCAATTTGGGTAGAGACCCGCACGACACTGATGAACCCTTTGTATATCAAAGAGTTAACCAAAGGAGGCGCTTCTTCTGCGGAAACTTTTGCCGAAACATTCCGCAATACCTTCGGATGGAATGTAATGAAACCTTCGGTCATCGAAAATCGACTTTGGGACAATCTGTACAATGTGTACGTCAAAGATGATTTGAATTTAAACCTGCACGCATTCTTCAAAAAAGAAAACCCCTACGCTTTGCAGGAAATGACTGCCGTAATGCTCGAAACTGTACGAAAAAAGATGTGGAAAGCTACACCGGAACAAATCGAAACCATAGCCAAATTACACGCAGAATTAGTCAAAGAGCATGAAGCCGGATGCAGCGGTTTTGTATGCGATAATTTCAAATTGAAAAAATTTATCGAACAACAACTTCCGGACAACTTGAAAAAATCGTATCAAGAAGAAATTGGAAAAGTCAGAGAATCCGGTAAAGATAACAGCAAGCAATCAGTTGTCCTCAAGAAAGACAAACAAGATGAAAAAATTGAGAGCTCCAATCAATTGCCGGTCTTCTTGAAAAACAAGACGATCCTTTTTGCCTTAGCCGGAGTCATCGCTTTGATGCTTCTTGTTGTTATTTTATTAAAGAAAAAACGTAAATAAAATTACCTTGGAACTCCTGATCATAGCCATTCTCATCATCAGCATTGCATTGTTCAGCCTGCAATTGTCGTTTTTTCCGCACCGGTCTGTACAGTGGATATACCTTGCTGTCATAGCCCTCGGCATCTATTTCATGCACGAGTTCGCCGTAGAACAAAGCTACATCAGCCTCAGAGAAAGCATGAACAACCCTGAAACGATAAGAGATTTTTCAGCCTTGGTCATTACCGAGGCTCTCTTGGGATGCCTTTTGAGTATTTTGCAAATCAAAATGCTTTATGGAGAAAAAGTCAAGAAGATTTGGAAAAACACGTTCTACTTTTCAGGCATCATAGTCTTTGTGGCTTTGTTTTACTGCGAAAGCTTTTTATTCATACTCATCAGGGGCTTTGATTTTCAAGTATTGGCATTTCTTATCGCCCTAGCCCTCCCATCTTTTCTGCTTTTATTCAAGGCATTTATCATCGGATTGGCACCCGAAAAAGAAATACGCACCGAATTAAAATTCTTCCTGCACATTCTTCAAATAATACTTGCCGTATCCATTTCTGTCATTGCCTTGAAACTGCCCGTTAAAACAGTCAACTTTGAAGGAAATTTCACAAAATCTTTGCTTATATGCTCAATAATTCTCATTTTTGTCGCTTTGGGAGTTATATTTTACAAAATAAAATTCAAAAAAAAATATGGAAATCGTAACTAAATCACTTTACTGGATATCAACCGGGTTGATGGTTCCCGTAGTTATATTGTTATTAATATTTTTTATACGCGCCCTGCTTTTAATTGGAACGTTCTACGCCATGTACGTGCAGAAATTAAAATTCAACAAACTGTTCCAAAAAAAGATAGATGAAATAAATCCGGAAAACTTACACACCGCGATAAACAACAAAGAACTACTCACGGGGAAGCTCCCGGTGGTGGTTTATCTAAGGAAAATAAGCTCGGAAAACGTATCCGACCTCTACAGAGAGAAACAAATCAACGATTTTGAAATTGATTGCCGAAAAGATCTCGCCGGAAGCCAAACACTTGCCAAGCTCGGTCCCGTACTCGGCTTAATGGGCACCTTGATTCCGATGGGACCCGCATTGGTCGGGCTTGCCTCCGGAGATATTGCCTCAATGGCTTCCAATATGCAAGTCGCCTTCTCGACAACCGTCATCGGGCTGCTCATAGGAGCCGTAGGCTTCGTCGTGATGCAAGTCAAACGCCGATGGTACGCCGCCGACATCAATCAATTGGAATACATTGCCGCTCTTTTCACACAAAAAAATCAAAAGAAATGAAGAAACGATCAAGAGATTTCCTCCAAGACGACGACTTTGACCCTATCGCCTCGGTAGCCAACTTGTTTGACGCTGCGATGGTCTTTGCCGTAGCTCTGATGGTCGCCTTGGTCGTTCGGTTTCAAATGACGGAGATGTTTTCCAAAGAAGATTTCACAATGGTCAAAAACCCGGGCAAAGAAAACATGGAGATTATCACAAAGAAAGGAGAAAAAATCGAAAGTTATAAAGCCTCCCAAGAAAATAAACAATCCGGAAACAAAGGGAAAAGAGTCGGAACCGCCTACCAATTGGATAACGGCGAAATTATCTATATCCCCGATTAATATCTATCCACCTTAAACATTCAGATATGGCACACGAACACTCGCACGAAGAACATGACCACTTGCATGAAGAGCACGACCATTCGCACGAAGAACACGACCATTCGCACGAAGAGCACGACCATTCACACGAAGAGCACTGCCACGGACACAAAGGACACCGAGGACATAAACACCACCATCACTCCCACGGAGCCGACATCAGAGGCAAAAAACTGCTCTGGGTTACCTTATTAAACCTTGCCATCACCTTAGGACAGGTCATCGGCGGCATCATTTCCAACAGCCTCTCCCTGCTTTCTGATGCCATACACAACTTAGGCGACTCTTCCGCCATATTCATCGCCTTTATCGCCGGAAAACGAAGCCGCAAACAAGCCGATGAAAGCCACACCTTCGGATATAAGAGGATCGAAATCCTCGCCGCCCTGTTTAACGGCATTGTTTTAATAGCCATCTGCCTATTTCTCTTCTATCACGCCTACGAACGCTTCCGCCACCCGCAACCCGTCAAAGGACTCCTGATGCTCATCGTAGCCACCTTCGGATTACTCGCCAATCTACTCTCCGTCATCCTCCTCCACAAGGACAAAGAGCATAACTTAAACGTCAAAGCCGCCTATCTCCACTTATTGGGCGATACCCTCTCCTCAGTCGCCGTCATCGGCGGAGGAGTCGCGATATGGCTCTGGCAGATTCACTGGATTGACCCCTTAGTTACCGTATTGGTCGGCATATATATCATCCGGCACACCTGGGGAGTCGTCAAAGAAACCGTAGATATTCTCATGCAATCCACTCCGGATCATATCGACCCGAAAGCCCTCAAAAAAGCCGTGGAATCCATCGATAATATCGAGAATATGCACCACCTTCACCTTTGGAAATTAGACGATACCCGCATACACTTGGAAGCCCACGTCAATGTTACGCAAGATGTCCGCATATCTGAGATCATGCCCCTCAAAGAAAAGATCGAAGACCTCTTGCACAAACAATTCGGCATAGAACATCTCACCCTTCAATTCGAATATGAATGCTGCGAAGGCAATGACGGGTTGATCGCCCGACCACATACCTAAATCGCTCCCCCGGAGGGAAGCCGTCCCCGCATATTTTTCAAAAAATATCGCAAATTTTAGATAAACAAATGAAAAGAAAAGAGGAAACTCCGGAACGAAAACCACCGGAACCTCTTTTTTTCCCTATTTATCCGGATCCTTTTCAAGCAAAATCATAAAAAATTCTAACTTTGTCAGAAAAAACATGGCAGATTTCATTGTATCAGCAAGGAAGTACAGACCGGCGAACTTCCGTTCCGTCATCGGACAAAAGTCGATCACTTCGACCTTAAAGAACTCGATAAAAAATCAACAACTCGCACACGCCTATCTCTTCTGCGGTCCCAGAGGCGTAGGAAAAACGACATGTGCGCGTATTTTCGCAAAAACCATCAACTGCACCCGGCGCACCGAAGAGTTTGAAGCCTGCGATCAATGCGAATCCTGCCAAGCTTTCAACAGTCAACGCTCATACAACATACACGAACTCGATGCCGCCTCCAACAACTCGGTAGAAGACATCCGAAGCCTCATAGAACAGGTAAGAATCCCCCCACAAATCGGCACTCACAGCGTATATATCATAGATGAAGTACATATGCTCTCCGTGCAAGCCTTCAATGCCTTCCTGAAAACCTTGGAAGAGCCGCCGGACTACGCCATTTTCGTACTTGCCACCACAGAAAAGCATAAAATCCTCCCCACCATCCTTTCGCGCTGTCAGATCTTCGATTTTAACCGAATTAAAGTCCCCGATACCGTAGAGTATTTGCAATACGTCTCCGGGAAAGAAGGGATTACCGCAGAGACAGAAGCCCTGAACATTATTGCTCAAAAAGCTGACGGAGCCATGAGGGACGCCCTCTCTTTTTTCGACCAAATCGTCAGTTTTTCCGGCAAAAACATCACATATACCGATGCCATCGAGAATTTAAACGTTCTTGACTATGAATATTACTTCAAAATCATAGATGCGGTCTTACAATCCGACTATCACGCCCTATTGTTACTGTTTAACGAGATACTCGACAAAGGATTTGACGCCGGACACTTCATATCCGGACTCAGTGCCCACTTGAGAGACTTACTCGTCTGTACCGATAAAGGCACCGAAAAGCTTTTAGAGGTCGGAGCCTCCATACAAGAGAAATATCACCGGCAAGCACAGAACATGAACCTCCGGTTACTCATCAAACTCTTGGAAATCACGAACAAAACCGACTTAGCTTATCGAGGAAGCCCCAATAAACGCCTACTCATCGAGTTAGCTCTCCTGCAAATGTGCTTATTGCAGGAAGAATTACAAAAAAAAAAGGATCCCGCCCCCTCGGAAGCCGTAGAAAATAAGGAGGAACAAAGGCAATCTCCCGCAGATAACCCATCCGCCGGACAGACAGAAAGGAGGAAGTTACCGACACTGAAATCTTCCGGTATTTCTTTAAAAAAGCCCATAAAGAAGGAAGAGCATACTGCGGAGCAACCCTTGGAGATCACCGGGAACAGCGAAGAACACCGAGAGATAACCGTAGATTCCTTAAATGAGGCTTGGAAACAGCTGGTGGAACAGTTTACTTCCAAACCGCGCTTACACAGTGCCTTAAAGAGGGAGCATCCGAACCTAACGGAGAAGAACAAAGCCCAATTGATCGTCAATAACAACTCATTGATGGAGATATTGACCCAATTGAAACCAAAGATTGTCCATTTTTTAAAGACTCGTCTCCATAATCAATCCTTTGATATGGAAATTATGGTCGAAGAGGACGATGCACAATCTCAAAGTACCTTAATTTACACCTCCGGGGACAAATATAGGCATCTCATTGAGCAAAATCCGGCAATTGAGGAGCTGAGGAAGGAATTTGATCTCGAATTTTAGTCCATCTTTCCCAAAAATATCCGGGTACTATTTCATTATTAGTTTATATTTACACTTAGGAACGGACATTCGTCCGTTTCTTTTTTGTCTATACCCTGCCGGGAACTCCTTCCGAAAAGAAAGAATACAATGACTGCTCTATATATATGTAAGACTCCCATCCGGAAAGGCATAAAAAAAGAGTCGATAACGACTCTTCCTTATTTTTTATTCCGAAATGCTTCTTATTTCTCAATCACTTACTTATATATTTCTTATTTGACCGGTTATATTTTCTGTTTTACCTCAAAAAAAGAAGAAAGGGAAAGAAATTTATTAAACTATTGTAATTATAACTCAAAACCATTAAAAATGAAAATACTTCTTTCCCCTATTTTTTCTATCACTTCCTTATATATTTCTTGTTTAACCGTTTATATATTCTATTTTACCATAAATAAAAGAAGAAAGGGAAAGAAACGAATTAAAAAATTAATTATAATCTAAAATTTAAGAAAATGAACATGCTTCTTTCCCCTATTTTTTCAATTATTTCCTTATATATCTTTTATTTAACCGGTTATATTTCCTATTTTACTCCAAAAAAGGAAAGGGAAAAGGCATATAATAAAATGATATGTCAAGTAATAAAAATAAAAATAATTTAAAATCACCTTTTCCCTTATTTTTTTCAACTACGTCCTTATATATTTTCTATTTAATCTCAAAAAAAGAAGCAAGGGAAAGAAACCAATTAAACTATTATAAATATAATTCAAAACCATTAAAGATGAAGAAGCTTCTTTCCCTTATTTTTTTAATTATCTCCTTATAAATTTCTTATTTAACCGACTATATTTTCTGTTTTACCTTCAAAAAAGAAGAAAGGAAAAGGAATAAAGTAATTTATTAATAAATAAGTAAAAAAACTTAAAAGTGAAACTATCCCTTTTCCTTATATTTTTCAATTACTTACTCATTTATTTCTTAATTAACCAACTATATATTCTATTTTACTCTAAAAAAAGAAAGGGAAAAGGAATGTCATAAAATAATATGTCAAATGATTAAAAAAAAAACAAAAATGAACTCCTTTTTCCCTTATATCTTTCAATTACTTACTTATATATTTCTTATTGAACCGGATATATCTCCTATTTTATCATAAAAAAAAGAGAAAGAAACAAAATGAAAAAATTAATTAAGCAGAATTAATAATAATTAAATTATATAATAGGTTCCTTTCTCTTATATTTTTACTTCTCGATCCGTATGCGAGCATCCACAGCTACTACTTTTTTCTCGGTTCCCAATAAAGGATTCAAATCCATCTCTTTGATTTCCGGAGCTTCCGCCAAGAGAGCCGATAATTTCACCAATACCTCTGCCAATTCCTCTTGGTTGATTCCCTTTTGCCCTCGGACTCCTTCAATTAAGGGATAGGACTTTAAGGATTTTATCATTTTTCCGGCTTCTTCCTTACTTATCGGACATAATCCCGCTTGGACATCTTTCAAAACCTCTATGAAAATCCCTCCCATCCCGACTAAGACAAGATGACCGAAGTTTTCTTCATATTTAGCTCCGGCGAAGAGTTCCGTTCCCGATAACATGGGCTGCATTAACAGAGCGGTAGTATCTTTGATCTGAATCATTCGCTTAAATTCCGCTTCCATTTGAGCCTCGTCCTTTACGTTAAGAACTACGCCCCCAACATCTGATTTATGTACAGGTCCGACTACCTTCATGACCAAAGGATAACCGATTTCTTTTGCTTTTTCTTTGGCTTCGTCCAAATTGTCGGTTACAAGTTCCTTTGCCCTCGGGATATCTACTGCATCTAAAAGAGCTTGTACCTTTTCGGGACTGAGATAGCCGTCTTCGGAAGAGTCAATGACTGAACGGATTTTCTTTTTGTCCGGTTGTATATCCGCTGGGCTCTCTTTTTGAGGTTTCGGCGTGTAATATATTTTAGACAAAGCCTCTCCGAGCAGGACTTCTTCCGAGAAGAACACATGTCCTTTGTCTATAAACTCGTCAATTTCTTCTTTGGCTTGCTTGATGGACGGGAATACCGGGTATATGGGCTTTTTGCAGACCTTCATTTTCTCATCGATGACACGATAGGCTTCAAAGACACGAACCAATCCCGGAGTTCCGAAGATAATGACCATCGCATCAATCTCCGGGAAGTCATTTTCACAAGCATCAATGATCAGACCGAGATGTTCGGGCGTTCCGGTTGCTAAAAAGTCAATCGGATTGGAGACCGAAGAGCCCGGAAAGAGCTTTTGCTCCAATATATCGGCGTCTTTCCCTTTAATTTCAGGGATTTGAAGACCTCCTTTTTCTAAAGCATCGGTCAGCATAACGGCAGGACCACCCGCATGAGTGATCACCGCAATATTTTTTCCTTTCAGCTCGGGTTGCATGAAGACAGACGCTGCAGTTATCAACTCTTGCCGTCCGTAACAGCGTACAATCCCGGCTTTTTTGAACAAAGCATCAACAGCTACGTCCGAACTTGCCAAAGCTCCCGTATGTGAGGAGGCAGCACGGCTTCCCGCTGAAGAGGCACCGGATTTGACCGCTGCGATCTTGCATCCTTTCCGAATGAGTGAAGAAGCGTGCTTTAAGAGCTTTTGCGGTTTCGCTACTTGTTCGATATATAACAATTTGACCGGAGCACTTTCCCCTTCTTTATAGGTTTCGTCCATATATTCCAAGATTTCTTCCACTCCGGTTTGCGCACTGTTCCCTACGGAATAAACCCCGGCGAAACTTAATCCGGCAGAGATTCCTAATTCTAAGATAAATACCGCCGTGGCTCCGGATCCGGAGATAAAATCAACTCCTTGTTTCTCTAATTTAGGAATCGGGGAGGTAAATACACCTTGATAAGCCGGAGTTAATACACCGATTCCGTTAGGACCGATAAGAACTCCGTTATGGGATTCAATAATTTCAACAATTTTCTTTTCAATGGCTGCTCCTTCCTCATCTGTTTCGCTAAATCCGGCAGATAAGATAATAAAGGCTTTCGTCTTTTTCTCTTCGGCAAGGACAGATACCGCTTCGACACAGAATTTAGCCGGAATGGCAAGGATCGCTAATTCAGTTTCCGGAAGTTCTTTCAAATTTTTATAGGATTTGACTCCTTGTACTTCGTCCGCTTTCGGATTGGAGACATATAATTTTCCTTGGTATTTCCCTTCGAGCAGATTGTATAATACTTTTCCTCCCGGTTTGTGAATATCATCCGAACCGCCTACGACTACGATGCTTTTAGGGTCTAATAATTGTTGATTGAGCATGTTATTTCTTTCTTTTATTTGAGTATTGACCTTATATATAAGGTGTCTTACTCTATTTTTCTTCTATTATTTTAACTTTTTTTCTTTATTTTCCGGTCAGAATTATCGTTTGACGACAATTCCCATCGCCTCCAAGTGTTGTTCTTGGCTTAATATCACTTTGGAGTAAGCAATGAGCTTGCTGTATTCCGGGTAGATCTTATCAAAGGCTTTGTCTCTTATCTCTGTGGACTTCTGAGCCGCTGCGATTTCCTTCTTTTGCTCTTCTTTCAGCGCAGAAATCTCTCTGAGCTGAGCTTGTGCCGACCGTAAGACAGGTTCTTCGATATTGATATTTGCCAATTTCGACAAGAACTCCGGAGAATCCAACAATTGAGCATAGAAGTTTGAAACTTGTTGAAACCATGTTCCATAGGCAGACTTCCTTTTCCCTTTGAACTCTAAGGCAGACTCTGCTTTTACATTCCCTTTGAATAAGATGCGACACAAGGACAAATGTTTCATGTATAAGGCGTTAATTTCCTTGCGTTTTTCCTCAAATCTGGCGCTTCCGGCGTATTGTTCGGCGTATTCTTTCTTTTGGTTTTGATCCAAGATCTCTAATTCATTGACGCTTTCCAATAATATATCCAATCTTTCCTCATTGTAACCGAGTTCTGCTATATTGACTTGAATTTCGGGCATCTTTCCGTTCGTAAATGCCAACTTCATTCGAGCAATCCACTCATCCATAGAGGTATGTTTCACTGTGTTTTTGTTTTTTTCCATATTTATTTCTATTTTAGTTGCATAATTATTCTATTTCTACACTGCAAACTTAAATACTCTTTATTTAATAACCAAATTTTTTGTTTATTTTTTTCAAAAACTTTTTCATTTTTTCTATTTTACCTTAAATAATTGGATAATGACCGGTGTTTTTTGAACTTTTACCGGTCATTGTTGATTTATTTCCGGTAATTACTCATTTCTTTTCGGTAAATATCTGGTTCTTTCCGGTAATTATTGGTTTCTTTTGGGTAAATCTTCAATTCTGTTGGGTATTTATTGATTTATTTTTGGTATTTTCTTAAATATATAAGTCTTTTTATTTATTCTATCCGGAAAAATCTCTATACTTTAAGGGTTATATACATATATATAAGGTATAGGCTTAAAAATATTCGGAATTTATTTATTTCCGGTTGAAGAAAATTCACTTCTACCGGTTCTTTGCTCTTTTCTTTCCGGAGATGTTTCAAAAAAAAGAAGCCGGAGTACAGATGTAAATCATGTTCCGGCTCTTTTCATGAATCAAATATTTAAATATAAAAGTATGAACGTATGAAAATTAAAAAAAGATCTGTTTATTATCGGTCTTATTTCCCGAAATTTTTGTGAAATATTCGTAAACGCTCTTCGATAACGGGAATTTGCTCTTCTTGTATCTGAGAAACACAGGCGCGCAGTCCTTCATGTCGTTCGCTTCCGGTAGTTTGCAGGGCGATAGTGCTGATTCCGTAGAGCAACAGGTTTTTCAAGAGTTCACCTCCGGTCATTCCTTCGTAAGCTATCGTAAAATAGAAGCCGTTGGCAAGTTCTTCGCCTAAATCATTGTCATATACGATGTGAAATCCGTTTTCCAAGAAGATTTTCTTTAATTCTTCGGCTCTTTTTCCATATACTTTTACGTCTTCACGGAAATTATATCGACCTTCATTCACGGCTTTGAGTAAGGCGGTCAATCCGTACTGGGGAGTATGAGCAACTCCGGCGGAAAGGGAGTATAATGCGTTGTAAACTAAGGCATGTCCGAATTGATCGCTGCTGTAATAGCGGCTGAGATCGGGAAATTTCTTGTGATACAGCTTGTCGGATACGATTAACATCCCGATTCGTTGTCCGGCATAGCTGAATGCTTTGGAAGCGGAGATTAACATCGTCCAATTGTCCGTATATTTAGCGACAGTAGGCTGATATGGAGGCTCTCCGGGGTGAGAATAGTCTTTCCGGAAGTCCATTCCGAAGTAAGCTAAGTCTTCTATGATCATCAGGTTGTGTTCATTGGCTACTTCGCCGATGATTTTCAGTTCTTCCTCGGTAAAACTGATCCATGTAGGGTTGTTCGGGTTGGAATATAGGATACTGCTGATGTTTTTCTCCTTAACAATCTCTTCCAACTTGTCTTTCAGGCGGTCGCCTCTGTAATTAAATACGTCAAAGGTCTCATAATCATAGCCCAAGACTTTTACTTGCAGCTTTTGTACCGGAAATCCCGGGTCGATAAAAAGAATTCCGGCTCTGTCTCGAAACAATCGGTTCGCCATTAAGAACAAAGCGATACTTCCTTGTGCCGATCCGACCGTTACGAAACAATATTCGGGCGGTATTTCAATATTAATGAAGTTCTTGACAAACTTTGACATCTCCTCTTTTAAAGGTTCGATCCCGGCGATGGGTGCATACTTCGAGGCGTATCCCCGGGCGAAAGCTTCGGCTTCCGCTTCGGCAGCGATGCGATTTACATCAAGCCCGGGCACTCCCATTTCCATATGTATAAAGGGCAGTCCGGTCTTTTTCTCAATATTTTGAGAAAGACGAACAACTTCTCGGATAGATGCGTTTCCTAAGTCGTCAAAGTGGGTTTCTTTTAATAATTCATCGAGTTCTTTCGGGTCAATAGGTACTTGCGTCTTCATTGTATTTGTTTTTTATGAATATCTGTCCACAAAAATAGTTTTTTTATTCATTTCTGTATAAGATATTTGAAAATATTTTTGTTTTTTTACGTCTTTATATAAAAAAAGGGCGAACTTCCGGGAAAGTCCACCCATTTAAACATGAAGAAATGTAATTGTATATAAGTGATGTTTGTTTTTCGTGTGTTCTTGACTGCCTTTGGGAAGGTCAGGAATCATTTATTCGGGTCTTGATTCTGTTTCCGGGCAGTATGTACTCTATCCTATCTGTGATTTATGGATATATTTTGATTCTTGTCTGTATTCTGTTTGTACTTGCTTTTATTCGGGGTGTTCTTATGACTCTCTATTGGGTAACAAAGAGAAATAGGACTTGGGAAAGTGCTTTCCGTTAAAGCCATTCTTGCATAACATCTCTTCCAGGCTTCGATCCATTTCCGAAAAGGTGAGTTCTTTATCTTTCTTGTAGAACTTTTTTTGGTTATATTCCTGCAATAAACGGTTGTATTGCTCTTTGGAACGGTTAATGTTAATCTCTAAGTCCAAAAATCGGACTTTTATTTCGTGAAACATCGGGTCTTTGCTCAATTCTCCCGATTCTTGTAAGCGGGTAAAATATTCTGTCAGGGAACACCTCCCGGCTATCGTCTCCGATACATATTCCGGATTGTCCGGAGTGTCTTCTGAGAGTTCCGGGAAGTTTTCCAAAGCGTCTTCCCTCTCCTCTTTGCAGACTTTATACTGTTTCGTCATTCTCATTAATTCTTTGGTTAAGTTGTGCTTCTTTTTCAAATATACTTCTATATTGTTTTTATGTCTTTTGATCTCAGTTTTGTGCTTAATACGAGTATATAATCGGGTTGCAAAGATAAAAAATAAACCGGTTAAAATAAAAATGAGAATAAATAAGAATGTCGTGTACATGATTCAGTGATATTAGATAAAAGTGTTCTTTCTCTTGTGTTTATTGTTAAAAAAAAGACCTTCCGGATCGTATTATATTAGGAAAAAACTCAAAAAAATACTTTCCGGGAGGTCTTTAGTGGTTAAAATTATTCTTTAATTGCTTGCATACCTTTTCCCTTCATGGCTCCGACCAATTTCAAGGCTTTCTCCATCGGGTACAAGTTGTGAAACATGCTTGCTTTGCTGTGAATGGTTCCGGTCTGATTCATTCCCATGGCACTTCTGAATGTATTTACGGAAGAATTGGGGTCATGATCGGTTGTTTCGCTGTAAGTAAGGTTGATAAATCCTTTCAAATAAGCCGGATCTATGGCTTTTACGAGTCCGGGTACGTCTTTTGCGGAAAGTGTTTGGTTGCCTTCTCCGCTGGTAAGCACTTCAGCGTCTTCGAACATGTCGGTACGTATGCGCAGGAATTTTCCGGCTCCCGGCAATAAGAGATCGGCTTGTTTATTAAGGAAAAATACGTTGTTATCGATAGATAATTTTCGTTGATTTTCTCTGGGATCGTCTCTGGTTTTGTCAATTCCGGCAAAGGTGGAACATCCGATGATATTGTCGTGTATATTGTAGTGTACTCCGGTCATACATCGAAATCCGTAGCCCATATCCTCAAGAGATTTTTTACGTCCCCAAGCAAATAATACGGTGTTGTGTGCAAATTCTACGCTAGCATTGATTTTGCTTTGCGATGCAGAGGTGCCAAAGAACGAAACCGCTGCCATACGAGAATTTACAAAAAGATTGTTCAGAACCTTTACTTTGGTTCCTCTGATGCCCATTTGTACAGCAAATTGAGAGGCGTTTGTAAATATACAGTTTTGAATGGTAAAGCTTCCACCTTGTATTTTTCCGGCAATAATGGGTCTTTCCATGGATATCACTTCGGTTACCCCATGGTTTCCTCCTTTGGCAGGTCCCTGTAAGAACATTCCGGATTCTACGCCTTCGGGCTGCCCTCTACGTGCCGGATCTTTATGAATGCTGTATCCGGTTTGCCATCCTCGGTCGAATATAATTCCGTCTATGGTTACATTTCCATCGGTAAAACCAAGCTGTAAGAGAGGCTTGCCGCTTGATGTTCCGTTCTGCTCGGGACGAGGCTGTATCATGGTTTTGTATTTGAGAGGATCTCTTTTGGAAAAGTCGCTGTTGTATCCGCCGATAAGGCTGATGGATTTGTTTTTGCAATCCACATAACCGATTTTCATCAAGCCGAGATAATTTCCTTCAGCGATGCGGATTACATCTCCGTTGCCTCCCTTATTGATCGCTTTTTGGATGTTTTTCAAAGGTTTGTCTTTGCTTCCGTCATTTTTATTATTTCCTGTTTTTAGGGAAACATACCATGTTTTACCCGTTGCGCTTCTTGCCCCGGCTTTTGCTTTTCCGGAGGTTCTCTTGGCACTGTTTGACGCCTTATCTCTCCCTTTGTGTTTCAATTTCCCTTTCATAATTCCTATCTGCGCATCGGCAGATGCTGTCATAATCATCAGCGTGGCTGCGATCATTGTCAATCTACTCAAAATTTTGCTTTTCATTGTACATTTAATTTTAAAGAGTTTAAAAATGATTTAGTTTACAAATTTACATGCCGGATATTGCTTCCTTTTTTTTCAAATATCCACGCTGCAAAGGTAAGGGGAAAAACAATACGTGTCAATAGGTATTTATACTCATTTTTCTAGGTATTTTCCGCAATTCTGAATAGGTAAAATACGCAATTGAAATAAGTATTTTCCGCAATTGTATCAAAATTGTTAAAATCCGGGCATAAAAAATACCGACCGGAAAAACGGTCGGCATCTTTTATTTGGGGTGAGAATAGGATAAATTTCTTACGACACTATTCTCTATACTCGTTTCGTTTATTTTCTTTTCGTAAATTGATAAGTGAGTTTTATTTCAAGATTTCTGTCCAAAGCAGTAATTCCGCCTTTGGGTCCTTTGTTGTTTACAGGATAAAATTTAAAATCTGTATTAAGAATGTTGTTCAGACCGATACCCATGTGCAAACCCTCCAACAATACATCATTCATCCCAAAGTATAAGTTTCCTAATATCTTAGGACTTTCCTTTTCGTACTCAAAAGATACACTTACGAGTTTTTTCCCGCTGTAAATTTCGATGTAATCGGAAAGATAATGACGCTCACCGAAATACGATAAGCTTGGGGTGAGGAAAAGTCGATCGGTAATATGCCAAGTGGCAGAAGCATTCAAACGCAAGGGGGCAAATGCCATAAAGTATTTTGAATCGAGGGGGGAAAGATAATGCTCATCTCCTTCGACCTCGTCTCTTTGATAGTAAGCAAAATTAATTTCAGCTTGTAATTTGGGAGATTTATGCTGTAAGGAGGCTTCAATGCCGCTTGCTCTCTGTCCTCCTCGGTTTACATATCCTCCTTCAATTTTTCCTTTGCCGGAAAGGTAGGTAATCAAATCTTTGACATGCACACGGTAAAGGTTTGTGGTTAAATAAAAGCCGAAGGGTAACTTGACACCGGCTTCCAATTCAATGGTTTGATTTTTTTCGGCAACCAATTCTTTATTTGCCGGCACCCGATTCGGCAAGATTCCTCCCGGAGCTCGGAAGGCTTGGTTGTAGGCTGCTTTTAGATGAAACCACTCAAAGGCTTTGGTCAAAGCAATACGCGGGGAAAGTGCTTGTCCGAAGAGATCACTTCGATCCCAGCGTGCCCCGGCAGTAATGTTTACAAACTTGGTATTGACAATGGTTTGCAGATACGCTGCCATTGAATTGTATATAAGCCATTTACGTGTAGAATCTCCTTTAAAGATTTCTTCATTTTTATTGTACGTGGATTGTTTAAGCACTTGATAATCGTAAGCAAATCCACCGGTTACGTTTACGATACCTTTTTCAAAATCCAAAATCAAATCTCCTTTCAGGTCTTCTGCCGGTTGATTTTGAGCATATCTGACCTCCGGAATATTTACTTGCCAAGGGAATTGCCTTTTGAAGTTTACTTTGGGAGTCAAGGTAAAGTAATCTCCGAGCTTAAACCCATAGGAAGTTTGCATAAGCCAGTCAGAAAATTCCAGTACGTTGGGAGCAGAACTCCACGGTCCCCAAAAATCGATTGAAGTCATCTGATATTCTCTCACCTGACATTTGAAGTCAAAAGTTTTGTATCCCACTTGCAGCCCGGCTTCTTTCACATTCAATTCGGAAGCTCTACTCATCGAACGATTTTCATTTACTCGGGGATCATAATAATCTTTGTCGCTTCGGGTGCCGTTGCCATATACACCGCTGAAAGCAATTCTAAGATTTTCGTTTGCATATTGAGAGTTAAAACTCAGATTGTTATGCGTAAAGGATTTTCGGGTATGCGCCATAAGCCAACTTGCACTGCCGGTAATTCCATCCTTCGCTTGTTTGGTGATTATATTGACAACCCCCATACTGGCATATCCGCCATAGACGGCACTTCCGGGTCCTCGAATAATCTCAATTCTTTCAATATTTTCAAGAGTATAATTATTGCCGAAGACGACACTCCCAAATCGGGACTCGTTAGTTTCCATTCCATCAAGCAATATCAAAATTTTTCCGTCAAAACTCCAAATGCCTCTTGAACCCAAACCGACAACACCCCCATAGGATATAGGGCTGGCAAAGGCAAAACCCGGCACATAGCGTTGAATGAGGTCTATCATATCTCTGGCTCCACTGCTTTGGATTTGGTCAGCGGTAATAACCGTAATGATTCCGGGAGTCTCACGGATTCCGGTTGATTTCTTGGTAGCTACGGCAACTTCGATATTCATCAATTCTTCCATGGACATCGAGGCCATTGCGTCATCAGCCTTGGGATCCAAAAAGATATTTAATTCCCCGATTTTTTTGATTTCTTTGGTCAAATTGATTTCCAGCATTTGCATGCCCTTGGCTTTGACAATTAAAGTAGTACTTGATTCCGGTACCATAAAAAAGTAAAACCCGGTAGCATCAGTAGTCGTTTTATATTGGCTGAAACCTTTGGCTTCAATTTCAGCTTGTTTGATTCCTTTCAGCGTTGCAGCATTTTTCACAATCCCTGAAAGCATAATTTCCTGCCCGAAACTTAGTGTTGTAATAAGCATCAGGCTTATAATCGTGTATATTTTTTTTCTCATAATATTTCGTTTATAAGTTATTTGCATTATTTATCTACTTTTTTTACATCACCGAGTTTTAACAACTCTTGGGAGACCTTAATTTTGCGTTCCGAGAGGTTGGGCGGGTAAATTTCAAAGCGTTGTTTCCCCTCCTTTACCACAAAATTGATATTTGTGCCTTTAAAGTTCTCCGGAGCACCGTTAGTAATCAATACGGAAGAAAAGGGCGATAATTTTTCCCAAATTCGGTTCAATTCCTCCAAATCGTTCTCTGTCACATAAAGCATGTGACAAGCACTGATACTTTCAATGCTGCCGTACTCCTCCACCTTAATTTCTTTTCCGTTTACTTTGTAATTGGCGGCAATGGTCTTCATTTCTCGGTAAAAATCGCTGTTGCCGTACACACAAATGTGAAAGGCTTCAGAGTCATCCTCTTCCCAAGTGAGAAGTTTGGTGAATTTGTAAGTCAAAAAAGCCTGCACTTTCACCGTTTTGTCTTGCGCCCAAGCTCCTGTAACTATGGAGATCAAGAGTAGCAGTGTGGTTATTTTTTTCATACTTCTTGTGTTTTATTTGTTTTTTAAGATAAATAAATTACGGAGCAAAGGTATAATTTTTTTTTCAAAAAAAACAAGACGAATACAGTCAAATCAGAAAAATGGAAAAACTCACAAAATTTAAAATTTCTTCCACAAAATGGAATCCTTGGAACAATTTTTGCGATATTTTTATCGTTACATAAGCTGAGTATGGAAGATACATCATATAGAGTTAAAGACTGTGAGCAAAGAGAATATCAAAAAAGCAAAAACATTTGATGAGTTATTAGAACTTAACATATCTTTGCGAAAGTAATTGATGTATGAAAAATACCAATGTTATGGCAGGAAAACACATAAAATTCGATTGGGCAATAAAGCGACTACTTCGCAACAAAGCCAATTTTGAGATATTGGAAGGCTTTTTATCAGAATTGTTAATGTTTGATGTGAAAATCCAAGAAATATTGGAAAGCGAAGCAAATCAACAAGATAATAACGATAAATATAACCGAGTAGATATTCTTGTAAAAGATGTTGATGATAATTTTATGCTCATAGAAGTAC
>PDWI01002383.1_pt1 | contig 28340 bp, 24 predicted proteins | sample 1430891 | NCBI WGS metagenome assembly PDWI01 (sample SAMN01162508, study PRJNA174530) | Oral metagenome, whole genome shotgun sequencing project. | biome: Marine environment; feature: Marine mammal; material: Swab sample of the gingival sulcus; isolation source: swab sample of gingival sulcus... | reverse complement strand
TCAAGATTAAAGGTATAAGTTTTAGACGGAGTTTTGGCAATTATCGGTTTTTCCGGATTAGAATTTTGACATGCACTAAAAACAAATAAAAACAATACAAAGTATAGTGTTTTTTTCATCTGTTGAAATTTTAAATAAAAATATATTAACAAAGCACCTAATAAAAGAAATATCACACATATTATTGCATGATATTTCTTGTTTTTTTTGACTTTATTTATGAGTGCTATTTATTGAATTTTTGTTTAAAAGCATCAAGTCCTTTTTGTAAGAAACTGTTAAATCTGTCTACATCGGGGTCATAGTGATACGCCTCATTATATAATACTTCGTCGTTATAATCCACAATGATGTAGGCAGGTTGAGCATTCATTTTAAACCTTGTGATTTGGAAATCAGCATATTTCGCACCCAAAGTTTTCTTTGTTTTGCCATCATATTTTGATACCACCCAGTCTTCTTTTGGAAGTTCTGTTTTGTCATCAACGTATAATGAGGCTATTACAAAATCGTTTCTTAATTTTTTCAATATAGTGGGGTCGCTCCAAACGTTGTCTTCCATTTTTCGACAGTTTACGCAAGCATAACCGGTGAAGTCTATCAAGATTGGTTTTTTCTGAGCTTTCGCACATTCCAACGCTTGTTGATAATCGAAATAACCTGTCAAACCGTGTGGCAATTCGTGGAAATTTGAATATTTAGGAGTGGTACAAGCTGTGGCAGTGTTGCCTGCTGCCGAATATGTTTCGCTGTTTTCTCTTACTATTTTCGATAAATTGAAATTATGAGTAGTCATCGGAGGTAGGTAACCTGATAATATTTTAAGAGGTGCACCGAACATTCCGGGTATCATATACGCTACAAATGAGAATGTTATCAAGGCAAACATCAAGCGTGGCACTTTTAAGTACGGCAAGTCGCTATCGTGTGCAAATTTTATTTTGCCTATTAAGTATAACCCCATCAAAGTAAATATTCCTATCCATAATGCAAGGTAAACATCTCTGTCTAAGATTCCCCAATGGTAGGTTAAGTCGGCGATGCTTAGGAATTTAAGACCAAATGCCAATTCGATAAAACCTAATACTACTTTCACGGAGTTTAGCCAACCGCCAGATTTTGGCATGTTTTGCATTAGGTGTGGGAAGAATGCAAATATCACAAATGGTATTGCGAAAGCTATCGAGAAGCCAAGCATTCCAACGATGGGACGCATAAAGTTTCCGCCGGCAGTTTGCACGATTACCGTCCCCAATATCGGGCCCGTGCATGAGAACGATACCACAACCAATGATAATGCCATGAAGAATGGGGCTAATATTCCGCCTTTCTCAACTTGTGCTTCTGATTTTGCCACCATCCAGTTTGGAAGTACTATTTCAAACATACCGAAAAACGATGCCGCAAACACAATGAATATCACAAAGAATATTACATTTACCCAACTTGTACTCAGCCAGTTGGCGGCAGCGGGTCCTATCGTTACAGCCACAAGTGTTCCTATCAAGGTGTATATCAAAACTATTGAAAGTCCGAAGACAGTTGCTTCAAACATGCTTTTTTTCTTGTTGCTTTCGCCGTGCATAAAGAATGACACAGTCATTGGTATCATCGGGAATACGCAAGGTGTGAATATCGCAACCAAACCTGCGAGGAATGCTCCCCAGAATATCACCCAGATTGATGTTTTTGAATCAATGGCTGAATGTAGTGCATCTTCTTCTTTGGGTTCTGCTTGTTTTGCTTCCTCTACAACTTGCTTGTTATCAGCTACATCTTGTGTAGGAGTTTCAGGTTCTTTTACTATTGCAGAATCTTCATTTGCTTGTGCATCTGCCGTAGTTTCTTCGGGTTGAGCTTCTGTTTCTGCTTCGGCTTTTCCGCCAAGACCTTTTATATTAAAGGTGTGGTCTTTCTCAAATCTGATACACGACTCTTGACACGATTGTCCGAGCAGGCTCATTTCCACAGTAAAATCTTCTTGCGAAAGGATTTTTATTTTTTGTTTGAAGATGGCTTTCTTCTTGAAATACTGAATGTTAGCCATCATAATATCATCGTATTCTTTTTTAGGTTTTGGCGACTCTGATACTTTTCCTACAAGTTTATATTTATTACTTTTCTTGAATGTAAATTCCAGAGGTGTTCCTCCTAATGGGTCAGAGTGTTGTCCATACAGCTTCCAGCCTTCTTGAATTTTTGCTACCGCAGTCAATTCAACTGTTTGCTTGTCGATTTGCTTTGTTTTAAAACTCCATTTTACAGGTTCAATTATTTGCGCATGTAAACTTGGAATTAACAATAAAAAAACGATTGAGAGTAAAGTGAGATTTTTCTTCATGTTATTATGTCTTATATTTATTTGTGCGACTGCAAAATAAATAAAATTATAATAATTTTTAAAATTTTTCTGAATTAAAAAAGCACCGCTAAAATACGTCAGTTAAGAACTCTTTGATGCTAATAGAATTTATGCCCTCGATGGTATTGCCTTGAAACGGATGCATCGTAATTACATATTTGGGGTAATTATCGTTAATCTTCATAAGGTTACCAAACTCACGATTTAGGGTCTTTTCGTCATCTATCGAGAGGGCTACTTGGATGTATTTTTTCTCGTTTTTTTTCTCGGCAACAAAGTCAATTTCCTTGCTATTGATATTTCCTACGGTAACATTGTAATCATTTATTCTCAGATGGTTATACACTATATTTTCCATTATCTTGCCTCTATCTTGCAGGCGATAACCCCACAAAGCATTGCGTATTCCGATATTCTCGAAAAAGTATTTTTCGCCAATCTCAAAAATGCGTCTGCCATTAATATCATACCTGTTTACTCGATGCACCAAAAAGGCATTTATAAGGTGATTGATATATGTCTGAACTTGATTTACCGAGCTTTTTATTTTTTGCGATTTTAGGAAGTCGCTAATCTTCTTTGCCGAAAATATACTGCCTATATTTGACGATAAAAAAATCACTAACTGCTCCAAAAACTGCGGATTGCGTATCGAATGCCTGTTTATTACATCTCGAAAAACGATTGTGGCATAAATATTTTTCAGATACTCAAAAACCACATCATCCACAAGGGGCAAGTGCCTGAGATATGGAAGTCCGCCGTATTTGAAATACTGCTCCAAGGCTTGCTGGCTGTCTTCCAAGTTCATAAATTCAAGAAATTCAAGATACGACAAGCTGTATACATTTATCTCGATGACACGTCCGCTGAGTTTGCCCGCCACATCTTTCGAGAGCATATTGGCATTACTGCCGGTGCAATATATATCTAAACTCTCATCAAGAAGCAACGAACGCAATGCAATTTCAAACTCCTCAATCTCCTGAATTTCATCAATAAACACATAAGTTTTTTGCTTCTTAGATTTGTTTTCCATCACATAATTATGCAAATCGTAGGCATTTTTTATACTTGCAAATCGCAAATCCTCCTTATTAATGTAAATTATATGTGCCTTGGGATTTGCCTCTTTTATCTTATCGGCAATTTGAAACAAGAGGTAGCTTTTGCCCACGCGTCGCTGACCGGTAAAAACTTTTATTAAATTTTTATCGATAAAAGGCTCTATACGTTTTATATAGGTGTCCCTTTTTATTACTTCTTTTGAGTTTTTATAATTTGTAGCCATTCTATTTTCTGAATTTATAACGCTACAAATATAATAAAAAACTTTTAATTATACTTTAAACTTTTAGAATATTTTAAAAAAGTTTTAAACGTAATTAAAACTTTTGCTTTAAGGAATTAATAAAGAAGAATCGCCATAGCTTAAAAATCTAAACTTATTTTCGAGAGCAAAATCATATATTTTTTTCCAATCGTCGCCCACAAATGCCGATACCAGCATCAACAATGTGCTTTGCGGAAGATGAAAATTAGTTATCATTTTGTTGGTAAGTTTAAATTTATAAGGTGGCACTATAAATATCTGCGTAGACGATGCAAAATAATCTTTGTCTGAACGGCGAATATAGTTAAGCAAATTTTCAAGAGCGTCCTCAACAGCCATGCCTTTCGGCAGATTATTTATCTCGTTTTGCCCAAGAAAAGACATATCACTTTCGGGCATAGATGCCTTTACACCAAACCAATACAGGCTCTCCAAAGTTCGCACCGAAGTTGTCCCTACCGCCGTTATATGCCCCGCTTTCGACATGAGTTTCTCGATAGTTTTGGCATCAACCGAAAAATGCTCGGTGTGCATATCGTGGGCATCAGCTGTTTCGGAATTTACCGGACGAAAAGTTCCCGCACCAACATGCAAGTTTACAAAAACTTTGTCAGTGCCTTTTTCCTCCAAACGATTTAGCACCTCATGCGTGAAATGCAAGCCTGCCGTGGGTGCCGCCACCGAACCTTTTACCCGCGAATAAACAGTCTGATAATTACTCAAATCGGATGTTTCGCTGTCGCGTTTCAGATATGGCGGTATCGGAATTTTGCCCACCGCATCGATGATGTCGCCGAAGCAAACTCCGGGAGCATCCCAAGAAAATCGCAATAATACCTCGGTGGCATTGGGGCTTAATTTCTCGGCTTGCAAAGTTATTGCTTGCCCGTTGATGTCAAGCTCGGCGTTAATATATCCCGACTTCCATTTTTTCAAATTTCCCACCGCACATTTCCACGTGCAAGTTCCCTCAGCCTTAAATACTTGCTGATAATCTTGCGGTGAATGCGGTTCTAAACAAAAAACTTCTATCCTTGCTCCGCTGGATTTCCGAAAAATTATACGTGCCTTTATAACTTTACTTTCGTTGAAAACCAACAAATCTTTTTCATCAAAAAAATCAGTCATTTCATAAAACTGCTTTTGCAGGATTACACCTTTATTATATATCAATATCTTGGATAAATCACGCTGAGCAACAGGATATTTTGCTATTCTGTCCTCGGGCAATTCATAATTATATGACTTTGTAAAAACATTTTTAAATTCTAAATATGTATCCATTAAAAATTATTGTTTATGAAATTTTCCGTAAAATTTGATATTATTAATCATAATTAAGTACAAATTTGAATAATAATCTTTACCTTTGCAAAAAAAATAATGTTATGGAATTTAAAGCAGGTGATAAAATATTGTTTTTAAACGAAGTAGGCGGCGGTACTATTTCAAAAATTTTAGATTCGGAAATGGCTTTGGTATTAAGCGAAGACGGATTTGAAATCCCGATATTGCAATCGGAAATAATACTTGACAAAAGTTGGAATCCACAAGCTGAGGTCAGTAGCAGTCAGCCCAAAACGGTGCAACCCGTGGAGGACGAAACTCCGGATTTGCTTTACTCAAACAGTGCCGACGTAAACATATATTTTGCCATCGTGCCAAAAAATCCCAAGTATCTTACCGACGAAGGTTTTGATGTTTTCCTAATCAACGACAGCAATTATTTTCTGTATTACACCTATCATGTTGAAGGGCAAAAAGATTTCAAAATCATAAACGGCGAGGCTGAGCCAAACCTGAAAATACACCTCACAACCATAAAACGAGACGACTTAAAAGAAGACATAAATTGCTTTTTCCAATGTATGTTTTTCGACAAAAGACCTTTTGTGAAATATCCGCCATTGCAAAAAGAAATCAAAATAAAGTTGTTGCGAATTTTCAAAGAGGGGGCGTATAAACCAAATGATTTCTTCGATGAAAAAGCATTGATTATACCTGTGCTTGAAGATAATTTGATGAAAAAATCAATGGAGCGACTCCTTGATGAAGATGTGCAAAAGGCAAAAAAACTTAAACAAAACATTAAAAAACCTGATTTCAAAAGTCCGAAAAAACCCGACAAAAAAGAGGTAGATTTACATCTGCATCAGTTGTTGGAGGATGAAAAAGGAATGTCGGATGCCGATAAATTGCAGTATCAATTAGATTATTTTAGGAACGAAATGGACAATGCCTTAAAAAAAGGATACCCTAAAAAGATAGTTTTTATACACGGTATCGGGGCAGGCAAATTAAAACACGAAATACGCAACATCCTGCAAAGAAGCTATAAATCGTGCCTATTTCAAGATGCCTCATACGCCGAATACGGATACGGTGCAACCTTGGTATTACTAAGAAAACCAGGCAAAAAGAAATAATGAGCAGGATAATTTTTTGCTTGACGGCAGACTGGGAGGGCGAGCATTTCAACGACCTCAACGACTTCAAAGGCATCAGAAAGCACATCGGGTTGGATATTCCGATGACGCATTTTATAACGGCTTCGTACTTCACAAAAAAGCTGAACAATCCTGCCGAAAAGATATTATCTGCCATCACAAAAGATGACGAAATTGCTTTGCATGTACACTGTTTACGCTCGCTGATAAAAAAGGCAAACGTGCCGTTTATCGACAAACCGGATTTCTTTGAGCCTCTCACTCCCACCCTCCGAGCGGTTGTAAATTTATTGCCGAAATTCATGCAACCTGCCACCACCGGACGAGGTGTTCCCATCTCAATTTACCCCCCTGATGATATTCTGAAAATCATAAAAACATCGGTGGAATTGCTGAAAAAAAATCTTAATGCAAGCAAAATATCAAGTTTCAGAGCCGGCGGTTGGATGGCTTCCGATGCAGTTTTGCAGGCTTTGGAAAAGCTTGATTTTGAGTGCGATTCGTCTTCTGCACCGCCTGAAATTCTATCGCAAGGATACGACCTCCACAACACGGGCAATATGCACGACGAGCATAATTTTGACAACGGCATCTTTACAAAATTCATAATAAAACTGTGGGGGCATGAGAAGCAAAGCGAATATTTTATATCGAATGAGCTTAGCCTTAAAAATTGCCCTGACAGCCACATCAAAAAAACTACACAGCCTTACTCCATAAACTCACTTATGGAGATGCCCAACAATGCAAGCATGTCGGATTATGCCTCTTCCTCAACCACTATGACGCTGGTAAACAAGGGTATAGAGGAAATCGAAAACGGACGACAAAAGCCGTATTTTATAAATTTGGGTTTGCATCAAGAGGGCAATATAAATCATAAATTGCCGATAATTGATTTCTTTGATAGTTTGTCCGAAAAGCAACGCAAATACATCGACTTTATGACCGTAATAGACGCAAGCAAAATTGCTCGCAAATTCTTGTAATTATCAGAGACAGACCTCGCCTAAATGCTCATACTCAATGCCTTTAAGCTGACTTATTTTGTCCAAAACATGGTCGGTTTTTATTAGCGGAAGTGCCACTATCATCTCGCATGATGCGTTGAAATTTTGTTCAAGGATTTCAACATTTTCTGCATGAACAAGGCTCATTATGCTATTGGTAAACGGATAATCATATAGTATCTTTACCTTGTTTTTTATATGCTTTGTGATGACTGTTGCGTTTTGCAATGCGTCGGCGGCAGCGGTTTTATAAGCATTGATAAGCCCCGACACGCCCAATTTTACACCTCCGAAATATCGCACCACCACCACCAAAACATTGGTCAAATCGGAGGCTATGATTTGCCTCAACACAGGAGGTCCCGAGGAGTTTGAGGGTTCGCCATCGTCGGATGCACGAGCCAATTCGCCCGCCACACCTATCCTTATTGCGTATACATGATGCCGTGCGTCGTAGTATTTTTTTTTGATTTTTGCTCGGAGTTGGTCTGCCTCTTCTTCGCTTTCAACATGGAAGGCAAAGGCGTAAAATTTGCTTCCTCTATCTTTGAAAAAACCTTCTGATTCTTTGGTTATTGTTTTGTAAGTTGAGATTTTTTTCATAGATATTTGGTTATTTAATTGTCTTTAATATGCTTTGTATTGCCGGTGTCATTGGCATAAATTGCGACACATCACCATTGTGCTTCAGCACCTCCCTAATCATTGATGAACTCACACTAATATGCTCAGGTTCAGCTATTAAAAAGATAGTTTCAAGCTCGTTAAAAAGAGCTTTATTGGTTTGGGCAATTTCTCTTTCAAACTCAAAATCGGTGGTAGAACGCAGTCCTCTTATTATGAATTTGATATTATTTTTTCGGCAATATTCCACCGTAAGCCCCGTGTAAATATCTACTTTTACATTGTTGATTTCCTTGGTGGCTTCTTCTATAATTTGCACTCTTTGAGTCATTGTAAAAAGCCCTTTTTTGTTGATATTTTGCCCTATTGCTATGGTTATATCATCAAATATTGTTGCCGCTTTTTTAATAATTGCTTGATGTCCGATTGTGAAAGGGTCGAACGAACCGGGAAATATTGCTTTTCTAATCTGTTGCATATCAATAATTTATTATACTGCGACTGTCGGGTCTATTGCCGGAAAGAATGATGTAAGGAGTATGTAGAGTGCGAATATTACGATGATTGTTCCCGTGATTTTGTTCGTCCACAGCAAAAATCGGAGGCGTATTCTTTTGCGGAATATGCTCACTGAGGAAATCAAGACGAGCCACCACGTTACCGCACCGATAAATACCATGATGATAAGAGCCAATGCGTGGAAAAAGTTCACGTTTTCGCCAACCAAATCGAAGCCTGCGAATATTGCTCCGAATGCCACTATGGTTATGGGGTTTGAAATTGTAATTAGGAATGATGTGATGAAATCTTTGATGTAGTTTTGCCCTTCATTACGTAGTTTGCGGAGGTCTTTTGCGGGATTTGAATTGAAAATTTTGTAGCCCACAAACACCAAAAACAGACTTCCCACCGTGCGGATTATAGTTTGATTTTCTATCAAAAAGTCTTTTATCATGCTTATTCCAAAGGCGGCTATTATGGCGTATAACGTGTCGGCAAAAGCTGCCCCAATGCCTGATATAAAGCCTGATAGGAAACCTTTGTTCATTGTTCGCTGTATACATAAAATGCCGATTGGCCCGAGTGGCACTGATACGCCTATTCCTATTCCAAGAGCTGTAATTATAAATAAAAAGTCCAAAATTCTAATTTTTTTTGCATGTCAAAGCCACGCCTATTTTAACAATTTCGTTGGCAAAGTAAATAAATTATATTTAATTTTTGATAATATTTTTAAGGTTTTAGATTTTTTAAAACTTAAATCGTTTCATTATGGTTTTGTCGTCCAATTCTTTCGACAATGCTTCGAGGGTGCTTCCGGGTACATCAAATATATCAAGCAACACAAGACCGTCTACGCAGTAATTAAACTTTGGGTCTACATTGAAGCCCAGCAACTTACCGTTGATTTTTACATACTTTTTAAACAACACCGGAGTGCGGTAATCGGGTTCTATGTCCTGTATGAATTTATCTAATTTTGCGACACTCCCTTTCGTGATTTCATGGAATATTTCTTTGTCGAAATTTTCGTCTTTTTTGATTTTAAACTCCTTGCGAGGCTTTATATATTGTGCTTTTTCTTTGTCTAAAAAGTTTGCTTTAAAAAATTCCACTATAAGATTTTTGGAAAATTGCGAGTAGCTGTTGCTTATGCTAACAGGCCCTAAGAGGTAACGGTAGTCGTTGTTTTTCAGCAGGTAATACAAAATTCCTTTCCAAAGCAGGAATAGCGACAGCGGTCTTCGCTGGTAATCTTTAACGATGAACGAGCGACCCAACTCCAAGGTCTCCTCCAAGATGGGGTATAATTGCGGTTTTACCTTGAACAAAGTTTGGAAGTAAAAGCCTGATATTCCGTACTTTTCAAGGATTTCATATCCGTGTCCGACTCTGTATCCGCCGGCAATTCGCTCAGCCTCATTGTCCCAAACTATCAGCTGTTTGAAGTATAAATCAAACTCATCTAAATCGCATTTGCGGTTGCTCCCCTCGCCTATTTCGCGGAATGTTATTTCACGCAAACGACCTATTTCCGTCATCATGTTTGGGATTTCCTCCGGCGGGACGCAAAACACGCTAAACGTCGAACTATCAAACAGATGGTAATGCTGTTTCATGATTTCAACTTCCTTACGTAACTTGCTTTTTGCTATCGGTGAGATTATTTTTTTAGGCTTTTTGAGATTGGCAATAAATCGAGGTTTGAAAAATTTTGTTACCTCCAACGACGTGCCTAATGCGTATGTTTTTACTCGCAAAAATCGCCCATAGGTTTGAATATCATCAAACTCATTAAGTTGCTTTGACTCAATGGGTTTGCCTATTTTTATTTTTACTTTTTTGACTTTCGAACGTTTGTATTTTTCGGGCAATCCCACCAAAAGCGGTTTTAAATTGCTTAACAAATTGAAAACCCAACTGTTATTGCCTTCAAAGTAGATGGGAATTATCGGCACGTTTGCAGTTTTGATGAAGTCGATTATTTCGGTTTTCCACTGCTTGTCGCCGAGTTTGCCTTGCGATTGCACCTTAGAAATTTCGGCTGCCGGAAATATCCCCAAAGGTTGCCCTTGCTCCAAATGTTGCTGTGCTTTTTGCCGAGCCGACTCTATAAATTTAAACTCTTGGGAGTAGTTTTCATTCATGCCCAAAAAGTGTTTACAAAGAGGCTCTATCTGGCATAAGATACTGTTAGTAAGCAGTTTAAAGTCAGGGCGAATATTGTGTAATATCTTCAAAAGTATAAGCCCGTCGATACCGCCAAACGGGTGATTTGAGATTGTTATGAAACTGCCTTTCAGCGGGATATACTTTAATTCTTTGGCATCTAAATTTATCGAAATGTTTAGTTTTTTTATTACCGAATCGATGAAAGTTATACCCTCTTTGTAAATATTTTTTTTGTATACTTTGTTTAGCTTGTTTAGGTCGCGTAGTTGCAAAAGGAATTTTCCCACTGCGTCGTTATCAACCTGACCTGTACCGAAATACATTCCCGAGAAAACGTTTTTGCGTCTCATTTTAGTTGTTTTTAAGAAACTTCATTTTGATTATCTTCTTTTTTCATTTGCTCAATTTGCATTTTTATTTCGGCGGCAAGCTCGTAATTTTCCTCTTCCACGGCATCTTGCATTTTTACTTTAAGTTCGTTCATTGTGATTTCTCGTTGATTTTCAAGGTCTTGCTCCGTGCCTTCTGCTCTGAAAGGAGTCTTTAAACCTGCCTCATCTAAAATTGATTGATTGCAAAATATTGAGTGATTGAAACGTAATGCCATCGAAATTGCATCAGACGGACGAGCATCTATGGTTATGGTTTTGTCGCCTTTTTTGAGTGTGATTTCAGCATAGAAAATGCCTTTTTCCAGTTTCACTAAACTCACTTTTTCGAGCGTTATGTCAAAATTATTGAGTATCGTTGTCATTAAATCGTGAGTAAAAGGGCGTGTGCCTTTCAGTCCTTCCAAGCTGAACGCAATAACTCGTGCCTCTGCTATCCCTATGATTATCGGCAAGTAAAGCGTATTTTGGATGTTGCTCAACACAACAACATAGACATTATTTTTGAACTCTCGTATTGTTGTTACTCTTAAAATGACTTGTGACTCTTTCATTTATTTTTAATTATTTAAGGTTAGGTTTCGCTTTTCAAAGTAAAGAAAAAGAATGTAATAAACCAAGTTTTTTATTCAAAATTGCACGCTATTTGCGAATGAATAAAGTTCCATAAATGTAAAAATTTTTATTCTATTTCAAGAATATTTTTTGTTACGGAAATTATATTTTCAGGTTTTATGATTTGCTGATTTCTGTATTTTAGGAATACTTGGACAACCGCAACGGTGTCTTTTTCACAGTATTTTGCAATTCGGCTGAGGTTATTTTCCCTGTAATATACCTCTTTCACGCGACTGCCGTCGATGTCATCCTTAGGGCTTGGGATGTTGAAAATTGTGGTAAGTTGCTTCAAAGAAGTATAGCTTTTATAGTCGCCAAACTTCCATAACTCCATGGTATCCAAATGGTTAATTTGCCACGGTTTTTTACCTGCAATGTTTAAGGCTTCGGGCAGTTTCACTCCGTTAATCAGCATTCGGCGAGCGATGTACGGAAAATCAAACTCCTTGCCATTATGTGCACAGAGGTATTTGCCTTTGTATGATGCTTGCAATAACTCTCTAAATTCTATCAAGATTTTTTTTTCATCGTGTCCAAAAAACGATTTCAACCTCAGTGTAAGTTCTTGATTTTTGTTCATGGCAACTATGCCCACGGAGATACAGACAATTTTGCCAAACTCGGCAAATATGCCGGCTTTGTCGTATGACTCATGGATTTTTTCGTTGGGGTATGCTATTTTTGATTTGTGTTGCCATAATTCTTGCCAAATTTCATCTAATTGATGAAAGTATTCTACCTGTGGAACTGTCTCAATATCAAGGAATAAGATATCTTTAAGGTTATAGGAGTGTAGCATTTTGGTAATTATTAATTAAGTCGGAAGTCCGAAGTAATATTTGTAATTTTATTATATAGCAAAAAATCCGAGCTGAAACAACTCGGATTTGCGAATATCAAAAATAATCAATTAAAAAAAATTATTTTACAATTTTTACAATTTCAGCAAAGGCTTTGGGTTGATTCATAGCTAAATCTGCAAGAACTTTTCTGTTTAGCTCGATGCCTTTTTCATGTAATGCACCCATTAACTGCGAGTAAGACATTCCGTTTATTCTTGCGGCTGCGTTAATACGCTGAATCCATAATTTTCTGAAGTTTCTTTTTTTGTTTCTACGATCGCGATATGCGTATTGCAAACCTTTTTCGTAGGTATTTTTGGCAACTGTCCAGACGTTTTTTCTTTCGCCAAAGTAGCCTTTAGTTTGTTTTAAAACTTTCTTTTTTCTTGCTCTTGAAGCAACTGAATTTTTTGATCTTGGCATTTTTTAATGTTTTGGAATATTGGCGGTTTACTTTGTGTTTGTTTTAAACTCTTTTTTAAGGCACAATATTCAGTTAGTAATTTATTTTTTTGGAGGATGCGGTATTTTTTTCAATACTCTTTCTTGCATTCCTGCCGGGATTTTAGTTCAAACCTAATTTTTATTTAGCTAACAATGCTTTTACATTAGCTTCATCTGCTTTTGCAATTAAACCTGTGTAACGTAGGTTACGTTTACGTTTTTTGGTTTTCTTTGTTAAGATGTGACTTTTGTAAGCATGTTTACGTTTTACTTTACCCGTTCCAGTAAGCTTAAATCGTTTTTTTGCTCCTCCTTTGGTCTTCATTTTGGGCATAATGTTGTATTTTTTTTAATTATTAAATTTGTTAAGAACTTAAACCAGTGTAGTTTACGCTTTTCACAATGATTAACTACCTCTGTTTGTTGAATTGTATTTATATTGATTATTTTAAAATTCTGTGCGAAGGTACAATTTATTTTTTAGATTTCAACGGTGCAATGAATAAATTCATACGATTTCCTTCCAATTTAGGCATTGATTCCACTTTGCCGAAGTCTTCCAGTGCTTTGGCAAATTTCAATAAGAGTATCTCGCCTTGGTCTTTAAACACTATGGAGCGCCCTTTGAAAAACACAAAGGCTTTAACTTTATTTCCTTCTTCAAGAAATTTCTTTGCATGATTAAGTTTGAAATTAAAGTCATGTTCTTCGGTGGTTGGGGTAAATCGTATTTCTTTTAGTTCAACCTGCACTTGCTTGCTTTTCATTTCTTTCTCTTTCTTTTTGCGTTGATACAAAAATTTATTGAAATCTACTATTCTGCAAACAGGTGGATTTGCATTGGGTGATACCTCAACTAAATCAAGCTCTTGTTGTTCTGCTATTTCAAGTGCTTTGTATATTGATACTATCCCTTGTTCTACGTTATCACCGACTAATCTTACGTTGTGTACTCGTATTTGGTTGTTTATACGATATTTGTGTTTGGGATTTTCACGCCTTTTGTTAAACTTCTTTCTGCCTATGGTTTTATCCTCCTAATAATTTTAGTTATACAATTACTCCGATATTTCTTCGGATATTTTATTTTTTATAAATGTTGCAAATTCTTCTATATCCATTTTGCCTTGGTCGCCTTCGCCTTGCTTACGTACTGATACTGTGTTCTCTTGCATTTCTTGTTCTCCTACTATAAGCATGTAAGGTATTCGTTTTAGTTCGGCTTCTCTTATTTTTTTGCCTACCTTTTCGTTTCGGCTGTCAATAAAACTGCGAATATCATATTTTTTTAGATTATTCAAAACTTTTTCTGCAAAATTAACAAATTTTTCGCCCACCAGCAATATTGCTACCTGTTGCGGGGTCAGCCACAGCGGGAATTTACCGCCTGTATGCTCTATCAGCACTGCCACAAAGCGTTCCATCGAGCCGAATGGAGCTCTATGTATCATCACGGGGCGATGTTTTTGGTTGTCGCTTCCGATATATTCAAGGTTGAAACGCTCGGGGAGGTTGTAGTCTACTTGGATAGTTCCGAGTTGCCATTTTCTGCCGAGTGCGTCTCTTACCATAAAGTCTAATTTAGGACCATAGAACGCCGCTTCGCCTTCTTCGGTTACGGTTTCTAAGCCTTTTTCTTGTGTTGCTTCGATGATTGCTCGTTCAGCTTTTTCCCAATTTTCGTCGCTACCGATGTATTTTTCTTTGTTGTTGGGGTCGCGTAGTGATATTTGGGTTATGAAATCTTTAAAGTTCAGAGTTTTAAAGATATATAATATAATGTCTATTACTTTTAAAAATTCTTCTTTCAGCTGTTCGTTTGTACAGAAGATGTGTGCGTCGTCTTGGGTAAAGCCTCGCACTCTTGTAAGTCCGTGTAGTTCACCACTTTGCTCGTAGCGATATACTGTTCCAAATTCGGCAAATCGAATTGGGAGGTCTTTATATGAACGTGGGCTTAATTTGTAGATTTCGCAGTGATGCGGACAGTTCATCGGTTTTAGCAAAAATTCCTCTTTTTCGTCGGGTGTTTGAATTGGTTGGAAGGAGTCTTTGCCGTATTTAGCATAATGCCCTGATGTTTCCCAGAGTTCTTTTTGTCCGATGTGTGGAGTTAATACCGGTGAGTATCCATATTTTAACTGTACTTTTTTCAAGAATTGCTCTAATTGGTCTCTTAGGGCTGTTCCTGCGGGAAGCCATAGCGGAAGTCCTGCTCCAACTTTTTCGGAGAAAGCAAATAGTTCTAATTCTTTGCCTATTTTGCGATGGTCTCTTTTCTTGGCTTCTTCTAACATTGTGAGATATTCGTCTAACATTTTTTGTTTTGGAAATGTTATGCCGTATATCCTTGTTAATTGTTTTCGTTTTTCGTCGCCACGCCAATATGCACCGGCAACTTTCATTAGTTTTATGGCTTTTATTAGCCCTGTTTGTGGCAAGTGAGGACCTCTACATAAATCGGTGAAATTACCTTGTTCATAGAATGTTATAGTTCCGTCTTCGAGTTCGTTTATTAGTTCGAGTTTGTACTCGTCGCCTTTTTCGGTGAAGTATTCCAATGCTTCTGCTTTGGTTACGTCTTTTCGGTGATATTCATTTTTTTGCGAGGCGAGTTGCTTCATTTTTTTCTCGATTCGCGGAAGGTCTTTTTCAGACAGAATTATGTCGTTAGGCATGTCTACGTCATAATAAAATCCGGCTTCGATGGTAGGACCTATACCGAGTTTTATTCCGGGGTATATTGCTTCGAGGGCTTCTGCCATCAAGTGGGCTGACGAATGCCAGAATGCGTGTTTTCCTTCGGCGTCTTCCCATTTATAAAATAGAACCTCTGCGTCGTGATTTATAGGTCTTTGCAGGTCGCGTGTTTCGCCGTTTACGCCTATCGCCAAGACTGCTCTTGCAAGTCCTGCACTTATGCTTGATGCTATTTCAAATCCGGTTGTTCCGATTGGGTATTCTCTGGTTTTTCCGTCGGGAAAACTTATTGTAATCATTTTGTTAGATGTTGTTTATGTTTTTTTTTGCAAATTTAATTTTTTTAAAAATAATATCAAAACTATATTTTGTTATTGTGTTTCTGATATTTACTTTTTGGGCGGATTGCTGTTTCTTATGATGACAATTCCGCCGATGATTATGACTAATGGTGCGGTGTAAAATCCGAGTATTATGTCAGGTATGTCAAGTTGCTTAAATATCCATGCAATGATGATGATACCTATACCTAATAATATTATCGAAAGTCCTGATAACATGGAGTTTTTGGGCATTTGTTTTAGTTTTAGATTATTCCCATTCTATTGTGGCAGGCGGTTTTGAGCTGATGTCGTATACCACTCTGTTTATTCCTTTCACTTTGTTTATTATGCGATTTGAAATTGTGGCAAGGAAGTCGTTTGGAAGTCTTGCCCAATCGGCAGTCATGCCGTCGATTGAGGTTACTGCTCGCAAGGCGATTGTGTTTTCGTAGGTTCTTTCGTCGCCCATTACGCCCACAGATTGCACAGGAAGTAGCACCGTTAAGGCTTGCCAAATTTCATTATATAGGTTAAATTCTTTAAGACCTTCGATAAATATATTGTCGGCTTCTTGAAGGATTTTGACCTTAGCCGGGGTTATATCGCCGAGGATTCTAATGCCTAATCCGGGTCCCGGGAACGGATGGCGATTTAATATATCTTGCGGAATTTCAAGGGCTTGTCCTACTCGTCTTACTTCGTCTTTGAATAAAAGTTTGAGAGGCTCTACAACTTTCAACTTCATATATTCAGGCAATCCGCCTACATTATGATGCGATTTGATAGTTGCCGAAGGTCCTTTTACCGATTTCGATTCGATGACATCGGGGTATATTGTGCCTTGTGCAAGCCATTTGGCATTTTCAATTTTGTTGGCTTCTTGGTCGAATATATCGATGAATGTTTTGCCTATTACCTTGCGTTTTTTCTCGGGGTCTGAGATGTTTTCCAATGCCGAGTAGAAATCTTGTTTTGCATCGACACCTTTTATATTAAGACCCATAGTTTTGTAGGAGTTCAAGACTTGTGTAAATTCGTCTTTACGCAAAAGACCGTTATCAACAAATATGCAGTGCAGTTGTTTCCCGATAGCTTTATGAAGCAGGGCGGCCGCCACGGTGGAGTCCACGCCACCTGAAAGTCCTAAGATTACTTTATCGTCTTTTATTTGGGCTTTGAGTTCGCTTACGGTTGTTTCCACAAAACTTTTGGGTGTCCAATCTTGCGAGATTTTGCAAACATCTACCGCAAAATTTCTCAGGATTTCCAAACCTTGCTCAGAGTGGAATACCTCGGGGTGGAATTGCAATGCGTATGTTTCCTCGTTCTCTATCTCAAAGGCGGCAACTTCGATGTCGTGTGTCGAAGCTGTGATTTTGGTCTTCGGCGGAAGCGTTGTTATTGTGTCGGCGTGCGACATCCATACGATTGAGTTTTCTCGCACTCCTTTTAGGATTTTGCTTTCGTTGTTTATGAATTTCAAATGTGATTTTCCATACTCTCGATTGTTCGACGGCTCTACGATGCCCCCTAATGTTTGGGCAAGAAGTTGAGCTCCGAAGCAAATTCCGAGCAACGGGGTTTTGTTGCGTATCTTGCTGATGTCAAACTGCGGAGCATTTTTATCTTTTACCGAAAATGGGCTTCCCGATAAAATCACGCCTTTTACACCTTCCTGATTTACAGGTATTTCATTGTAAGGATGTATTTCGCAATATATGTTGAGTTCTCGTATTTTTCGTGCAATGAGTTGGGTATATTGTGAGCCGAAATCGGCAATTAGAATTTTTGATGTCATGTTTTTTTACTTTTTTATTTTTAAATCAATATATACCGGGAGGTGGTCGGAAAATCCGCCGTGATACTTAAATCCGATGTACATTCGGTTGTTTTTATAGCCTACATATTTGTCGTCTTTTTCCATTAGAAATGGGGCGTTGAATACGTGGGCATTATCTATTGTGGTGTTAATTTTCGAGCTTGATTTCAGGAGTTGCCCCGAGATTATGAGTTGGTCTAACATGCCCCATTCGCCCATGTGTTTATGAGTGCCTAAGTTTTTGGTGTTTTGCAAATAATATGCAAGATTGTATAATTTGCCTGCTTGGGGATTGTCGTATTTTGTTTGCGTGTCTAATGTTTTTCTTACAGAAGTGTTTTCGGGATAATCATTAAGGTCGCCCATTATTATTATGTTAGCGTTTTGATTTGTGCCGAATATCGAGTCGGTTTTATGTTTTAGAACTGATGCCGCAAAGATTCTTTTTCTGTCGGTGGCAGCTTGCCCGCCCCAACGCGACGGCCAGTGATTGACGAACACATGTATCGTATCGCCGGATTTCAGAGTTCCTTTTGCATACAAGATGTCTCTTGTAGTTCGCTTGTCGAATGGGAAATGCACAGGAATTGCTTGGTAATTTATCAGCTTGAATTTTTCTTTTCTGTACAGCAAAGCCACGTCGATGCCTCGCTTGTCGGGCGATTCTTGATGCACTATCGTATAGTGTCCTTTGAGGGCGGTTTTGGTGGCAAGTTGCTCTACAACGTATCTGTTTTCAACTTCACAAAGTCCCACTAAATCAGGTAATTGCCATTGTCCTACGGCTATTATAACTTTGGATATTTTTTGCACTTTTTCGTCAAATTTTCTTTTAGTCCAAAAGTATTTGCCTTGCGGAGTAAAGTCGTCGTCTCTTTTGAGACTGTCGTCGTATATATCAAAAAGGTTTTCGACATTATAAAACATTATCCGATAGTCGCCTCGCGGAAATTCGTGTTTTCCGAGTTCTTGTGCAGACATCCTGCCAAAGAATAACGTCAGAATAAATATTATGAGTAATGGATTTTTATTCATTTTATCTCATTTTGGGTTTCACTTATTTTGTTAAAATAATTACTAAAATATTTTTAAATTAACTTTTCTTTAATCAATTTTGTAAGCAATGCGAAGCAGACAACGCCGACTTCAAATAATGAGAATAATCTGAAAAATTTGAAGATGGCGGTTTGAGTGTCGAATATGGCAGTGATGCTTTGTGTAAACGTATAATCATCAAGCATATAGTTTAATGAGAAATGCGTAATGACTGCCATTACGGCGTATGTTGCCGATGCTATAAGAAATATATATAATAATGTCTTTATTATTTTTTCAAATGTGGGAGGATTATTGTATGTTTGTTGTTCGGACATTTTACGCAATTTCAATGTTTACAAAATAAATCATAAAGCAAAGATAAAAAAAAACTTAAAATATGAATTTCAAAAAGTTATTATTTAATTTTATTTGTGTTTTTTTTGCTCTATCAAGCTATTCTTACGGGCAAAATACACGTACTTTCACCGATAAAAATATCGAAAGAACTTTAACAAAGTATCTGGATAAGCAAAACGTACCCGAGGGGCAAGATAGTATTGTAGGTACATTTTATGCCATGTTTAGCAGTGCTACCGACAGCGACAAACAGATTATTTTAAACACGCTGAATTACATTGTAAAAAAAGCTATTACAAATAGCACCATAGATATAGGAACTTTTACCAACAAAAAAAACAAGACGGAAAACTTCAATAAATCAATAATTTACGTGTTCTTGGAAACTGCCTTGTTCTACAAAAATAAATCCTCAACAAGTTTGTATCATTGGCTTTTGAAGGCTGACGAAATGACAAACAACCCAAAAACTTCCGTGAAAAATATAACTGATTTTATTGCCAATACTTATTTCTTCACTAAGGGATATTTGCGAAAAAGTAATTTAATAAATTGGCATTACTTGGCGAAAAACTACACCTTAAAGTATGATGAAAAATCGCATAATTTGGAATACTCAATTCCGCAAACCGACCTCCAATGTATATACGGCGGTAAAGACAGTCTGATAATCCACAAAAGTAAGGTGGTTTTTAATCCGCTGAAAGACAGTCTACAAGTGCAATCAGGAACGGTAAAATGGCAAGACAGATTTGGCGATGAGTTTAAAAACAGCTATGTTGAACTAAACCAATGTTTCATAAATCTAAAATACTATAAGTACAAAGCCTCAAATGCAAAATACTTCAACAAAACAATTTTAAGAAGCTATATGACAGGCGATTTTGAAGACGGTATCTCACAATGGGCAAAGAAAACCGCCAAAATGCCGAAATTTATTTCCTATAAGAAAAATACAGAGCTGATTTCCGACAATAAAAATTTCAGGTTCTTCGGAGGGCTTACCGTCGAGGGCAATAAACTGCAAATAACGGGTAGCAACAATATCCCGGCCGAATTGCACTTCTACCAAAACGGCAAATTGTTTTTCAAATCGCAAAGTTTGAAGATGGAATTTTTCTCGGCAAAAAAATCTAAGATAACAATCTACACCGGCGAAAATGACTCGATTTGGCATCCGGCGTGTAGCTACAAAATTAACGACAAAGGATTTTTTGTGTCTCGCATCTCAAAGGAAAAGGGCAACAATCTTTTTCAAATAAGCGACATAAAAATAGAAACAAACATGAGGTCAATATCGTGGAAAGCCGGCAGCGATTCTATCAAATTTCTTTACGGCAACCTTGCGTCAATTAATGTGAGCAAAAATAATTTTGACTTTGAAAGGGCTTTTGAAAAGAACCTCTCAAAAGCAAACAGAACTATTTTTCGTTCTACCAACTACTTTAATGCCAGGGAGTTTGACCGACTTAAAATGTATGAAACTCGTAATCCGCTTTTCGATATAAGGAACTTTTGCGACAAGATAGGAGAACGAACTTTTACTCTAAAAGAGTATGCCGGGTATATCAAAAAAGACAGGCAATCGCTTAAAGCCAGATTGCTCGATTTGTCTTACAAGGGCTTTTTGAAATACGACAAAGCATTGGACAAAATTACCGTAAACCAAAAACTTTTTGACCATCTAAACTATTTCACGCAAAAAAAGGACTACGACGAACTTGAAATCGTATCGCCCGGAACAAAGGATAATTGGAAGAAACTTACTGCAAGTTATAACCTTAAAAATCACACGCTTAACATAGGCGGTGTGGAAAGCGTTATACTAAGTAAAGTGCAAAAAACGGCTTTCAGATTAGACTCAACAAACTTGACGATTGAGAAAAACAGAAACATGAAGTTTTCGGGACGGCTTCAAGCGGGTTTGGTGCAGTTTGTAAACGGCAAATACAGCTTTGATTATGATAAGTTTGAAATAAAAATCGACACCGCCGAGCAAATGCTTTACAGCGAGTTGCGAAAGGATAAAAACAACAGGATATATGCTCTGCCCGTAACCTCGACGATATACGACATATCGGGTACGTTAAACATTGATTCTGCGGCAAATAAATCGGGGCGTTTTATAAAAACAGGCGAGGAATATCCGAGGTTTACCACCAAGCAAAACAGCTATGTTTATTACAATGAACCGGGCTTGGCAAACTTTAATCCCAAAGAATTTTACTTTAAAATATATCCCTACACAAGGCGAAATCTGAACTATATAACGGCTGAAAATTTGGAATTAGACGGCGAAATGCACACCGGCGATATGTTGCCAATGTTCAAAGAAACCTTGACTTTGATATACGACGACTACGAGGTGAAAGACCGAAAAACGAACAAAAAATTTACCATGAATTTAGCTTCATTGGGCTTTGTTCACGACCTGCAAGACAACAGCACTCCCCTTTTCAATAAGGGTACTTTCAGCAAAAACAAAAAAGGGAAAAGTATCGTAACGCTTAGTCGTGCGGGCTTTAAGGGGGAGGGCAAAATTAACTGGCTAACCTCTGAGGTTCAGGCAGATGAGTTTAATTTCATAGCCAATAATATTGAGGCTCATGTGGCAAATTTCACTATTAAGCAAGACTCGACAAACAGTAAATATCCTAATGTAAATGCCAAAAACGTAAACCTAAAATGGGACGCAAAAAATGAGCAAATAATATGTAAAACCAACGACGACGAGGAGCAAATGAATATCTTTGACGGCAAGGTAAAACTGATAGGCGAAACGATATACACCCCAACCTATCTCATGGGCAACGGAGTGGCTCAGTATCAAAGCACTGAGCTTAATTCCGACAGTATTATCTTCAAAAATAAATCGTACTACACCCCAAACGGAAGTTTCAAAGCATACAATAATAGCAAGGACAAAATCGACAAAAATATGCTAATCGAAACAAGCAATATGAGGACTTACACCGATATAAATGCCGAAAAAACTGCTTTCGAAAATATCGATACTTCGTCTTATGCCAACATAAAATCGAACCTTTATAAATGCTATCCAAAGACTATGGTGTGGAATCATCTCAGCCAAAATGCCGACATAAATGAACCGCTTTCAAACCATACAAGCAATAAAAATACACTGAAAAACAGCACGCCGTTAGACAGCACGTATATGGTTAATGTGGCTAATTTTTCGCCATCGACATTCTTTGGCGAGCGAGACAGCATTATGTTTGAAAACACCAAAAACGGGCTTAGTTTCTACGGCGGAAATGCCAAATATGTCAGCAATGACAAGCTCATCAGGATTCAGGAAGTTGAGCGAATTAATGTTGCCGATATATCCATATTTCCATCTTCCGAAATTGATATAAAGGCTAAGGGGGTTATGAATAAGCTGTATAAAACGAAACTGAAAGTCATTAATAACGAAAATGTTGTGCTTCACGAAATTACAAATGTTGATATTCAAATCAAATCTAAAAACTCGTATTTGGCTCAATCAGGAACGTATAAATATAAAGATATAACAGGCAAAATACAAAATGTGTTTTTCAATAAAATTACTTTTAGCGAAATCAAAAATGCAAGTATAGCAACCGGTACGATAAAAGAGGAACGCGAATTTAGGTTAAGTCCGTACTACTTTTTCAAGGGCGATATAGAGTTTAACGCAAAGCAGGACTATCTGACATTCAACGGTTTTGCCAGAATAAAAAATTTCTGTAACTACCAAGGCGAATGGTTCTATTTCAAAAATGAGATAAATCCGCACGATGTGGTCATCAATATAAACAAAAATCTGATAACCGACTCTGCCAGGCATCAAGCCAACGTGTACGCCGACATAAAATATGCCCAAGACACCTCGGCAATAGTAGTTCCGTTTCTGAAAACAGCCCCAGACACAAGGGAAGCCTCGCTGTTTTCGGCAAGGAAAGACCTGTATGCCACGACCTATCAACCCAAGCAAAAAAGGTATATCGTAGCACCGCTAAACAGCATTGCCGACACCCTGCCCATGCGGAATTACATGGCGTACGACACCAAAAAATGTATCATAAAAACCAACGGATATATCGATTATGCGAAACTCTCGCATACGAAATTTAATGCTTTCGGTAGTTCAAGTTTTGATATGAGGAGCAAGCACTTTAAGATAAATTCGTTTACTATGTTGGATTTTTGGTTTAACAAAAACGCCACCGAAATAATGGCAACCACCATCAAAGCTCAAACGCCATCGAAGCCTGTTGAAATTACCGACGAATTTAAAGAAAAAATGGAGCAAAGCGTAGGGCAAGAAATCACCGAGAAATACTACAAGGAGCAAGCCAATACCCTACCCGCCCCCCTCGACAGGATGCTGGTTTTCTCTGAATTAAAACTCCACTACAACGCCGAAGACGGCACATTCATAGCCTCGGGCGATGCCGATTTGATGGGTGTAAAAGGCATGCAAATAAATCAAAAAGTAAGCACCTTGGTTAAGATAAGACCGGGCTTTAAATTCGACGAAATGCAAATACACATAAGCACCAACGACAGCTGGTTCTATTTCAAATTCTCCGACACCAACCTATACGCCTGCTCCTCCAACGAGGATTTCAACAAAGCCATAGAAGAGACCAAAATAAGCAAACGCAAAGACCCAAAATCAAAACTGCGATACATACTCGGCGATGTTCAAGCTGCCAAAATGTTTGTTAATAATTTTTAGGGAGAAGAATTGCAAATTTCTAAAAAGCTCTGAACAAGTTTTTATTTGTTAAACCTTGCTTATACACACAAAAAGAAATAGCGAGAATTGAGAAAAAGCTATAAATCTCAAGACTCGCTATTGTTATACAAAATTACTCCGATTATAAATCGTAAAAATCTAAATGTTTGAAAAATTAGTCTTCAAAAAAAATATCTAATATAAAATTTTTAAACTTTACTTCTTTCTTTTTCTATAATCCGAAAATTCCTAATCCGAAAAGACCTTTTTTAGTTGTTGTTGTTGTGGTGGTGGTACTTGATTGTCCTACGTTTAATAGTTGAGGTCTTTTGGCCGGGCCTAATTTTTCAATTATTTCAAGGTCAGAAGTTTTTAAATTACGGAAATTTTTGTAAAATGCAGGATAACCTTTTACAGTTACTTTCACGTCTCTGTCATTTCTTTCTACAACATAGATAGGTTCTACGATTACGTCAGCTTTTGATTTTTCAACGGCATTGAACAAAGCGGCTTTTTTAAGTTTTGATACTATACCGTCTCTTTGAGATGCAGAAGCTGTTACTTTTGATGGTTTTACTTCTAAATCAGCTATTACGGGAGTGTAGGTAACGCCGTGTCCGTAAACGTCAAGTTGTTTGGCTTCTCCGTATTTCGAGTTTACTTTTGCAGTTGTTTGTACGGTTGCACAAGACCCGAATAATAACGATAATAAAACTACTGATAATAAGATAATTTTGTTGTTCATTTTGAAAAAAATAAAAAATTAATAATTAAAATAATACCCTACTCTTAACGATTTTCAGCTCCTCGTCTAAACTATTATTTATACAGGTTGATTAGAATATTTTTACCTGTTTTTTTTCAACTTTAAAAACTTATCCGGTGGATTTTTGTTTGATAAAGCCATGGTTAACAAAAAAATTAAACTTAACTAAACTTATATTAACATAAAAACAATTCTACTTCATTATAGACAAGCAAATTTGTTGAAATCTACAACTTGCCTTCCCTAATCAAAACACCGTCTTTTTTGTAGTAATAAAGAGCCTGCAAACAAGCATCTCTATCTCTGTAATAAGCCTCATGAGTGCCGGTGTCTACAAAATATCTGCCGTTGCTGTCTGCCTGGCATAATTTGCCACGTGTGCCATCGGTATAGGTAACGTCCCATGTGATATATCTAAAACCGAATGAACCTAATCGGCTTTGAGGATTTCCAATTCTTTCAACCATAAGTTTCTTATTTTAGATTAATGAAAATAATGCAAAAAACTTTAACATTTCTGCACCGCAAAGATTAAATAAATCTGCGAGTTAGCATAGCTATTTGCCATGAAACATGAATGTTACACGTGTAGCTTGCGTGTAATTTAAAATACACGCACCTTAATTATTTGATTATAAAATCAATAAAATTACAACTTAAAATATTTAGATTTTTTACTCAATAAAAATACCTACACAAAAAACTTAAAGTAATCTTTACATTCACCCAAAACGGTCAAATACTAATATCAAAACACATCATAATTTCAATGAAAAATAAGCCTCAAAAAAAGAAGTTTAACAGCTCAAATGGCAAATATTTATTTCCGTTTCTAAAATATAATTCTTATATTTGACAATTAAACCATTTTGCAAATAAACATCCGTAAACACCAAGAAATGAAAACCAGAATTATCTCAATGAGCAACCACAAAGGCGGTGTAGGCAAAACTACTTCGGTGGTAAACATCGGAGCATCACTCGCCGACTTGGGCAAAAAAGTCCTGCTGATAGATATAGACCCGCAAGCAAACTTAACCCTCAGCTTCGGCTTCAAAGAAGAATACATAATAGAAAATGCAACCACTATTTATGACGCATTGAAAGGATACAACGAGCTGGAAACCCTCGCCGTAAACGACAACTTAGACATAGTCCCCTCGACAATCGACCTCTCCGGAGCCGAAATCGAGCTGAGTGCCGAACCCGGCAGAGAATACATCTTGAAAGAACTATTAGAACCCGTAAAAGATAAATACGACTACATCTTAATAGACTGTCCGCCGTCATTGGGCTTGCTAACTATCAACGCATTCACGGCTTCAACCGAAATATTCATACCCATACAGCCACATTTCTTAGCCATAAAAGGACTATCAAAAATCTTGGAAGTGATAAACAAGATTAAAACACGGCTAAACAAAAAACTTGAAATAACAGGCGTGTTTATGACGTTATATGATAAACGCAAAATACTTCACCGAGACGTATTTGAAACCGTACAAGCATATTTCGGCGAAAGGGTATTTAGCACCTGCATAAAAGAAAATATCTCGCTTGCCGAAGCACCCGGACAGGGTCTCGACATACACCGATACGACAAAAACAGCAGAGGCTCACAAGATTACAAAATGTTGGCACAGGAAATAAACCAAATGCAAATCAATTAAATAAAAAGCTATGGCAAAAAAAAGTTTCAAAGGCGGATTAGACAGCATACTCTCGGGAAGCAAAATAAACCAAGAACCCGAACAACCCAAAACCACCTCTCCCTCGCAACTCTCAGAACAAGAAAAACACTTCTTGCAAATCAAAAACGAACACCTGCTAAAAGAACTGCACATGTGGCGTACCGGTAAAATGGATTTAAATAGTTTTCACGAAAGCCTCAAACTAAAAGGCTTGAAATATGATGCCGACAAAAACATAATATATTAAGGTGTTTACAAATTCATTGTAAAACCAAACTATATAAATTCAATTTTTTATTAACCCCTTTAATCTTACTATTATGATAATTACAAGATCTAAAACCCGACCCGTTGCAAGTCAAAAACACAGACAGCAACAAAAAACAATTAACCTTTTAACAATTAAACTATTATTTTTATCTATATTTATATTAGGTATAAATAATATCGCAAACGCCCAGGTAGGCACAAAGTTCCAAGCAGGCAAATTATGGTATAAAATTACCAACACCAGCCCTAAGGAAGTTATGGTAATACCTGAACAAGATAATTATCCGTATTGGAATACAAAACCTACCGGTGATATTGTTATCCCCGAAACTGTTACCCATGAAAGCGAAGAATACTCTGTTACTGCTATCGGAGATAATGCACTTTATTATACTCCCATAACTTCTATAACTATCGGAAATTCAGTTACTACTATTGGAGAGAATGCTTTTAGCAATTGTAAAGCACTAACAAGTGTAGTTATTCCCGAATCAGTTATTACCGTAGGGCAAGCTGCTTTTTATTCAACTGATAATTTAACGAAACTAACTATTGGCAGTTCGGTGCAAAATATGGACTACCAATCTTTTGCAAGTCCAAAATTAAGCGTAATAATTTCTAAAATACAATCTCCGGGCAGTACCAATTATGCTTTTGATTATTATGTTAATAAAACTTATTGCATTTTAGTAGTACCTGACGGTAAAGTAGATGAATACAAAAATGCCACAGGTTGGAAAGATTTTAAAAATATAATAGAACTTTCCAATTATGACGAACGATTAGGAACAACATTTTCACATGAAGGCTCAGAATATAAATATACCTCATTTAACCCTAATAGAGTTTCACTATGTAGTTCAAATTCTAATGGAACTGTAAATATGCCTGCAACTTTTATTAAAGACGGAGAAGAATATGCTATTACTTTTATCGAAGAGAATGTCTTTAAGGATAAAAGCAATATAACTAATATTATAATAGGAGATTCAGTAGTATCTATGGGCAAAAGAGCTATTTACAGTGATGAAAATTTAGAGTCAATAACTATACCTAAATCCCTTAGATATATTGACTTCTATGCTTTTTCTTTTAATCGAAACTTAGAAAAAGTTCTATGTAATATAGAAGATATAAGTAAAGCACCTATCGATAGACCTGATTTATTTTTTAATGAAACAAATTTCAATACATGCCTTTTGATAGTGCCTAACGGCAAAGTGGACGAATATAAAAGTGTAGCAGGCTGGAATAAGTTTAAGAACATAGTAGAAGCAGGTAATGTATCATTGCCTGAAACTTACTCAGTAGATTTAAAAGCGACAGCCGAATTAACAGTAACCGCTCCCGACTACACAGAAGGAGATGTCTTTTTTTGGAGCAGTACAAATGAAGATATCGCAACAGTTGATGCCAGTGGCGTTATAACAGCTCATAAAATAGGAACAACAAATATTATTATTACTTATGAATTAAATAAGAACTTGGCAGATACTTGTGAATTAACAGTTACCCCAATAACCCTAACAGCAACTTTAAAAGGTTCATTGTTAAAAGAATATAATGGAGATGTTGATATTGCCTTAACACTTGATAACTACGATTTAACAGGTAACATTCTTGATGGCGAAGTAGTAACCTTAAACAATTTTGCAAGCGGAACTTTCGAGGATAAAAACGTAGGCACAGAGAAGAAAGTAACTGTAACAGGTTTAACACTTTCAGGCGATGATGCAGGAAACTATCAACTTGCAGAAAACTCTATAAATGCCACAATAGGTAATATTACCGTAAAGCAAATCACAGCAAGCCTGCAAGGCACTGTATCAAAAGAATACAATGCAAACACAGACATTGCTTTGACTGCCGAAAACTACAAACTAAATGATGTTTATGAAGGCGACGCAGTAA